>JAEEGL010817911.1_pt1 | contig 31081 bp, 34 predicted proteins | sample 9134231 | NCBI WGS metagenome assembly JAEEGL01 (sample SAMN16246548, study PRJNA631951) | gut metagenome | biome: gut microbiome; feature: rumen; material: fiber-attached | host: Bos | place: Iran: Karaj | collected 2018-10
AAGTCATTTGATAATGCTTTAGCTGATAATGCTAAAATGAATATTATTGAAAAAATATTTTCAACAGCTAAACGTGAGTTTGATAAATTAGTTGCTAAATATAATAAGATTGAAAAAAATATTGATACTATAGAAAATGGTCTTGAAAAAGATAAATTACAAATGTTAAAAGATATTAATATTTTTGATAATATGTATGAAAAAAATCTAGAATATTTTAAAGAAATTTCATTATATATTATAGCTGGTGAAAAGAAATTGGATGAACTACGTAATGTAGTTTTACCTGAACTTAAAAAGACGGCAGAAGAAACTGGAGAACACTTAGATGTTCAAAAAGTAAGTGATATGGAAAATATCATTAATCGTCTTGAAAAGAAGATATATGACCTTAAAACAACTAGATTAATATCTATTCAAATGGCACCACAAATTAGATTACTTCAAAATAATGATGCTGAACTTGTAGAAAAGATTCAAAGTTCAATTACTAATACTATTCCACTTTGGAAAAATCAAATGGTTCTTGCTTTAGGAATTAATAATGCTCAAAAAGCTTTAAAGAATCAACAAGCTGTATCAAAATTAACTAATGATATGTTAAAGAAGAATAGTGAAACATTAAAACAAGGTTCTATTAAAATTGCTGAAGAATCAGAAAGAGCTATTGTTGATATTGAAACATTACGTAAAACTAATGCGGATATTATTGAAACTATTGACAAAGTTATTGAAATTCATAAAAATGGTAGAATTAAACGTCAAGAGTCTGAAAAAGAACTTGAATCTCTTGAAAAAGAACTTAAGGATAAATTACTTGAAATTAATGTTAAAGAAAAAGAATAGAAATATTCTTTTTTTTATAGTTAATATAATGACAATGTGTTGACAAATAAAATGATGTATATTATATTATTGATGGATGGAGGTATAATAATGAATGATACTAATTTAAATATAAGAGTAAATTCTAAACTTAAAAGCGATAGTGATAAATTATTTAAAAGATTAGGGTTAAATATGAGTTCAGCTATCAATTTGTTTTTAACTCAATGTGTTAATACATCCAGTATTCCTTTTGCAATTGAAGACAAAAAACCAAGTAGAAAATTAAATAAGGCACTAAAAGAAGCTAAATATATTGAAGAACATCCTGAAAAATATAAAGGGTATAATAATATGAGTGAGTTGTTTCAAGTACTAGAGGAAGATAGCAAATATGGAGATAAAAACTAAGTTTTCTGTTAAATATACAAGTGTATTTAAAAAAGACTATAAAAAAATTCAAAAACAAGGAAAAGATATAGCGAAATTAAAATATGTAATTACTGAATTGGCTAATGGTAATGAGCTAGATCCTAAGTATAAAAATCACTTACTGTTAATGATAAATATTATAAAAATTGTAGTGAGTGTCATATTGAACCTGATTGGTTATTAGTATATAAATATATGGATGATGAGTTAATACTTTTGCTTATTGCATCTGGCAGTCACTCAAATATATTTCATTAAATTAAAAGAATAGCAATATTCTTTTTTTATGTGTCAAAATCATAGTTAATAAATACCATTCATGCTATAATTATATAGAGTAGAGGTAGTATGGAAGAGTTGTTAGACAGGATAGAATTTGAAATTAAAGAGGTTGAAAAGACTTATGATGATGCTAGGTTTAAGGTTTCAATTAAAGTACCTAAGGAACTTGGCAAAATAGAAGGAATGAAGTTTGTTACTGAGTTTTTTGATGAGCGTGATGTTCATCAATTACGAAATGTTAAAGAAGATGATAATTTTGTTTTCTTTGAAGAAGAAGTTGAATTAAAGACTAAAGCCTTTTATAACTATTATTTTTCTTTTTATGCTGGTGATAAGTTCATCTATTATAAGAAAAAGCATCGAGACAGTTACCATTCAATATCAAAGGATGATATGTGGAAGATGAGTGTTAATTTTAAAGTACCTGATTGGGCACAAGGAAAGATGATGTATCAAATATTTATTGATCGCTTTTATCGTGGTAGTAAAGAACCTTTAAAAGAAATGCCTGGTCGTATTATTCATAAAGATTGGCATGAAGATATAATACTTGGTCCAAATCATAATTATCATGATTTATGGAATACTGATTTTTATGGAGGAGACCTTAAAGGGGTAATCGAAAAACTTGATTATATTAAGTCTCTAGGCGTTAGTATTATATACTTATGTCCAATAGTTTATTCACAATCTAATCATCGTTATGATGCGGCAGATTATGAGATGATTGATCCATATGCTGGTAAAGAAGAAGATTTAAAAGAATTATGTGATAAAGCTCATTCTATGGGAATACATATTGTTCTTGATTCAGTGTTTAATCATACTGGTAATGATAGTAAATATTTTAATGAGTTTAATACTTTCCCGGAATTAGGAGCATATCAAAGTAAAGAATCAAAGTATTTCCCATTCTATGGTTATTGGGATAATCATTTTTGGCATTGGTGGGCACAAAGTAATATGCCTAAATGTGATGGACAATCTAAAGCATGGCAAGATTATATCTATGGTGAAGGTGGCGTTATTGATAAATGGTTTAAATTAGGTATTGATGGATTAAGACTAGACGTTGCAGATGAGTTAACTGATGAGTTTGTTGAAGGAATAAGACGAGCAGTTAAGAGAAATAAAGAAGATGGCTTTATTATGGGTGAAGTATGGAATAATCCAATGACTCCTTATAATCCTAAAACATTCATGAAATCAGGTAAGGGAATGGATACTATCATGGATTATTTATTAATGAATGCTATAATCCGTTATTATCGATATGGCCAAAATTATGGACAACCAGAGTTTTTAAAACATATTATCTCAGAAATAATGCGAGAATATCCTGAAGAGACGATTAATAGTTTAATGAACTTCACATCAACTCATGATATTTCTCGAGTATTAAATATTTTAGGATCTAATGAATTTGATTATCATGGTACTTGGGCATGGAATTTAACAAGTGGTGATAATCATTGGTATCAACGAGATGTTAAATTATCTAAAGAAGAATATGAACGAGCTAAAAAGATTTATAAGTCATATTTATTAACTTTAACTTGTCTTCCTGGTAATTTATCAATATTTGCTGGTGATGAAATGGGTATGCAAGGACTAGGATGCTTATGTAATCGTCGTCCACTTCCTTGGGATAATATTGACGATGAAATCTTAAACCATGTAAGGGATATGGGTAAACTTAGAAACAATAATAAATTCTTAGAAAAAGCTTCTTTAGAAATAGATAATATTAATTCAAAAACAATCTCATTTATTCGTAAATTAGGTAATGAAGAAGCTTATGTATTAGTTAGTCGTGTTGATAGTAAAGAAAAGGTTATCGTACCAAAAGAATTTGAAGATGCTACAATTGAATATAAAATAGATGGATCTAATAAAGAAGAGTTATCAGAATATGGTGGAATAGTGCTTAAAAAAATCAAATAGATATATTAATTGACTATTTTTACTTTATTGTATAGAATACTTTTGTATAATAGGAGGTAAAATGAAGAATAGAAAAGGTTTCACTTTAGTTGAATTATTAGCAGTTATTGTCATTTTGGCTTTAATAATGGGAATAGCTGTTGTAAGTATTGGTAGTATTATTCAATCATCACGAGAGAAAACTTATCGTGAGACAGCTGCTAATATAATTAACGGAATAAGACAAAATCTATATATAAATAATAAAGTGTTAGTTGGCGATTATGAATTTACTTCAACAGTATTAGAAAGGGGTAATACTAGTTCTCCTCTTGGTGGCGAAATTCATTTTTTAAGTGACATTAGTGGTTGTCCTGTAGAAAATAGAATTGGAAATAATATTTGTAAGGTAGATTATCAAGTGTGTCAAGCGTCATCTACATCTTTTGTTAGGGTTATGAGAAATAATAATAATTATGAGTTTAGTATTTGCTTAACTTCTGGCGCTGATGAAAAATATATTGATACTGCAACTGAAGAAGAATTGATGGGTGAATCTCGTGATGACGTGATTAAGGATTCATCAGATGCGCCAACCTATTTTAGTCCAGATGTGCCAACAATATCTGGTGGTAAAACTAAAGTATCTAATTATCAGACAAATACATTGACTTGTACAGCTAGTACTAGTTATGGTGCTGGAACTAGTATCTATTACGAATTTGGATATGCTACAAGTACAGTTAATTATACTAATGGAACAATTACTTGGTTAGGAACAAAAACAACAACACCGACATTATCAATAGCAAAAGACGCATTTTTAGGAACAAGATATTATGGCTGTCGTATATATGCATCTGACGGTACAACACAGTCTGGAGTAGTTCAATCAGCTTCAACAACCAATACATCGATTGTTAATGCAAGATTATATTTTGATGCTGCAACTAATGGTGGAACGATAGATCAATCAGCTAATTTATATGTTGCCTATGCGAATAATGCGGTATATACAGGAAGAACTAATACAACTGCTGGAACAATACCAATTGCAACGAAGTCTGGTCAAACATTTACCGGATGGTGGACAGCAGCATCTGGTGGAAAGAAAGTTATTGATGCATCAGGAACCATTCAAGCAAGTGTATCAAAGTGGACAAATGCTAGCGCACAATGGATTCGAACAGCAACAGGAAATAATAATTCTTCAAATAAACTTTATGCGCAATTTAGTTAAATTTATCTAATACTAGTTGTTAATTCAACTAGTTTTTTTATGGGTAATAGTGTATAATTGTTTTGTGAGGTAAAAATGGATAATAAGTATTTTAGTGACATTTATGATGATTTCTTTAAAGTAGAGAAAAAAGAGATTATAGTAGAAGAAAAAGAAGAAAGTGAAGAAGCTAATGTATTAGAAAATATTGATGCTTTATATTTAGATAATGAATCAAAAAATTTATTAAAGCAAATTTTAGAATATATGGATAAATTCTCTAATAAAGAAGAGTCTAATTATATTAATTTTAATATTATAATTAATGGTAATAATTTAGAAACTGTCAACAGTATTACCACTCTACTTAAAAAAAGTGTTACTATTAATCACTATATTGATAATATAAATGCATATGATTTGTCTTTGTATGATTTAAATAATAAAGTAGATATTAATGAGATATATAGTAAAAATGGCGTTATAGTTATTAAAGATGTAGAAAGTATTTTGATGCAAGATGAAAATGATAAGAAGATGTTTTTCTATAATTTAAAGAATAATCTTGGTAAAAAGAAAATAACTATTATTTCTGGTTTAGAAAGTGATATTAATACATTCTTAACTTATGATAATGATGTTCGTACTAAATACTTTAATTTTAAACTTGTTGAAGTTATGCCAACTATTCAAGAAATATATAATGAAATAATGGATAAAACTATTGTTAGTGATGATAATAAAGTTAAATTATTAGATTATATCACTGCATCTTATAAAGAAATTACTGATTATGTATCATATCGAGATAATTTAATAAGTCAATTGGCTTTTAAAAAGGAAGTACCAACTATTCGTGAGGTTAAGACAATTGATGAAATATTTGCAGATTTAGATGAATTAGTTGGATTATACGATGTTAAGAAAGTATTACGTGATTTAGTTAACTTAATTAGTTTAAAAGATAAAAGTGATTTAAAGATAGCTAATATTAACTTACATATGTTATTTCTCGGTAATCCTGGTACAGGTAAAACTACCGTAGCTAGACATTTATCTAGTATTTTATATAATCTTGGTTATATTAAAGAAGATAAACTTTTGGAAGTATCTAGTAAAGATTTAGTTGCTGAATATGTTGGCCAAACAGCTATTAAAACTTATAGTGTTATAGAACGGGCTTTAGGTGGAGTTTTATTTATTGATGAAGCTTATGCATTATCTAGTAAAAATAATTCTTATAATGATGAAGCTATTGCTACATTAATTAAAGCAATGGAAGATAATCGTGATAATTTAGTAGTTATTTTCGCTGGTTATACCAAAGAAATGCAAGACTTTATTAATTCTAACTCTGGTATTGCATCACGTATTGGATATACTTTAAACTTTAAAGATTATACAGAAGAAGAACTTCTTGAGATATTTAAAGGTATGGTTACAAAAGCTGGATTTAAGATAACTAATGAAGCTTTATATAAAGCTCGTAATATTATCAAAGAACATGTTAATGATAAGAACTTTGGTAATGCGCGTTTTGTTCGTAATATGTACGAAAAAACAGTTACAGAACATGCAACTAATACCAAGGATAAACATCGTAAAGATGTCCTAATTACAATTACAGATAAAGATATTAACATCGATAATGTCTTAAGCTAAATTGTGAAATATATGTAAAAGTGTTTGTATAATAAACACTTTTTTTGTATAATTATTATGAGGAGGAAGAATGAAAAAATATCACACATTGTTAGTAGTAGCAATAACTATATTAGTAGTTGCATTGTTAACTTGGATTTTACCAATAACTTACTTTCAAGGTGAAATGATTGCTGCTGAAAGAGTTCAATCAGGAATATTTAGTACTGCCACATATGGATTATATACTTTTTATAATTTCATTTATGTCTTTATTGGATTATTACTGGTTGGAGGATTTTATGGTATATTAAATAAAGTACCTGCTTATCGTGTTTTACTAGATAAAATAGTTGATCATGTTAAGAATCATAAAGTACTATATTTAATACTTACTGTATTAGTATTATCTGTTATTGTTGCAATGACTGGATTTACTTTTGAAATGTTAGTATTCTTACCATTTATTGCAGCTGTAGTATTATTACTAGGTTATGATAAAATGGTTGCCGCTATGGTTACTGTTGGTTCAGTTAGTGTTGGTATAATGGGATCATTATTTTCTAAAACTATTGTTGGAAAATTAAATGAAGTATTAGAAACTACCACATATACTGACTTAATAATACCTAAAGCAATTATTTTAGTTGTATGTGCAGCTTTATTAATTCTTTATGTAGCTTTCTATGTTCACTTTAAAACTAAAAATGGTGAAATGAATGAGAAAGTGGAAGAAGGATTCTTAGTACCTAAGAAAGTAACTAGTAAAAAAGTTAAAGTATGGCCACTTGTAACAATTGCTGTTGTTGGTATTATAGTAATGATTTTATCAGCAATAGATTGGTCTGGTGCCTTTAAAGTAGTATTCTTTGATGATGCATTAACTAATATTAAAGGATGGCCAGTATTATCTAAATATGTTCTTTTAACTATTAGTGTATTAGTAGTTTTATATAATCTATTAAGAGACTATTATTTAAAAGCAAAAGAAGGTAAAAAAGATCAAAGAATAATGAGTAAACGTCGTATGATAGTAACTATTGTTTTTGGTGTAATAGCTTTCCTTGCTTTATTAAAGATAATGCTAGAAGATGTATTTAGTGCAACTAACTTTATGACAAAAGCTATCGAAGCAATTAAACTTGATGGTATCGTAAGTGGATTTACTTTTGATAAACTATTAGGTTCAGTAACAGCATTTGGTAAATGGACATATAATGAATACATGATTTTATTACTTCTAGTTTGCTTAGCTATTAAATATGCATATCATATTAAATTTAGTGATGTATTTGATAATATGGGTGAAGGATTTAAGAAAGTATTATATGCTTGCTTTGTTGTAATTCTTTCATACACAGTATTAATACTTATATCAGGTCATCCAGTAGGATTAACAGTTATTAAACCATTACTAGAAGCTAGTAAAGGATTACATGTATTACTATATCCAATCAGTACATTATTTAGTGCATTATTTAATGGTGATTTTGCTTATTATGAATATGGCGTATTAAATGTTGCATATGTAACAACAGCCTATACAGGTAGTGGTGTAGTACCATTTGCAGAATTTATAACTCAAACAATGTATGGATTTGCAGTTTTATTAGCACCAACTAGTGTAGTACTTCTATTTACATTAAGTATCTTAGATATTAAATACACGACATGGTTAAGAAAAATGGTAATTTTCCTTGTTACATTATTCTTAGTATTAATTGCATCATACGTTGTATTAAACCTATGGGTTATTTAAAGAACTCTTTGAGTTCTTTTTTTTGTAAAAAAATATTGAATTGTAAAAATAATAGTGATATTATGTTCATATGATAGATTTAAAAAAAACCCCTTAAAAGGTAATTTTTAAATCTATTTTTGTTTTTAGGAGGAAATATGAATAAGAAATATGTCTTTGTTACAGGTGGAGTAGTATCAGGATTAGGAAAAGGAATAACAGCAGCATCATTAGGTCGTCTATTAAAGAATCGTGGTTATAAAGTTACGATGCAAAAGTTTGATCCATATATTAATGTTGATCCAGGAACGATGAATCCTCATGAACATGGAGAAGTATTTGTAACTGATGATGGTGGAGAGACTGATCTTGATTTAGGTCATTATGAAAGATTTATTGATGAAAGTTTAACTAAGCATTCCAGTATTTCAATGGGGAAAATATATTCTAATGTTATAGAAAAAGAAAGAAAAGGAGAATACTTAGGAAAAACAGTACAAGTAATCCCACATATCACTAATGAAATTAAAGAACAAATATATAGTTTTGAAAATACTGATGTAGATATTATTATTACGGAAATTGGTGGAACAATTGGAGATATTGAAGGACTTTCTATGATTGAAGCAATAAGACAAGTAGGACTTGAAAAGAATAAGGAAGATGTCTTATATATTCATGTTACTTTATTACCATTTATTTCTGGTTCTAATGAAGTTAAAACTAAACCAACGCAACATTCTGTTAAAGAACTACAAAGCCTTGGAATACAACCTGATATCTTAGTATGTCGAACGGATATTCCTATTAGTGATGATTTAAAAGAAAAAATAGCTTTATTCTGCAATGTTCGAAAAACTAGTGTTATTGAAAATCTAACAGCTGATAATTTATATGCTATTCCTTTATTACTTGAAGATGCTGGTCTAGGAATAGAAGCATGTAATCATTTAAAATTAGATAGTTTTGTTCCTAATAATAAAGAATGGGAAAAAATGATAAAAAATATTCGTAAGAATAAAGATTCTATTGATGTATGTTTAGTAGGTAAATATGTTAAATTAGAGGACGCTTATATTTCCGTTATCGAAAGTTTAAAGCATGCGGGATATAAGAATAATGTTAAGGTTAATGTTTCAGTAGTTGATTCAGAAAGTATTACTGAAAAAAATGTTAGTAGTATCTTAAAAAAATATCGTGCAATTGTTGTACCTGGTGGATTTGGTTATCGTGGAATAGAAGGAATGATAACAGCTATTAAATACGTAAGAGAAAAGAATATCCCTTTTCTTGGTATTTGTCTTGGTATGCAATTATCAGTTATTGAATATGCTAGAAATGTCTTAGGATTAAAAGATGCTAATTCCGAAGAATTTGGTGATACAACTAATCCAGTAATCTCGATTATGGAAGAACAAAAGAAAATTAAAAATCTTGGTGGAACAATGCGTTTAGGGAAATATGCTTGTAAACTTAATAAGAATAGTAAAGCCTATGAATTATATAAATCAGATATTATTTATGAAAGACATCGTCATCGTTTTGAATATAATAATGATTATCGTGAAATGCTAGAGAAAAAAGGATTAATGACAACTGGTATTAATGAAGAATTAGATTTAGTAGAAATAGTTGAAATACCTAAAAATGATTATTTTGTAGCTTGTCAATTTCATCCAGAGTTTAAGTCTCGTCCTAATAATCCTGGTCCATTATTTGATGGGTTAATAAAAGCTGCTATTACTAAAAAATAAATTTTTATTTGTTTTTCATAAACTTTATTGTATAATAAGCATAAGTGGAGGTAATTATGAAGTTTTATAATACATTAACTAAAAAAGTAGAAGAGTTTATTCCAAATAATGAAGGAGTAGTTAAACTATATACTTGTGGACCTACTGTTTATCATTTTGCACATATTGGAAATCTACGTACTTATATCTGTGAAGATATCTTAGAAAAGTATTTAAATTATATTGGATATAAAGTTGATCGTGTTATGAATATTACTGATGTTGGTCATTTAACTGGGGATTCTGATGATGGTACAGATAAAATGGTTAATAGTGCTAAAAAAGAACATAAGAGTGTTTTAGATATAGCTAAATTTTATACTGATAAGTTCTTTGAAGATACTGAAAAATTAAATATTAGAAAACCAGATACATTAGTACCAGCCACTACACAAATTGATGAATATATTAAAGTAATTAGTAAATTAATGGAAACTGATTATGCTTATATTGCCGGTGGTAATGTATATTTTGATACATCAAAACTTGATAATTACTATGCTCTTACTAATCAAAATGTTGATGATTTAATTGATGGTGTAAGAGAAGATGTTACGAAAGATGATAATAAAAGAAATCGAGCTGATTTTGTATTATGGTTTACTAAATCAAAGTTTGATGATCAAGAACTTAAATGGGATTCACCTTGGGGATATGGATATCCTGGTTGGCATATAGAATGTTCTTGTATTTCAATGAAATATCTTGGAGAATACTTAGATATTCATTGTGGTGGGGTTGATAATATATTCCCACATCATACTAATGAAATAGCTCAAAGTGAAGCTTATTTGGGTCATAAATGGTGTAATTATTGGTTCCATTCAGAGCATCTAAATGATATTAATGGTAAAATGAGTAAAAGTAGTGGTGAATTCTTAACTGTTGATAATTTAATTAAACATGGTTATAATCCTCTATCATATCGTTATATGGTTTTATCTAGTCATTATCAAAAACCATTATTATTCTCATATGAAAACTTAGATATTGCTGAAAATGCTTATTTAAAACTTAAAAATAGAGTATTAAAGTTAGATAAAAAAGAAGATAGTTTATCTAGTGAATATCAATCATTTAAAGATAAATTTAAGGAAGTTATGGATAATAACTTAAATACTTCACTAGCTTTAACATGTATATATGATGTTTTAAAGAGTGATATGAATGATTATACTAAGTTAAAATTAATTAACGAATTTGATGAAGTATTATCACTTGATTTATCTAAGGAAGAAGAAAAAGAAGAATTAATTAATAAAGAAGAAATAGAAAGTCTTATTGAAGAACGTAATATGGCTAAACAAAACAAAGATTATGCGAAAGCTGATGAAATAAGAAATAAACTTCTTGAAATGGGAATAATGATTAAAGATACTAGAGAAGGTACAGTATATGAAAAACTATAGTAATAAACTATAGTTTTTTTTAAACTTTATGCTATAATTATAATAGGTGATGATAGTGAATAAGAGAGGGTTTGCCATATCAATAATCTTATATTCCATGGTATTTTTACTAATATCAATTTTTTATTTGCTATTAAGTATTGTTAAAAATAGATATACTGTTAATCTTAATTTAAAAAATGATATTATAGAAGAATTAAGTACTGTTAAATATTTTGCTGATCGAATTAAAATACTAGGAGATAATGCTGGAATAACTTATGTAGCTAATTATGATAACGTAATAAATAATAATTCAGGTTTTACAACTCAAGATCAAGTATCAACTTCTGCTACAAAAAATACAATATATTATTATACTGGAGAGGATGCGGCTGCTAATGGTAATGTCTTGTTTGCGGGATACTGTTGGCAAATAGTTAGAACTACTGATAATGGTGGAGTAAGACTTGTTTATAATGGTGTGGCGGTAGATAATAAATGCGAAAAAACAAGAGAAGCTACTAAAGGAATAAATGGACAATCGGGCACAACTCAAAATATGACATCAGCTTCTTTGTATGGAAGAAGTTATGATTATGATTTAAGTACTGGAGAATTTACAATAGAAGATAGTACTGGACTACCTACATCATGGACGACAAGTGATAATAACAGTAATGGGAAAGAAGACTATAAAGAATTAATTGGAACATATACATGTTTATCAAATTTAACGACATGTAGTACACTTTATTATGTTGGTGGCATTAATCAAAATAATAATGCTCAAGCATATGTTGCAAAATATACGATAGGAGATATAGCTCATTATTCACAAGTTGGAACCAGTGCCTTTAATTCAAAATATACTAATCTAGCTATGGTAGGATACATGTTTAATACAGAGTATGATTATAAGCAAGGATTTAAATCAGGAGAATATTATACTAATGCAGTATGGGAAAATGGAGCATATACTTTAACTAATGGAAATGGTAATACTATTCCAGATGCGACACATCACTATATATGTGATACAGATTGCACTAAAGTAAGATATTATTACTATAGTACAAGCTATTATATATTATTAGAAAATGGATTGACGGTTGAAGACGCAGTATATCAAATGACTGGATATGGTAGTACTGAAACAAAAACAAAGACAGTTAATGCAAATTATAAATTAAATAACTATAATTCAGCAATGAAAGGATATTTAGATAACTGGTATGCAAAAAATTTAACAGAATATACAAGTTATTTAGATGATGCATCAGTATATTGTAATGATCGAAATATAAGAGACTTAGCAGGATTTAATCCAAATGGAACAAATCTAACTGGATATTCACTATATAATCTATCTAATACGAGTGGAAACTTAAATTGTGCCATTGAAACAGATAGATTTGCTGTAACCAATTCTAAAGCAAAATTATCTTATCCAGTAGGTTTATTAACCGAGCCAGAAAGAAATTTAATGACTGCTAATTATGCAAGAACAGGTCAAGTTCACTGGATAGCCTCACCTACATATTTCTTTGCCGGATTTGCTCAAGTTCGTTGTGTTGCACCATCGGGTATCGATGTTGATAATCAAGCAAACGTTAGTCTTGGTATTCGACCTGTGGTAACTCTTATTCCTGGTACGGAAATTACTAGTGGAACGGGAACCTATGATAATCCATATATTGTTGGTCCAATAGTAACAAGAACTGAATCATAAAACTATAGTTTGAACTATAGTTTTTTAATTATTACAAAGGAAATTAACTATTGAAAAAACATATGTTTTATTATATTATTTAAGTGAGGTGAATTATGGATTTATTATCAATGATTTTAATAATAGGAGCTACTTTAATTACCGGAGGAGCACAAGCTTATATTAGTCTTAATTATCGTAAATATAAACAAATTGCTGTTAAAAGTGGTAAGAGTGGATTTGATGTAGCTCGTGAAATACTTGATCGTAATGGATTATCTAATGTTATGATACTTGAAACACAAGGAGAATTAACTGATCATTATGATCCTAGTAAAAAAGTAGTTAAATTATCTCATGATATTTATAATGGTCAAACTATTGCGGCTGTATCAGTTGCATCTCATGAATGTGGCCATGCTATTCAAGATAAGAATGGTTATGCATTTCTTCGTTTTCGTAACAAAATAGTACCATTAGTTAATTTATCATCTAAATTTGGTTATATCGCTATTATGGCTGGTATTGCTCTTAGTATGATGAAATTAATATGGGTAGGTATTGCTTTTGAAGTAGTAATTTTATTATTCCAATTAATAACATTACCAGTAGAGTTTAATGCTTCTAGCCGTGCCTTAAAACTTATTCAAGAATATGGTATTGTTAGTAAAGATGAACATAGTGGTGCTAAAAAGATGTTAACATCAGCTGCCTTAACTTATGTTGCTGGTGTACTATCTACTTTAATGGAAATACTACGTTTTGTCACAATGTTTATAGGTCGAGATAGACGATGACAAAAGAAATTAATAGTTTGGTTTTAGCTTATCTTGGTGATACTATTTATGAAGATTATGTTAGAATGTTTTTAATAAAACAAGGTATTGCTAATGTTAATGATTTACAAACTGAATCAATTAAATATTCTAGTGCTAAATCTCAATGTGAAATATTAAAGAAATTAATTGATGAAAATTATTTTTCTGATGAAGAACTTGAGATAATAAAAAGAGCAAGAAATCATAAAAGTGTATCTCATCCAAAAAATTGTGATATTGTTACATATCGACATGCTACAGGATTAGAAGCTTTAATTGGTTATTTAAAACTAGAAGGTAAAGAAGAAAGAATTAATGAAATAATGAAGAGTATTCTTAAATAGAATATTCTTTTTAGGAGAGTATATGTTAGTATCAGGACGTAATAATGTTAAAGAAATTTTAAAAAATTATAAAAAAAATAATGGTATTAAAAATGCTATTTTGCAAAATAATTTTAATGAATCTGATATTTTGTCTTTATTGAAAAGTCAAAATATCCCTATAAAATACATGGAAAAGACGAAATTGGACACACTTGCCAAAAATAATCATCAAGGTGTAATATTGGAAATAGGGGATTACAATTATGTAAGTATTGATGAGATTATTGGTGATAAAGATAATTGTAAAATAGTTATTCTTGATCACTTAGAAGATCCACATAACTTAGGAGCTATTGTTCGTACGGTTGAAGCAAGTGGGATAGATGGTATTATTCTTCCCCTTAATCGAAGTGTATCAGTTAATGAAACAGTTATGAAAACAAGTGTTGGAACACTTTATGATGTTAAAATATGCCAAGTTACGAATTTAAGTAATACGATTAAATATTTAAAGAAAAAAGGTTTTTGGATTTATGCGGCTGATATGGATGGAGAAAGTTACTCGTCAATTAATTTTGCACCAAAATCTTGTTTAATTATTGGCAATGAAGGAAATGGCATTGCCCGATTAATTAGAGAATCAAGTGACTACATAGTTAGTATTCCCATGTATGGAAAGGTAAATAGTTTAAATGCATCAGTTGCTGCTGGGATATTAATCTATGAAATGGTAAAAAAATAAATGTATCGAGATATGAATGATTATGAAATACTTTATATGGTTTGTGATAACAATGAGGATAGCTTTGGTATATTACTTAAAAAGTATCAGCCATTAATTTATAAAATAGTAAAAGAATATCTTAAGTTTTTTAAGAAATTTGGTTATGAATTAGATGATTTGATGCAATTAGGTTATATTACACTATATAATACCTCTTTAAAGTATGATATATATAATCATTCATTATTTTATTCTTACTTTAAAAAAGCTCTTAATAATATGATAATATCTAATATTAGATGTAATAAAACTAATAAGAAAGAAATATTAAACGAAGCTTTATCTTATGATGCTTTTATACCAAACTCTGATATTCGTTATATTGATATTATTCCTGGAAGTGATAAAAGAATAGTTAAAGAAAGTGAATTAGTATTATTTAAAAATTCAATGCCAGCTATTTTATCATATATATTTGAATTATACTATAATGGTTATAATAAAGAAGAAATTAGCATTTTACTAGATGAAGAAGTTAATATTATTAAGAAAAACTTTAATAGAATAAAACAACATGCATTGACATATAAATCTTTGTTTTTTGAATAATATATGCTATAATTATTTGGTTAGTTGAGGTGAACTATGGGTAAAACGATGAATAAGAAACAAATGATAAAAGAACAAAAAAGATTAAAACAAGAAAGAAAAGAAGTAGAGAGTTTATTTAAAGATGATAAAGATGTATATAAAGTATTTAAAATAGCTTTAGGTGTTCTTCTATTTATTGGACTTGCTTTTGTTACTATTAATTTTGCTAATGGTACATGGAGTTTAACTAAAAGTAATAAAAAAGCTACAGAGATAGATCCTACTATGCTAATTGCAGGTACAATGTTTAATAAAGAAGAAGATACTGAATATTTAGTACTTGCTTATGATATGAAAGATCAAAACGATGTTGTTTATGCAGCTTTAGCAAGTAATTATACTGGAGAAAGACATTTATATTTCTTAGATTTATCATCTGGATTTAATACAAAGTTTATTGGTGATAAAACAGTTATCTCTAATGACTTATCAAAATTAAAGTTTAAAGGAGCTGCTCTTCTTGTTATAAAAGGAGATAAGATTACGAAATCTTATACTACAGAAAAGGATATTGTAAATTTCTTTAGTCAAAAATAGACCAATCATCTATTTTTTTTTTACTAATTTTTATATAATGATAGTAGAAGGTGTAATATGGCTATAGTACTTGAAACATTTGATTTGTCATATGGTAAATTAAAGAATGTTAATATATCGTTTAATGAAAAAACATTCTATTCAATAATTGGTTCAAATAATTGTGGTAAATCAACACTTTTTAAGTTAATAGCTGGTTTTATTCCGTCAAATAATACTATTTGTTGCAATAATATTGATTTAAATCGTTATAATATCAATCAATATATTATTAATATTGGGATTGTTGAAAGAGTTAATAAGAATAGTTTTTTATATAAAAGTGTTTTGGATGAAATGATGTATCCATTATATAACCTAGGTTATCGTAAAATAAGTGCGATGACAAGAATTCAAAAGGTATTAGAATTGTTTAATGTAACGAACCTTTTAAAAAAGGATATTAATGAATTAAACTATTGTGAAAAAGAATTATTATTAATTATGATAGCTATCTTACATAAACCTAAAGTATTGTTACTTGATAATGTATTAGAGATATTTTCTAATGAAAAAAGAATAAAGATAATTAATTGTTTAAAAAAGATTATTAATAATGATATGACAATAATAAACTTTACTAGTACATTAGAGTCAGCTTACTATAGTGATCAAATTATTTTATTAGATAATTACAAAGTAATAGGAGAATATAGTCCAAGAGAAATATATAAAGATGATAAATTATTTTATGAACATAATTTAGAAATACCATTTATTGTTGATCTAGCTATTAAACTTAAAATGTATAATGTAATTGATAAAGAATACTTTAATATGGAAGAGATGGTTGATGATATATGGCCATAGTGTTAAAGAATAGTAATTACGATATTAAATTAGATACTAATACAATAATTGGTGTAATGGGTAATAATTATGAGAGGTTTTTTTCTCAATTATCAAGTGATGAAGTATATTACTTAGATAAAAAATATAGTGTTAGTAATCGAAAGGTTAATAGTTTATTAGGTGTTAATGATCTTAGTCTAATTAAAGAATTTGATTTACAAGAAGATATCTTAAATAAAAGAATTAAGGAATTATCTCATAGTGAACAGAAATTAGTTAAATATATTTTGTTAATGCTATATAATAAGAAAATTAATATAATTGATGAACCATTTTTGGATTTAGATTATCATAATAAGAAGATAATAATTTTATTAATTAATCGATTAATTAAAGAGAATAAGACAATAATAATTGGTAGTGTGAATAGTAATATTATTTACGAGTTATGTAAAAAGGTGTTATTTATTGAAGATAATCTTTATTATTATGGAGATGTTAACGTTTTTCAAAATAATAAAGTATTAGATAAATATCATATTGAAAAACCCAATTTAGTTAATTTTGTATCATTAGCGAGAAAGAAAAAACCTAAATTTAGATATTCTTATGATATTAGAGATTTGATAAAGGATGTGTATCGTAATGTTTCCAAAAAATAAGATTAATTTAATTGTTCGCCTTCTATGTCTAATTAGTTATATTGTTGTAATTATCATAGTAAATAGTACTTATACATTAATGGTATTAGGTGTTGCATATATTCTTTTTGCTTTAGCAGAAAAGAACTTTCGTGATATTGAACTAATTGTATTATCAATTGTAATATTTGCGATATGTCATTTGATTAATAATTACTTATTATTTAAAATTATGTTGGTAATTGATTACATAATATATTATTTAGATAGTCGATATTATATTGATGAAGAAGTAAATGAAGAATTAAGCGAACGTGATTATATAAGATTTAAAAATGTTAAAAAGAAAAAAGAGAAAGGGTCAAATAATTTAATAGCACTATATTTAACTGTGCATTTAGTAATATTATTTTTGGCAATAATGGTGGGATAATGAGATATTTAATTACATTTTCATATGATGGAACTAATTTTAATGGTTATCAAAGACAAGATGGTTTAAGAACTGTTCAAGAAGAGATGGAAAAAGCATTAAAAATAATTAATGATGGTAAAGAAACAATAATGAATAGTAGTGGAAGAACGGATAAGGGAGTTCATGCATTATGTCAAAAAGCACATGTGGATATTGATGTTGATATTACACCATATAAACTTATGCGAGCTATGAATTCGTTTTTACCAGAGGATATTCATGTTTTAAAAACCGAGGCTGTTTCTAATGATTTTCATGCAAGATATATGGTAAAAGAAAAAGAATATCAATATAAGCTAAATATGGGAGAATATAATCCCATTGAAAGAAACTATGTTTATCAATATGGTAAAAAGTTAGATGTAAAAAAGATGCAAGAGGCAATTAAACATTTTATTGGTGAACATGATTTTGAAAGTTTTACCCCAACTAAAGATAAAAGAGAAAACTATGTTCGAACAATTAGTTATGTTAATATTAGTGAAAAGAATGATATCTTAACATTTACTTTCCGAGGTAATGGTTTTATTAAATATCAAATAAGAAATATGGTTGGTTATTTAATTAGAGTTGGTGAAGGTAAGAAAAAAGGCTCTGATATCCCTAAAATATTAGAAGGAAAAGATAGAAGATTAGCTAGTATCACAGCGCATCCTGAAGGATTATATTTGACAAATGTTATCTATTAGATTATTATAATAAGCCATGAAATGAGGGGGATTTTATGGAAGAAAAAGAAATTAGTTCTGAATTAGCTAAAATAAGTCAGCGTTTTGATAATGCAACAATGAGATATCGAATTAATGGGTTTGCAGAAGCTTGTGGATTGGATGATCTTGAAATTGAACCAAATAAGGGAGAGTCTTTTAAAGATGGTGTTTATAAGATTTATACTGATGAAAAAGTTGAACAAAATCCATGGAATATGACAAGTGAATTGTTATGCAAATTATATGGTAGAAGTGAGTATGTAATATTTGATACTGCTTTTGCTAGACCAAATAGGTTAGGTTTAGTTGATGAAGTACAAAATAGTCCAAGATTTTTTATATCAGTAGACAAAATCGTCGATGATGGAGTTTATGGACTAGTAATTAAGCCTGCAGATGTTCTAGGTACATATAATTTTACATTTAATAAAAAGGATATTTATAATAAAATTATTGATAGTTTTTCTATTCAAACTGTTGTTATGGACTTTGAAATGGTTTTAAGATTAATTAAATCTCATGTTAAGAATCCACAATATGTTTATGAAGCATATCAAGAATTAACAAAATTACCTAATTATAATGTGATAGACCATTCAGATACTGAAACTGATAATAAAAATGAAGTAAGATGGTATGGTAATATATTTCGGAACAAATAGGAGTATTTATGGAAGAAAAAAATAGTATTAATTTTGATTTAGCAAAGATGAATGATATTTTTGATAATAAGACAATGAGATATCGAATTAATGGGTTTGCCCGTGCATGTAATATGAATGATTTACTTATTTCTGGTAATTCTAAAATATTAAGGAGTAATAATAATGATTATTTTATTGCCTTAAATGTTCTTGGAAATAAAGGAGAGAATAGTGTTACGTTAAGTGGTGATTATAAAGATTTTCACTTTAGTTTTATTAATTATTATGATATTAATAAAAGTAATCAACTAGATCGAAGTATTATTGATTTGCCTTTTTCTATAACAATAATTAAAACTGTTGATCAAGAAACTTATAAATTAGAAATAAATACTATTGAAAAAAAGACTACAGAGTTTAAAATTACTAAATCTCGAGAATTTAAACATCGAAGTTTATATAATGATTTTACTTTTGTTGCGCCTGTTATGGATTTCAGTGAAATATTAAAATTAATTAAATCATTTATTTTTAATCCTGTTTATGTTTTTAATACTTATAATGAAATAAGAGAAAACTATCGAGTAATTTATACTAACCATGATTTTAATAAACCAATAATTCAAGATGAAAGATTAGATAAACCAATGTCAAAAATTCATAAATTAATAAAAAGATTATCAAATAGTGATTGACAATTAATATTAAAACAAGTATAATCTTTATCGGTACATTGAAATTCCCTATGAAATTTGGTATTGGGAACACCGAATTTCGTATATAGAAGGAGAAAAAAATGAAAACATTTATGCAAAAAAAAGAAGAAGTAGTTCGTTCTTGGTATGTAATTGATGCTGAAGGTAAATCACTAGGACGTGTTGCAACTTTAGCAGCTCATATTTTACGTGGAAAGAATAAACCTACTTATACTCCACATATTGATTGTGGTGATTATGTAATTATAATTAATGCAAAGAAAGTTAATCTAACTGGAAACAAATTAGAAGATAAGATGTATTATAATCATTCTATGTATGCTGGTGGATTAAGAGAAAGAAATGCTAAAACAATGAGAGAGGATTATCCAATCGAAATGTTAGAAAGAGCAGTAAATGGTATGTTACCTCATAATCGTTTAGGACGTGCTATGGGTAAGAAGTTATTTGTTTATGAAGGTAGTGAACACCCTCATACAGCACAAAAACCAGTTACTATTGAGGTTAAATAGGAGGAAATATGGCAAAGAAAAATACTTATTACGGTACAGGTAGAAGAAAAGGTGCTGTTGCTAAAGTTACTTTAACAAATGGTACTGGAAAAATTACTGTTAATGGAAAAGATGTTCATGAATATTTACCTTTCGAAACATTAGTTATGGATTTAACTCAACCATTGGAATTAACTAATACAAAAGAAATTTTTGATGTTGATGCTAAAGTAGTAGGTGGAGGATTCCGTGGTCAAGCTGGTGCAATCAGATTAGGTATTACAAGAGCTTTACTTGAGTATGATAGTACTACTGATGCTGATAGTGAAAATAGTTTAAGAAAACCACTAAAAGCTGCTGGTATGATTACACGTGATGCTAGAATTAAAGAACGTAAGAAATATGGTCTTAAGAAAGCAAGACGTGCTCCACAATTTAGTAAGAGATAATTACTTAGAAATAAAGTCCAATTATTGGACTTTTTTTTGTAAAATAAACATTATTAGAAAAAAGGTATGTTATAATAACTTTCATATGGGAGGTTTTATGGACGATATACTTGGATATGACTGTGGTGGATCAGAAATTAATGAATATAGAATATTAGGTGGAATGTGGAGAAATGATATTGATATTACGGAATTACCTGATACTGATCCTAGATATTATTGTGCTGTTATAGGTGATGATGGTAATGCCTATGCTGTTAGTATATATGATAATATTTATTTTCCTAAAATTATTCGAGAAAGAGAAAATATTCCCGATAACGAAGAAATACCTGTTGTAATTAAGCCAATATCTGAGATGGTTAATTATGAAGTTATGTTTCATATGAATAATCATGATGAAATGGATACATGGGAATGTGATGAAAGTGATATGGAAGAATTAAAAAAAGTACTAAATAAATATTTAAAAAATAATAAGATTGATAAAAGTACTAAAGTTTATTCCAAAAAATTAATTAAATAATAACGGATATATATCCGTTTTTTTATTGTATAATAATAATGAAAATGGTGATAATATGAAAGATTTGATTAATAACTTAAAAGAAGAGTTAGGTAATATACTATTAGTAGCTGTTTCTAAAACCAAAAGCATTGATGATATTATGAAAGTATATAATTTAGGTGTTCGTGATTTTGGTGAAAATTATGTTCAGGAATTAGTTTCTAAAATGGATAGTTTACCAAATGATATAAACTGGCATATGATTGGTCACTTGCAAACTAATAAAGTTAAAGATTTAGTTAAAAGAAATATTTATCTTATTCATTCAGTTGATTCTTATAAACTAGCAAAAGAAATTAATAAAGAAGCTATTAAAAATAATAAAATAATCAATATTTTAATTGAAGTTAATATTTCCGGTGATACTAATAAAACAGGATGCAATGTTAGAGAATTAGATAGTTTAATAAAGGAAGTTAAATTACTAGATCATCTTAATTTAAAGGGATTAATGGCTATTGGTCCATTAGATGGAACTGATAAAGAAATAAAGGCTTGTTTTCATGAAATGAAGCTATTAAAAGATAAATATCAATTCGAATTATTATCGATGGGTATGAGCCGTGATTATAAAATAGCTCTTCAAGAAGGAACTGATATTGTAAGAATTGGAACAAAGATTTTTGGTAAAAGAAATTAAGGCTGGGAAAAGTCTTTTTCTTTACTTTTTTTATTAAATATGGTAATATATAAAAACGATTTTTGGGGGATGTTATATGGTGGAATCTAGTGATAACAAACAAAAACGTGATTATTATATCAATGGATATAGCCTATATTTAAAAGATATAAATAAAATTCAATATCTTTCTTTAGAAGAAGAACAAGAATTATTTCGACGATATCATTCAGGTGATATGGAAGCCAAAAAAAGAATTATTGAAGCTAATTTACAATGTGTTATACATTATGTTATTAAATATAGAAATGAATTTATTGATGTAAATGAATTAGTTCAAGAAGGAAATTTGGGTCTATTAAAAGCTATAGAAACTTTTGATCCAAATAAAGGTTATCCTTTTCGTATATATGCAGGTAAAAGTGTTAGACAGTTTATTTTGGATGAAATAGCTAGACATACTACTTTATGTAAACCTGACTATGCTAGAAGAGTTTTATTTAAATTTAATAAAAAAGTTGAAGAATTAACAAAAGAATTACAACATGAGCCAACAATTTATGAAATATCTGAAAAATTAAATATACCATATAATAAAGTAGAGAAATATTTATTACTTCAACAAATTCCTCAAGATCTTGATTCAGTAATAGAGTATGTAGATGAAACAGAAGTAGGTGATTCTTTCATTGATTATGACGCTGATTTAGATGAGAGAAAACGCTTAGAAGATTTACCTGATGATATTGCTTATATTCTTGATAATACCGATTTATCTCCTTTAGAAAGAAAAATTGTTTACTATTCTTTTGGTTTTGATGGAAAAGGCGAAAAAAATAACGCGGAAGTTGGTCGAATATTAGGAATGCATCGTGAATCAATAAGAAAAAGACTAAATAAAATTTTGAGTAAACTTCGTAATAATTTAGGTATGATAGGTTATGACGAATTTGAAAATAAATATCGAAAATGACTTTTAAATAAAAGTCTTTTTTGTTATACTTTCCTTGGAGGTAGTAATGAAAGAAGTTCATGAATTTTTAAAAGAATGTGGGGTATATTATTTATCAACAATAGATGGTGATTACCCTCGTGTAAGACCATTTGGTACAGCCGAGATTTTTGAAGATCATTTATATATTGAAACAGGAAAGAAAAAAGATGTTTTTAAACAAATAGAAAAGAATCCTAATGTGGAATTATGTGCTTTTAAAGATGGAAAATGGCTTAGAGTATGTGGAGAATTAATTATTGATGACCGTGTGGAAGCTAAAAAAGATATGTTAGATAAGAATCCTATGCTACGTGATAGTTATAGTGAATATGATGATAATACTGTAGTTTTATATTTTAAAAATGCCAAAGCAACATTTTCTTCATTTACTGAACCAAGTAAAACAATAGAATTTTAGAAAAATATTTACTTTTTAAATAAAATGATGTAATATAAAATTAAGTTATTATATTGAAAGGTTGTGTGATTTATGAAGAACTTTAAGTATGTTTTTGTAGCAGTTGTTGGAGCATTAGCGACATGTGCTTTATGTGTTGGAACAGTAGTTATGTTTCAAAATAATCATTCTTCTAATGTAGATGCTATTGAAATAGCTGATGAAGAATACTATGTTGAAGATGAACTTTATGGTGATGAAGAATACTACGGAATTGATGATTTCGATGATGGTGACTATGATTTAGGTGACGAAGGAATGGTAGTAGACGAAGGTGTAGAAGGATACGAAACTGACGATATAGTTGAGGAAGAATAAAAGATAGAAAAAACTATCTTTTTTTTTATAAAAATACCATTATTTTTCTTGTCTTTTTAATAATATTATGATAGTATTATATTGTATAATAAGGGATGGTGTATAGTGGGAAACGATAGTGTGAAAAATCTAGTAACTATATTGAAACCATTAATCGAGGATTTAGAAGAAAAAAAAGAAATATTATCAAGTAAAAAAGCTGAACAAGAAAAAGTTTCGAGGTTGTTAGCTTATGTTAAAGATAATGTTGAAATGGTTGGAATATATGCAGATCAAGATATAATAACTGAGAGTCTAGATAAACTAAAAATTAGTGTTGAAGATTATAAAGCTAGTTGTTATTTATTAAAAACGGATAATGAGAGTGTTAAATTATTACCTCAGTATGAAAAAGCTTGTGATTTAATTTATAGCATTATTGATTATTTTAAATTACATAAATCAGAATTAATTTTGGAAGTAACAGAATTAGAAAAAGAATGTGATAAGAAAGAATTAGATAAGAAATATTATGATATCTTATCATGTCCTAATCCATTGATAGAAAATACTAATGAATATATCGAAATAATGAAAAATCATGGATTAAATGAAGAAGAAATAATTAATGCATTATATATGCAAATACATGATAACATTACTAATTATGAGTTAAAGAGTAATTGATAGGAGAGAATATGAAAGAAGAATTATTAAGGGTTTTAAATAATAAATTAAATAGTATTAATAGTGATATTGATTCATTAAAAGAATTAAATAGAAAAATTGATGAAGAAACAGAAAGTTTAGATTTTATTGATAGTACTGTTAAATTATTTGATGAAGATGGACAAACTAATCCACTAAACTTTGATAAAATACTTAAAGATGATTTTACTAGAGTACTAGAAATTGGTGGAGATGAAGTTAAGAGACTATTTAGTAGTAATGCATGTAATTATGATGGTTTAATCTATCTAATTAATGGTATAAAAAGTGGTGTTCAATTATCTTTAACTAACGAACAATTAAATGGTATTGAAGTTTTAATTCGTACATTAACTGGTAAGAAAGAAGAAATTACTAATAAAGTTAATGAATTAAATGGTGAAAAGAATAACTATAAAATAAACGATTTAAATGAATTAAAAACAGAAAAAGATAAATATGAAGATGTTATTTCTAAAATTAATAAAGATGAATATATTAAAGAAGTTGATTTATTAAAAGAAGCTATTTCTTTTGTTAATCTTCCTGCCGAAGATACAATTAAAGTATTAAGTTATGTTCTTGAATATAACGCTAATATCTATAAAGAAGATCGACCTGTTAAAGAAGAAAAAGAAGAGATAGAAGAAAAAACTGAAGAAAAAGAAGAAACTGAACCAGAAGTCGAAGAAGAGGCTAAGGAAGAAGAAAAAGAGGAACCTAGTGAAGAAGTTCCAGAAGAAACACCGGTTGAAGAACCACAAGAAGAAGTAGAAGATAATGGCTTTCATTTTAATCAAATAGAAAACGATAATTTATTTGATTTACCAAATATAACTTTTGAAGATAAAGAAGAGCCTTCTGATATAGAAGAAAAAGAGGAAACTGAAGAAGTTCCAGAAGAAACACCAGCAGAAGAGCCACAAGAAGAAGTAGAAGAAACTAAAGATGAAGAAATACAAGAATTTAAACCACAAGTTGAAGAAGAAACCCCTTCAGTAAATAATATTGATTATATTCCTGTGACTGAAGAGACACATGAAGAGCCTAAGGAAGAATCAATTGATGAAATTCCAGTTGCTCCTCCAATTGATGAAGTTGAAGAAGTTCATGAATTAGAACCTTCTATTCCAGTTGAAGAAACTCCGATTAGTCCAGAACCTTTTGAAGAGGCTAAAGAAGAAGTTGTTGAAGAAAAAGTTGAACCTGTGGAAGAAACTCCATCAATCGATAGTGACTTTAAAGATGTTATTGATGAAAAAGCTGATTATGAAACACGTGAAAAACAAGAAGAAGAGAAAACTTCTACTCGTGAATTACATAAAATATTTAGTAAATATGGTATTGAAGAAAACGTTGTTCTTAATGAATTAATTGATGGTGATGTTAAGATATATCAAAGTATTCTAGATTTACTAAAAGAACGTAATGTTTTAGATTCTTTCAAAAAGAATAAAGAATTATTAATTGAAACATTATTATATTCAAGTAATGCAGTTATTGATAAAGTATTAACTATTATCAAAGAAGATTTATCTGTTGATGATGAAGATTATGAAATAACTAGAAAGATAGCTATTAATACTATACCTAGTATCTTTATCAATGAAGGCGGTAATTACAATAACTTTATTAAGAATGTTGAATTATTTAAAAAACTTGAAATTAATTTAATTAATTTATTTGATTTTAGTAAAGAAATCTTTATTGCTGATCATGATAGTATTGAAAATAATTTAGCTATTGTTAATAAATATGATATTGATATTACTTATCGTGATGCTAAATACTTCTTACTAATACCTAATATTGAAGAAAAATTAGATTATTATATTGAAAGTGTTTATGTTGATAAATCTAAGAATGAAACATTTGATGGTATTAAGTATATTAAAGAATATGCACCTAAGTTAAATGTAGTTACTGATGAAACAATAAAAAGACTTCGTTATGCATCTGAAACTGGTAGTAAAGTATTTGGTAATAAACCTGGCTCATTAACTGGTGAAATTACTAACTTAAAAGTTCATGCTTTAACACTTAGTGATGATTACTTAAGTAAGTTCTTCAATAATACATTTAATAATATTACAAGTGATGAAGTTCGTGAATATGCTAAATTAGTTCGTGATAGTAGTAATGTTGGTGATTATAGTGATGAACTTGATAAATTAAATCCATATCGTAATGGTTTAAGATATGTTATTGAAGGTATTAATGTTTCATGTAATAAAGTATTTAGAAATTATAGTGTTCTAAGATCATATGGAATTGATAATAAAAAAGCTTTAGAATTTGCCGTTTGTTATAATTTAATAATTACTAAAGATGAGTATAATAAATTAAGTGACTTTCTTGAAAAAATTGGAGGTAATGCATAATGGAATTCTTAAGTAAATATGATATAACACCAGAAGATATTCAAAAGATAACTGAAAGAAATGGTGAAGCTATTGTTAAAAATGTTGTTTTAAATAAAAATAATGTTATTGAAGTAATAGATTATCTTTTAAGTGTTGGTGTTAATAAAGATGTTATTAAAGATTTGTTTATTGAACAAATTGGAATGTTCTTTAGAACTAAAGATGAAATTGCTGATGTCTTTGATGATTATGAAATAGAGTCTATTATTAAATCATTAAATTATGATGTTAATACAATTGATTTAATTGAATTTAGTTAATTTGCATTATTGATTCACAAATGATATAATAAGCTCCCTGTAAGGGGAGTTTTTTTATTAAAAAACAAAATGATGATTATGATAGAGGAAATTAAAAAACAAATGTGGGATAATTACTACATAAATAATGGTAAAGAAGATGATCGTGGTAGTAAAGATCACAGAAAGATGTTTGTTCTTGGTGATGGAAGACAAAGTGGTGATGATGTTTATTATACGAAACTTAAAGATTATCTAATACACTATTTTAGAGCTTATAATATTGAGTTTAGAATTAATAGATATTTAGACACTACTTGGCAATATTTTTCTAATGGAAAAGAACTAACCGATAGATATTTAGTTGATTTTTATCTTGATGGAAAAAAATTAGAAGTAAAAGATTATAATGTATATTTATCCCGAGATTATCCTACTGAATGGTTTGATATTGATGATGAGAGAGATCGACTTCATTTTTATCGAATTGAGCAACCTCGTGAAATGTATAAAACGTGGTATGTTAATAATAGAGAAGGTAAGTATTTTACTCTTGAGTGTGATTATTTTGGAGCTACAAAAAGGATTACTATTACCAAAGATAAATATGGAAATATTGAAATATATTTAGATGAACATGCAGCTTCTAATTCTTTATGTAAAATTTCTGAAAGAAAAACTGGTAAAAAATATTGTATTATGGTTGGAAAACCAAAACCAACAGTAACTGAGTGCATTGATCAAATTGTAAGTTTAATTGATCGAAAAGAAAATGAACCTGATGTAGCTAATTTCTTTGAGTTAATGATAAGAGATCCACGATTAGTAGAATATCTTGATGAAGAACTTAAAACTATGCCACAAACTATTGAAGAAGTATATAATAATCAAAAGAAAGAACTTGATGAAGCATTTAAAGTGGTACGTGATGAATATATAGAGAATTTAAAAAAATTAAGAGATGAAATTAATCAATCTCAAAGAAGAAGAGAACTTTTTGCGTCAAGTGATGAACCTGTTAAAACCAAAAGAAAAAAATGAAAAACTCTTGTTAAATAAGAAGCATTGTAGTAAAATATATAGACATGAAAGGGGTAACTTTATATTGAATTAAAAAGTTATTCTTTTTTTATATATATAGGTGAGATATGAGTCATTATTTTGAAAATGATAATAATTTAGTTAGTGAAATTAAACCATTTAATATTAGTATTAATGGAACTAGTTTTACTTTTAATACTGATAACGGTGTATTCTCTAAAGGAGAACTTGATTTTGGGACTAGTTTACTTATTAAGAATGTCTTAAAACTTAATGTTTCAGGTGATATACTTGATTTAGGTTGTGGATATGGGGCTATTGGTATTATTTTAGGTAAGTTAACTAATTCTAGTGTAACAATGTCAGATGTTAATAAACGAGCATTACATTTAACTAAAATGAATGCTAAAAAGAATAATATAACAGTTAATATTATTGAGAGTGATGGATATAATAATATCGAATCTAAATTTGATTATGTAATATCTAATCCACCTATTCGTGTTGGTAAAAAGATTTTATATAAATTACTTTTTGATACTAAGAATCATTTGAATAATGGTGGTAAATTAATTATTGTTGTTCGTAAAGAACAAGGTGCATTATCTTTAATTAAAGATATGAAAAGTGTTTATGAAGTAGAAGTTATTGATAAAGAAAAAGGTTTCTTTATTATAGCTTTATCTTAGGAGGTTTTATGAAAATAGTAGCTATTGGTGGAGGTAATAATAGTAATATTACTAGAGATGGATTACCTAAAGTATATGAGCATGAAGTTATTGATAAGGAGATAATTAGACTTAGTGGAAAAACAAATCCTAAAGTACTATACATTCCTCATGCTGGAGAACCAAGAGATATGCGTGGTAGTTTTCAAAAAATAGTTAATACTTATGGTAAAATGTATGATTGTAATGTTAAATTATTTAGTTTTAAGACTTTAAAAGATGAACAGTTAACTAATATATTGTTAAGATGGGCTGATATCATTTATGTTGGTGGTGGTAACACTAAACAAATGATGGATTTATGGCATAGATTTTCTCTTGATGAGAAATTAATTAAACTAGCTGATACTGATAAAGTATTATGTGGAACTTCAGCTGGTGGTGGTTGCTGGTTTAAGTATATGTGTTCTGATTATCTACAAATGGAAAGTGGTGATCCTACCGCACCATTTGTACCTGTAGAATGTCTTGGATTAGTAGACTTAGTATTTAATCCTCATGCAGATGAATTAGGTCGTATGAAAGGAATTAAGGATGTTACTCAAGCGGTTAATTTAAATGGAATTTCTATTAATAATAATATGGCTATTGAAATAATTGATGATGAATATCGAATAATTCAAGCTACTCCAGAAAAAGGACATGAGCATGATGCTATGTTAACTTATTGGTATGATGGTGTTTATTTTGGTGAACCAATAATCGAAGATGGTACGGTTTCTGAACTTACGGAAGATTTCTCTAAGGTATATCGAAAAGAATTATAATTGCAATTATTAATGAAATATGGTATAATATTTGCCATTTGAGGGGGGAAGTAGAAATGAGTAAGAATAAAAAAACTATCCCGATGATTACTTATCACGATTATTCAATTCCTGAATGTTTATTAAATTATTTAAATGTTTTAAGTATATCTTTAAGTGATTATGATGAAGTAACTAGCTTTTTCTTTGATGGTAATCAATTGACATATAGTAAAGATGGTAATGATTTATTAATAAGAGAATATAATTGTGATACTTATCTTGCTAAAATTGTTGATGGAACTGACCTATATTTTAATGTAAATGGTAATACTGGATCTGTTTGCTATAATGAAAATCAATTAAAATTAACAATATATAATCGTGAGTTTAAATTAGAATTAAGACCAGATATGTTAGGTAATGTTTCTGTTTCATTTTCAAGTTTTGCTGATAACTATTTAAAACAAATAATTAATATTGGGGAAGAAAATATAATTGCAAGTAATTACCTTTTAGAAATGAAGGAAAAACTTAATGATAATAAACAATATACTAAGTATGTTGATGTAAATATTAATGCGGTTAGTTATTCTTCACAAGTAGGAATAATATTGGGATTAGTTCAAGCAATGTTTGAAGATAGTCGTATTATAATTGATCTTATTGAATTAATAAATAATATGGCACCTGATCTTGAAACTGCACTTGAAAATAAAATTGCTGCACTTAATAGCTTTTATGATGCACAACTAAATGAAGCTGTTGTACAAATCAATGATATGCGTAAATCTGCTATTGCTGATTTATTAGCTTATAAATATTATATATCAAGAAGAAATAGTGAAGATGAAAACAAAGATAAAGGAGCTAAATAATCCTCGCTTCTTTTTTCTTTTTAATCTATAATTTCAAATAATAAAAAAAATTTAAATAATTGTCTTGAAAGTTGTTGACTATTGTTTCAATTTATGTTATTAATATAAGTTGGCGACATATTATGCTCGGTAATATGTAAGAAAAAAAATTTAATTAAATAATGGGGTGAAATGAATGGCTTATAAGCTTGTTGACTGTGGCGATTATCGTCAAAGAAGATCCTTCTCTAGGATCAAAAAAACTTATGAACTTAAGGATTTACTTGAGATTCAAAAGAAGAGTTATCAATGGTTTATTGATACAGGAATTAAGGAAGTATTTGAAGATTTATTCCCCGTAGAAAATTTTTCAGGAACTTTATCATTAGAATTTGGAGATTATCATTTTGATGAACCAAGATATTCTATTAAACAATGT
>JAEEGL014670234.1_pt1 | contig 31080 bp, 26 predicted proteins | sample 9134231 | NCBI WGS metagenome assembly JAEEGL01 (sample SAMN16246548, study PRJNA631951) | gut metagenome | biome: gut microbiome; feature: rumen; material: fiber-attached | host: Bos | place: Iran: Karaj | collected 2018-10
ATCTTGCAGAAGCGGGTCTTACCACACCCCTGACGACCAATCAACAACGGCGTTAACGCATTGCCAGTCAGCTGTTTATCGCTCTCACGCCACTGGGCCACCATGCCCACGAGCCAGAAACTCAGGTATTTCTCCCAATGAGGCTGATCGGTAGGGACACGTTTGGCGAGTTCTGCGATGCGGTCATGCCCATCCCACTGTGGCAGTTTGTTGAGCCAAGTGTTCACAGGGTCATACTGTTCGATGCGCGTAGAGTCGATGAAACGGTTCACGTTCTGGTCCCAGCCCTTGATGCCCTGTTCGATGGCTTGAAGGGTCATATCATTGCGCACTTCCTCAGTAAGAGGCTTAAACGTCTGATCCTCGGCGTATTTGTAACGATACTCGGCCACACCCGTCATCAGGTTCTTACGCAGATCGAAGTTGGCACTCAGGAAAATCTCCGTCTGCATCGTCTGAATCAGTTCTTCTGGCACGCTCTTCAGTGGATGGATCTTGTGCTTTTCACGATAATCCTCCTGCAGAGCCACGTCGTAGACAGTAGAAAAGACATTCTTCACCAGCTCAGGGTCTGTGTTCAGCAGAGGGTGTTCGAGAGTCATGCCCTGAGCATGGGAAAGGGGAATGCCCTGATCCAGACACATGCTGGCGATACGCATCAGAAGCTGCATCTGACGGTCCTCGTCGGGCAACTCGAAATATCCGCCAAGCACCTGCTTCACGATAAAGAGCCAGTTGAAATGATAGGTTCTGGTGATTGTACGTCCCGGCATCAGCAAGTCGCTCTCCCAGGAGATGGGCGTTGGCTCTTCTTGGTCATGTCGTTTCGTGTCAGCCTTAAAGGGGCGTGCTTCGGGGTTGAAATACATCTCCGGGTCGGCACTGAGATAGACGGTACGCTCCAACTTGGGTTCCAGATAGAGGATATCCAGGCCGAACTGGTTCTGATAGGCCCTGCGCGCCGTGTTGTATAGATTCTGGTGGAACTGACGGATGTCGGCCTCCGATGTTGGCAATCCCTCGCCTTCTTCCTTGAACAGTTCACCCCGACACACAATCTTTACACTCATGCCCGATGCCCCCAGGAAGGCCATCAGCGTCTCGTCCATCTTGGCTGCCTGATTCCTGATGCCGACAGCATCTTCATACCGTTTCAGTCCATTCACCTCTATGACCACCAGCCCATTATAAGCCAGCATTCGCGCCTGTTCCTTATATTTATCCACCTCAGCCGCAAAGCAGATACGTGGCAGATTGACAGTGTGCTCACCGTCGACAGTGATCTGACCATCCTCCTGTCGCTCGGGTTTCAGGAACTGATAGTGTAATCGCAGGTCGTAGACCTTACGCTCTTCGGGGTTCTGACGGATCATATCAGCCAGAGTCTTCAAATCGAGGCGATTGATCACCTCCTTCTTTCGCGCAATTTTCAGTAACGTAACTTTCATAATAAAATATTTAAGAGTTTATGATTCCTATACTATTTCGGCCTGCAAAGTTAATCATTATTTCTCTAATTTGCAAATATTTCTGAGGAAAATTTAAGAAATATCTGTCATGTTCTATTACTTGTTTTGTAAGCTATTGAATATCAATGGCATATTGCGCTTTTGTAATTCTACATATCTTCTACATAACTTCTACTACAGTTCTATTCAACCTCTACAAATCATCTACCCAACCTCTACAAATCTATTGTCCCACCTCTCTATCTTTTTACCCGTACCTTTCTCCGCCTTTATCTACTGTCGATTGTCAGCAACATGGCATCTCACTCTTCAATTCTCTAGAGAATTGAAGAGTTTATGACGACCTTTCTCCCACTTTCCCTAGGGTAAACCTTGCAATTCTCTAGAGAATTTATCGGCAACATGCCACTAAAGTTATTCAGAGCCTTACTAAAAAGGCCAGAAAGGTAGGATATGAGTAGAACTTTAGTAGGGGATTAGTAGAACTTTAGTAGATGTATTCGTTGCATTTATTTCTCTGAAGATAAGCATGATAGACAATTTCTTGTAGAAGATAATCGAGAGAAACAAACAGAAAGCAGTTGTAACTCTCTTGGGTGCCGGTAGTATGGGAACAGCCATTGTGCGCCGTATCGGTGCAGGACTCATCATCTCCAGTCAGGCGGCCTGTATGTATCCCATCCCCAACGACATCGAACTGCAACTGGTGAATACCCCGACCGCTCAGCTGAAAGATGTGCCGCCACCTCATGGCGCAAACGTCGTGCCCGAATCAATACCATCTCTCCGGGGGTTATCGTCACACCACTGGCCTACGACGAGTTCAATGCCAATGGTGAGGGGTACCAGCGCATGATAGAAGCCTCTGCTGCTCAAGTCGCAGATGTTCCAGATAGAGTGCCACCCATACGTTCAGTGTGAACACTGGCAGGAGATGGCCTAACTCAACCAAGATTGCTTGCTATTTTTGCGTCGATTGTTGAGAAAAATAAAAAAGTACTGTAATCGAAAGATTATCAGTACTTTTAAGGGTGCCCGGACGGACTCGAACCGTCGACATTCAGAACCACAATCTGACGCTCTAACCAACTGAACTACGGGCACCATGTTGGTTGCAACATTAGTTTTGCGGGTGCAAAGGTAGTCATTTTCTTCCGAACTACCAAATATTTGACTCGAAATTTTGCAAAAAACAATGTTTTTGCCTATTTTGCTTGGCCAACACTATCCAAATGGCACTATTTTTACGGCTGTGATGACGTGATACTATGTACTCGGCCATTGTGAATGTACATGCCATGATGGGTGGGTTTCCCCTCCAGCCGTACACCTTGTAATGTGTACCATTCATCGGCATCGGTCTTTTCTGATTTTACCTCATGGATGCCGACGGACGGGCTGAAACTCATGTCGATGGTCAGTTCGCGATCCTTTATAATATTATATGGCTCGTCTGGTGTCTGATAATCGCCGAGCATGCTTTTGACAATTTCACGGACATGCCCCAGCAACTCTACTGCTTCTTCGTTGAGCTCGCGGGCTGCTATTTCGTGAATAATACGAAAAAAGGCCAACTCGTTACTTGAATCAGGATTCTCTGGCTCATCCCCTTCAGCGTGGATCACAAAGCAAAATGCCAACTCTGTGGTGAAAAAGTCGTTAGTGATATTTCTCCTAGCTAACCATCTCTCTGCCCATTTTTTGACATATTGATGTAATCTGTTTTCTGCTTTTAATGTAAATTTTTTATTGGTTTGCTCCATGTCTTCACACAACGAATGCGTAGTAACAGTTAAACTATTGTCGTTTAGTTTTAGTACCCGAAAATCACAAGGGTAGGAGATGGGGCATCCGCTGTTGATATCAAATATATCATACCCTTCGGTACTGGTGTAGCGACAGATATCGGAGGTGTGGGTATGGCCAGAAAGTACAACGCGGATTCCCGAATTTGCAAACCGATCTCTGACTTCTAGGTAATCTTCTGGGGTGGACAGCTCGAAAATCTCATTCTGAGAATAATAGTGGGGCATGAGTGGATGGTGTTGCATTATTAATAGCTGGTTGCCTTTCTTCCTGGCTTCGGAAGCCTGCTGGCAGACCCAGTCGATGACACCTTCGCGATACTGGCACCAAATACCTGTGTCGATGCCAATGAGCGTTAGACCGGGTAGGGGCTCCGTGACGTAGTTCATCGAGTAGTCGTAGAGTTGGGAATTGTCGTCGAATCCATAGCCCTTGTAATAATCAAAGAACGTTGGATTGTCAAATGTTTTGGCTACTGTACTTGTGTCGTTGGCATATACTAAGGCGTTGTCCATATAACCTCTGTCGTGGTTGCCTGGAATGAGAAGCACTTTAATGCCTGCAGCCTTGATCTTGTCCAATCTTTCTTTTACGCATTGGTGACTCTCAACCTCACCATCCTTTGTCAGGTCGCCGGTAATCAGCACAAGATCGGGCTTCTCTGAGAGTGTCTTTTCCACAAGTAAATCGAACATGGAGGCACTGAAGTCTAACATGATTTTGCTATTTGCAAGATCGTTTTTCCATTGCTTGTTAGTTGGATTGTCTAAAAGCGAGGGAGCCATGACATGGAGATCGGAGAAAACAAAAATGGTTTTATCGGCAGCAACCGATGGCAGGAAACCTGTCAAGGCCGTGAAAAGCACGATGAAGAGTAAGGCCCCCTTTGACTTCATAACCCCAGAAGCTCCTTGATTTTTTCCTCGCCAAAGATTGTCTCCACAAATTCCCGGAAGACACCTTCACCGCCCTTCTTCGTGAGAGGAACATTTCCGAGGGTTCTGATATACTCAGGGGCACTGGTGGGAACGCCGGAGATGCCAACTTCTTTCAGCAGGCTGATATCACCAATGTCATCACCGATATAGGCTACATCCTTCAGTGTGATACCCATTTCCTTGCAGAGACTTTTAGCTACAGACAACTTGTCACGTACATTCTGGTAAAGGTAGTCGATATGCAGTTTGTTGGCTCTGCGCGCTACGATTTGCGTTTCCTCGCCTGTAATAATACCTACGGGAATGTTCAGCCGATGGGCAAAAAGCACGCCAGCACTATCGGAAGTGTTAAAACGCTTCCATTCGTTGCCTGTTTGGTCGTAGTACATTCCGCCGTCAGTCCAAACACCATCTATATCTGTCAGTATTAATTTGGGTAACATATCACTTCTAATTCGGCGGCAAAGTTACAATTATTCCTTGAGATTTCAAAACAAAACGACAAAAATTTAAGAATCCTACAAATTTATGCTTTTTTTCGCATGATTGTCGAGAATTATTAGTAACTTTGCGCCGAATTTCTGCCCTCTTCATCCTATAAGGATGGCCTGAATGGACTAGATGTGGGCAGATGCGGTACTCAGAAGTCGCTGAATGTCAGTGCAATATGGATACTGTACTTGATGAAATCGAATCATTTGTTCGCCGCGTTCACGGGAGCGGTGTCCCCCTTCTTTGTCTTAAGCTGATTAGTGTTCTGGATGAATAAAACGGAAGAAATACACTGGTATCCAATGCGGGTAACCTATTCGCGTGAGTTGATGGCTAAAGCTTATCTTGACTCAATTGGCGTTGAGAACTTTATTCCGATGCATTATGTGCATGTGGATGGAAAACACCCTCGTCATCAGGTATTAAAGCCGGCTATCACCAGCCTCATTTTCGTACATGCCTGTCAGAGAATCATTACTGAACTGAAGATGACCAAGCGTGAATTATGCTCTCTGCGCTATATTATGCATCCTGTACTCGATGATAAAAACAATGTTTTGCGCAAAGATATTCTGACTATACCAGACAAGCAAATGGAGAATTTTATTAAAGTGGCTTCAGTGCTTGATGACCGTGTGTTTTACATGGAGAATCTTGATTTTGCGGGTAAACCTGGTCAGCGAGTAAAGGTGGTGGAAGGTGATTTCGCAGGTGTAGAAGGAACTATCAAACGTGTAAAAAAGAACAAGTGTGTGGTGGTGCAAATCGAAAATGTGGCAGCAGTAGCCATCGCCTTTCTGCCTGCAGCCTTTCTCTTGCCACTTGACGATGAAAAAAAGTAGTAACAATTATATTCAACCCAATTTATGGAAGAACAGAAGATAATTGCTCCGGAATCACAGGAGCAAATGACGAATGCTCAAAAGATTTGGAGTGCTCTCAAGAAACATCGGAAGGATTACTTGAAATCGATCCCGGTAGCGTTTGTTTTAGCTTGTTTATATGTATTAGGGCTACCTAACTATTATAGCGCGAAGGTGACTGTGGTACCTGAATCTGGTGGCAGTGAAATGGGATCATTAGCCTCTCTTGCCAGTTCTTTTGGAATCAGCATTGGAGGTGGCAATAAGAGTGGCGATGCTATTATACCGTCTATGTATCCAGATTTTATGAGTTCTACCGCTTTCACTTCCTCTTTGTTTGGTATCAAAGTTCAAAAGGATAATGATAATCGTATCATGACTTATTACGATTATTTATCTTATGAGCAGAATTCTCCTTGGTGGGATAAGGCCATAAAGTCTGTTTTGGGTATCTTCAGCTCCCCCAAAGAAGAGCGTAAGGGAATGGGGAAAGTTGATCCTTTCCGATTGACGCCTGATCAGTATTCTATGGTGAAAACCATCCACGGCAAGATAAAGTGGGATATCGGCCGAAGGATTGAAGCCCTTACCATCAAGGTTGAGGATCAAGATCCTTTGGTGGCAGCAACGGTCGCAGATTCTGTCCGAGAACGTCTTCAGGAGGCTCTGACTGAGTATCGTACAAAAAAGGCCCGTCATGATTTGGCTTATATTGAGACTTTGTATAAGGATGCAAAGATGAAGTATGAAAAAATTAGTGAAGTTTATGCAGATTTCCTAGATGCCAATAGGGACGTGACGTTGGAAACGGTGCGCCTCAGACAAACTAAATTGGAGAATGAGTTGCAACTCCACTATAGTAATTACAATGCTCTTAGTGCTCAATTGCTGGCAGCAAAAGCCAAAGTACAGGAAAAAACGCCAGTATTCACAACACTGGAAAATGCAACTGTGCCGTTGGGGAATGCCGGCCCATTTAGAAAACGTATCGTCATGTTGTTTGTCCTTCTTGTATTCCTATGCCATTCTGCATGGATTCTTCACAAGGAAGACCAGCTTAAACTATTGTTGAAAGTCGAGAAACGGAATAAATAAGCATATGGAGAACGTCGGAAACACGATGTTTCATCTGGCAGAGAGGCTGTTTCCCATCTGCCGCAGTATCACGGGTAATGGCTTTCGCAAGTCGTTAGAGATAATTTGTGAGATTCTTCCAGAGATTGTTGTCCATGAAGTGCCTTCTGGTACACAGGTGTTTGACTGGACAGTGCCTAAGGAGTGGAATATCCGTGGCGGATGGATAAGAAGGAAATCAGGGGAGACTATCATAGACTTCAATGATTCAAACCTTCACGTGGTAGGTTATTCTGTGCCCGTTCATAAGACAGTCAGTCGTGAGGAACTGCTGGAACATGTATATACCATTCCCGACCAGCCAGAATGGATTCCCTATGTGACCTCCTACTATAAAGAGCGTTGGGGATTTTGTATGACAGAGAAACAAAAGCAAACCCTGACGGATGATGAATATGAGGTCTTGATTGACAGTACGCTTAGCGACGGCTCTTTGACGTATGGAGAACTAGTTCTTCAGGGAGAGACGCAAGACGAGATTCTGATCTCGACTTACCTCTGCCACCCGTCTATGGCCAACAATGAGCTCTCTGGGCCTTGCGTACAGACAGAACTCGTAAAATATCTGAAGAGCTTGCCCAAACGTAGATATACCTATCGTTTCATTTGGAATCCAGAGACCATAGGCTCTATCACCTATCTAAGCCAGAACTGGGAGTCGCTGCAACAGCACGTGAAGGCCGCTTTTGTACTTAGTTGTGTGGGTGATGACCGCACCTATTCCATGGTTTGTTCAAAATACGCAGACACCTTGGCTGACCATGTATTGGAGAATGTGCTGAAGTACCATTATCCGGCATACAAGCGTTATTCCTTCTTGGAACGTGGCTCTGATGAACGGCAGTATGGATCGGCAGGTATAGATTTGCCGGTATGTGGCTTTTGTAGGAGTAAGTATCAGGAATACCCGGAGTATCATACTTCGGCAGACAATATGAGTCTGATTAGTCCGGAAGGGCTAGCTGGAGCCTATGAGGTAATGGTAAAGGTGGTTAATGCACTCGAGCATAATGACTATTATGTGATGACATGCAAGTGCGAACCGCAGTTGGGTAAGCGTGGTCTGTATCCTACAATCAGCAGGAAGGGAAGTAACTATTCTGTCCGTACTATGCAGCATTTTATTGCCTATGCTGATGGCAGAAATGATCTGATAGGCATTAGTAATATTCTCAATACGCCTATTGATGAGCTCATCCCCATCAAGGATAAGCTGATGGAGCATCAATTATTGGAGATAAAGTAAAATGTCGACCAGAAAAGTAGTTACCAATACAATATATTATGGTGTGGTGCCGAAGCTGTCAATGCTACTGAGCATTGTCATTCTGCCGCTGACAACACCCTTTCTGACAACCGACGATTACGGAATCTACGGTACCATAACAGCATATACAAGCTTGTTTGTATCGATAGCCCCACTTGGACTGAATGTCCATTTGACGAATAGTTTCTTTGAATATCCACGCCATTACAATCTGGTTTGGGGCAGGGTTTTGATGCTGATGCTCATTTCATCGTTTCTTTTCGGCGTGGTGAACATTGGCATTTTGTTGTTTACGTTAAAAAAATACGAGGAAGCTCTGCCGCCGGATATGGTGGGCAGGTTATCATTGTGTCTGATAGGCACGATGCCTATCTTCCTATTGGCAAACGGCTTGCTAGCACAGCATATTTTCCCTCTGCGCGAGAACCCGAAGCCGCTGGTGTTTACCAACCTTGCAGGATCGGTGATCGGCTTGCTGGTATCCTTCGTGATGATCTATTTCCTCCGCTTGGGATATTGGGGACTGATAGCCAATGCTGCTGTATCGGTGGTGTTTATCTTCGCGGTATTCGTGAAGTACGTCTGGGCCGATTTTGACATCCGCCCCATCCTCGACCGCAAGTGGCAACGCGTGAAGGAGATGTTGCGCATAGCCCTACCGTTAGTGCCTCATACGTTGGGGTTCGTATTGCTTACAATCTCGGCAAGAATTGTGATGAGTCAGTATCACGTGTCGTTAGGCGATATCGGCCTTTACAGTCATGGTAGCACCATGGGCGATTATGCGGTGATTGTCACCTCGGCATTGGTTACGGCTCTCGGTCCGCAGATTCAGCGTGCCTATAGGAGTGGCAACTATCTGGCTTACAGGAAACTCTACTTTCTTTGTCAGACGGTGGCTCTCACTACCACATTCCTCATATGTGTGTGGATGCCTGAGATATACTCACTGCTTATTAGAAATGAGAATCTGGCACAATCGTGCGATATAGCCAGCGTATTGTGTTTTGCCAATGTCGTGTTCGCGTTCTATACGTTTATGAGTGCACCGGTATTCATCGAGAAGAACACCATGCAGCTGCTGTGGCTGGTATTTGTGCCGGGCATACTTAACTTTGCCCTGTGTTTCGCCCTCATACCTTTTTTCGGCTACAGAGTGGCCATCTACTCTACGTTGATATCGTACTGGAGTCAGCTGTTGATTCCGTATTTCGTGGGTTATTATAAAAAGAATGTTAAGATGTGGTTAGGAAACCTTACTTGGCCCCTGGCCATTCTTGTTGTCATACTTGCCGACCTATTATTGGCAAATTCTATTATGTATACAGCTATTTGGCTTAAAGTCATTCTGGCATTTGTGGCTGTTGGAAGTTTGTTCTTCTTCTATCGCCATTATAAGTTGAATGAGCTAGTTTAATATTTCATGCAAGATTTGAAGATCTCGATAGTTATTCCTGTATATAATGTTGCACCATACATTGCAGAGTGCATTCAGAGTGTAATGAATCAGACATGGCAGGGAGAGCTGGAATGTATTCTTGTCGACGACTGTGGTACGGATGATAGCATGACGGTGGTAGGGGCGAAATTGAAAGATTATAATGGAAAGATTGACTTCAAGATCGTTCATCATCAACAAAATCGGGGCCTTTCCGCAGCACGTAATTCCGGGATTGAGGCAGTGACAGGCGATTATGTCTATTTCCTCGACAGTGATGATGAAATAACGCCTGATTGTATCGAACAACTTGCATGTCCTTTGAATGGAGAAAAGGCGTTTGATTTAGTAGTTGGCGATTACCGGATTACAGGAAGTAATATGCCAAAGCCTCCATTGCTTCTTCAGGATGGGTGTTCAGTCTATGGTGAGGATGTGTTGCATTCCTATCGGAAAGGTGAGTGGTATATGCTCTCAGTGAACAAACTATATCGAGTCGGCTTTTTAAAGTCCAATCATCTTCTATTTCTCGAGGGTGTCATCCACGAAGATGAGCTTTGGAGCTTCCAGATAGCTTGTCTGGCTCAATCATTGTATGCCGTTGGTTCAGAAACATATATTTATAAGGTACGCGAAGGAAGTATTACTGCTCATAGGAATCATCAGCGTCGTTGTGAAAGTATCAAGGTCATTTTGAAGGAAATGAGGCAATTCTCGTTTACTCATCATTTGCAAGATAATAAGGATGTCTACAATCTGATTCAGAATTTCCAGATGATCATGTTGTATTCATTGCAAGTAGAGGCTCCTGGCATGTTCCGCCAATTTTATATAGACTTGCGAAAAATAGGAGGAAGATCATGGAGATATTGTTTCCTGAAAGATGGAAGTGATATCCGGAAGCAGTTACGTGACATACACCTTTCTATGCCGGTCACGATAGCTATCACTTATTTGAGAATGCTCTTTTACTTCATATAATTTTTAGGTGCGACAGTAAAATATATGGAAGAAGCTCGTTTAGCAGACAATAAATACATGAGGTGGTTTTGCTACTTTGTCATGTTTGAGCTCTTTCTAATGGGAAGTGGTCAGGAACTGCATGTAACCAGTTTCTTGACGGTTCGTATGGTTAATTACATAGTGGCAGTGGCAATCAGTTTGTATTGTTTTATTCGCTCAGATGATTTTCCAAAGACGATCCTGTGGTTTATTGGTATATTTACTATATTGTTACTTCTTGCTTTCTTTATTGCAATATCGGTGGGGTCTTTTTTTGAATTTGTCATAGAAGATATTAAACCATTGATATATTTTTATATTTTATTGTTTTATTATTATATTTCCTCCTCAGAAATAGTAGTTGAGAAGGCTTTTAATATACTTCTCCTGTCGGCAAAGATTATGACTGTGTTATATTTAATCTATTTGGTTTTGACTGATTTAACGGGAATAATAGATTTTGTATTTGCATATCAAGCTTTAGAAACAGACTCTTTTCTTTTCCGTGGAGTTGGCAGCGCCTTTTTCTATAAAGGCTTTATTTTTCTTCCAATAGCCGCTGTAGGCTTTTTTAGGAAGAAACAATATGTATGGTTGATTTTAGTAAGTGTGGCCATTTTCTTTACATATACAAGAGGCTTGTACCTTTTGCTTTTTTTTGGTTTGACTTTTTATTATATGAGAACTAGGCATGTCGGTATCGTTAAGATAATTGCACTTGCACTAGTTTTATTACTTATATACGAGTTTCTAGAGGTGGCAGGGCTGTTCTCCCTTGATAAATCTTTTCAAGAAAACCGTGAAGAGTCAGACTATATACGAGTGTTGATTATAGAGCAGGTCTGGAATGCCATAACTTATTTGTCTTTCTTAATTGGTCATGGATTTGGTTATGGTATAGAAGAACGCACCACTCACATGGAGATATCTTATATGGATATTTTTCATAAACAAGGTATCATAGGAGTTGTATTTTGGCTATTATTGATGGTTGCTGTCATATATTATGCAAGAACTGTTTCAAACAAATATAAAGAAACTGCAGATTTTTGGCTGACGGCCACTTTAATGATATATTTACAGTCATGCTTTAACCCATATATTAATACTCCAATGGGCATGACAGTCGTGTTTATGGCTTTGGTTTTCTGTTATAGATTTTCACAAGATGAGCGTTTTGCCGATAGTAGTCCTGTACAATGTTGACTTTTACGAGACTAATGTCTATCGTACGCTTTTGAGTCATTTCCAAGGAGAAAGAATACTCATATACGAAAATTCACCAGAGCCACAGAACCAATGTTACGAGACAGAAAAGACTCTTTATCGCCACGATTCCAACAATGGAGGAGTATCTGCCGCTTACAATTATGGTGTGGCCATAGCGAAACAATATGGTGATGTAGATGCCATTCTGTTGTTGGATGAAGATACGCGGTTTAAGCCAGACTATCTGACCGTTTTACAAACAGCAATTGAGATGCATCCAGATATTATACTGTTTGTGCCACAGGTGCTTTATGCAGGTGACCAACCTTTTTCTCCAATCAGTAGAGGAATTCACAAACGTCGTGGTGCTTTGCTGGGCGAGGGCTTGTATAGCTTGAATGATTATCTGCCGGTTAATAGTGGGGCATGTATTCGTATAGCAGCCTTTGAAAAGGCGGGAGGATATAATCCTGAGATTCGTTTGGATTTCGCAGATTTTGATTTTTTCTCCCGTTTGGCTGTTCATGACGATAGGTTTTATCGTGTAGACAGTATGGCACTCCAGTCATTCTCTAACGAAGAGAAACAGCTGGACAGATTGTTTCAGAGATACCAGTTTTATATTGAGGGTGCGAGAGTTGCACGCCGAAATCCACTGATCCGGAACATGGTAACAATTGAGGTCATGCGCCATACGCTGGCATTGACAGCCCGGACCCGTAGATTGAAGTTTATAAACTATTTGATTCGGAAATTTAGATGATATCTGTATGTATAGCCACATATAATGGTGAACGCTTTATAGAACGGCAAGTAACCTCTATACTCAGTCAGATTGGTGTTGAGGATGAAGTAGTTGTCGCTGATGACGGTTCCTTTGACAATACGCTGGCGATTTTAAGAGGTTTGAATGATCCTCGGATTCGAATTGTTGATGGTGCCCATCGCCATTCTCCAACCTGGAACTTTGAGAAGGCACTGAAAGAGGCACGAGGCGAGTACATCTTTCTGTCAGATCAAGACGATGTATGGATGCCAGAGAAAGTTGCTGTTACCATGAAATATCTCCAGCAGTATGACTGTGTTGTTAGTGATAATGTAATAGTAAATGCCGAAGGTGGTGTGATTGCTGATTCTTTTTATGCTGTCAATAAAACCCGCTCAGGGAAATATTACAATCTTCTGATTAAGAACGGCTATTTAGGTTGTTGCATGGCTTTCCGTCGTTGTGTACTTGAGTCAGCACTTCCGTTTCCGTCAGATGCTCCCGATCACGACGGATGGATTGGAAATGTTGCGGCATTTAAGTATTCGGTTTGCTTTATTCCTGCCAAACTGATACATTATAACCGTCATGGTGGCAATGCTTCCACAACCTCTGCCCCCAGTACTTATTCCCTGAGGCAGAAGCTGGGATTCAGGTGGAGTGTCATACATAATTTGTTTTTTAAGTAATGCATGATATAATGAAAAAGGGGCTTGTGTCAGTGATTATGCCTTGTTTTAATCAAGGCAATTATTTGCCGGAGGCCTTAGAGAGTATAATTAGTCAGACATATCCGAACTGGGAATGTATCATCATTGATGATGGTTCGACTGACCATTCGGAAAAAATTGCCAAAGAATACTGTCAAAAGGATAGCCGCATTAAATATATTTATCAAAAGAATGCAGGCGTTATTGCTGCAAGGAATCATGCTATTAGTGAGTCCTTGGGAGAGTATATATTGCCCTTGGATGCCGATGACACAGTGTCGTGTCATTATCTTGAGAAGGCGGTTCATGTACTGACGACGGATCCTTCCTGTAAGATAGTTTACGGCAAAGGCTGGTTGACTGGAGAAAAGAATGAGCCGTTTATCTTACCACCTTTCTCAATAGAAGGACTATTGCGGGATAATTGTATCTTTAATTCCTCAGTATACCGACGCCAGGATTTCGATAATGTAGGTGGCTATAATCCTAATATGAAGGAAGGATATGAAGATTGGAATCTATGGCTTTCTTTGTTGGAAAATGGGGGCAGTGCCCATCAATTGGATGATGTTGTCTATTATTATAGAATCCAGTCTAAGTCGAGAACAACAGAAGCTGATCAGAACGAACAGAAGTTAAGACTGCAGATTCTGGAGAACCATAAGGAATTGTATTTAAGACATTATATACATTTATACGACCAGCATGCTGCATTTTGTCCTTCAAAGTGGTGGTTTAATATGAAGGTTGCTATAAATAGATTAAAAAATAGATAATAAAAAGAAGTAAATGCTATACATTTCTACGTTAGTGCCATTGTTGCTATCAATCTGCTTGGCCATGTATATTATTCCGCGTATTTTGGTGGTGAGTACGAAGAAAAATCTGAATCTCCCGCCTCGTCATACAGATAAAGGGCGACGGCCTGTACCACGTCTTGGTGGTGTATCTCTATTCCCCATAATAGTGATATGTGTGGGTGTGGCAGTTGTGTCCTGTCTGATGCAGGATAAGCATTTACTCTTATTAGAAGAGAATAATGGAACATTCGTGCAGTATATGTTCGCTATTGCAGGATTGACAACAATGTATCTCTTAGGTGTGATGGATGACCTTATAGGCGTGTCATTATCTTGGAAACTGATTATTGAGTTCCTTGCAGCCTTATTGATTCCGTTGTCGGGTCTTTGGCTTGATCAGCTACATGGGTTATTAGGTATATATGAGTTGCCCTATTTCTTGGGTATGCCATTTACAGTATTGACGGTCATGTTCATTGCGAATACGATTCCTATGCTTGATGACGTCGATGGTTTGGCTTCTGGTATGGCTATGATTGCCTTCTCGGTTTTGGGTGTTTTATCATTCATTGCAAATCAGCCATTCTTGTTAATGATTTGTGCTGCGATGGTGGGGATGCTCTTGCCATTTTTCTTCCGTAATATGATGGGGTGGCGTATAGGTTGGCGTAACATCTATTTGGGAGGAACGGGTGGTCTTACCATTGGTTATATGCTAAGTTTTGTCGTAATAGCATTAAGCCGCCAGGGAGGTTATACATTGCCTGATGGTATTATTATGGTATGCTTTGGCACATTGTTGATTCCAATGTTCGACGTGCTTCGTGTAGCTGTAATGCGTATTGTAAACCATGTAAGTGTCTTTACTCGTGATAACAACCATATTCATCATCGTTTAATGATGGGTGGCATGGGGGCCGTGGGAGTCTTGGTTACAATTATTGCTGTGACTTCGTTCTTTATTCTACTGAATGTATTGGGTGTATGGATGAATTGGAACCTATCTATCCTATTGGTAAGTAATGTCGCCTTGTGGCTTGTGCTTCAGGTGGTGATTAGTTATTATAAGAACAAGAACGTGTCTGATAATGAAAAAGAAAAAGATCAAGAATGGATAATATAATGATTACAGCCTTTTCGATAGCAGTACCTTTCCTGCTGTCTGCAGTATTGGGGTGGCTATTCATTCCAAGAGTACTAATCTTGAGCCATCGCAGGAGGTTATATGATATTCCTGATGAGCGTAAGATGCATGATCGTCCTGTGCCTCGTTTGGGGGGGATTACTTTCTTGCCAATTCTGCTTATCTGTGTCTGTTTGACTATCGGAGGTTGGGTGATGTTTGGTATTCCTTATATGACCAATTACCTTAATATTATGATTATCCGTTTCTGCCTGCTATTTGTAGGCATGATGATGCTTTTCTTGGTAGGTGTGGTTGATGACCTGATAGGTGTGACATATAAGGCTAAGTTTATGGTACAGATTGCCTGTGCCCTATTGTTCCCTTTGTCTGGAATGTGGATTCATGATTTGTCCGGATTGTTTTGGGTACATGAGGTCTCTGCTTGGGTAGGTGTCCCTTTGACTGTCTTTGTGGTGGTATATGTTATTAATGCCATCAACCTCATTGATGGTATCGATGGCCTGGCTGCAGGTATCTGTGCCATTTCCCTGATGACTTTAGGGTCTGCTGCGGCAGTCATGAGCCAGTATTTCTTTTTGATCTTTGCCTTTGGTATGTTGGGTATCTTAGTTCCTTTCTGGATATATAATGTCTTTGGCAATGTGCAAAAGAGTCATAAGATTTTTATGGGTGACACGGGTAGTCTTACTTTGGGTTATTTGGTTAGCTTCCTGCTTGTTTATATGGCCAGTGAATCAGGTGTCACTTTCCATTCAGAAATACTTATTATCGGCCTTTCAACAGTACTCCTTCCGATGTTCGACATTGTTAGGGTGGTTATTGCCCGTATGAAGAATCATAGGAATCCGTTCTTACCAGATAAAAACCACATTCATCATAAGTTGCTTCGAACGGGCCTTTGTGCTCGTTGGGTGATGGCTGTTCTTGTGATGGTTTCAATGGTAATTGTTCTTATGACGATGGTGGGGGTTAAGTTGGGATTCGGAGCCACTTGGATTTTCCTCATTGATTTGGGTATTTGGCTTGCGTTCGACTACACGGCTAACTATTTTATCCATAAGAACCACCGTAAGAAATATGAGTAATATCCAACTGGCAGGAAAACAACTGGCACCTATATGCTATATGCCTGATGGTCGCCTGATTTGTTACAGGTTTGGTGATATTCTTTTATTTCGTGAGGGAGTCTTGCTGAGACGGTTCTCACTGTTCTCTGATTTAAGAGAGAGACTATTAGGACGTTTCAGGTTGTTGTATCGGTTTCTACGCTTGGGAATTCGTGCAGCAATTGCCATTGATGAGCAGCATATCCTGCTTTCTGTAGGCCATCGGCTTTTTGAACTAAATATTGAGACGGGTGACCTTTCTGATGGTTGCTCTTGTGATGAAAATGTTCGTCCGTTGCTCTTTACACATGTTCAAGGGATTGAAGGTTTTGACGATGGTATTTTTTATGGCGGGTATTTCTTGAATAGAGAGAAACGTCCTATTCATATCTACCAGCGTATAGGTGTTGACCGATGGGAAAGGGTTTACACCTTCTCGCAAGGTACAATAAATCATGTTCATCAGATAATTCCTGACCCATATCGCCAATGCTTATGGGTGTTCACTGGTGATTTTGATGAAGCTTCGGCAATCTGGAAGGTCACTGATCATTTCAAGTCCGTAGAACGGATAGCTTGTAATGACCAACGATTTCGTGCATGTGTCGTTTATGCAGTGCCCGAGGGACTGCTTTATGCGATGGATGCCCCTTATGCCGACGATTATATTTATTTGTTTAGGCCCAAGACGCAGACGATTGAGGAAATGTTTCCTATCGCCGGTAGTTGTATCTATGGATGTAAATGGAAGGATAAGTATGTGTTCTCTTCCACTGTAGAAGGGGACGGGCGTCATCTCTCACTCTGGCAGTTCTGCTTCTCCCGGAAACGTGGTTCGGGCATTAAAGATGAAAATGTCCATCTCTATATCGGAGATCATAAGACGGGTTTTAAAGAGATATATCGGGAAGAGAAGGACGGCTGGCCTTTCTATACCTTTCAGTTTGGAGTCTTTAAATTCCCTTACGGATACAATAATAGCGACACCTTGTATTTTCAACCTGTTGCTACCCAGAATAACGATTTGAGTCTAATGGCTTATCAAGAATAATCATTTTATAATATGTCAATATATAAGGATAAAACCCTTCTTATTACAGGAGGTACAGGTTCTTTTGGAAATTCTGTGTTAAATCGCTTCTTGACCACGGATATCGGTGAAATCCGAATTTTCAGCCGTGATGAGAAGAAACAGGATGATATGCGTCATGTCTATCAGGCACGTTTTCCAGAATTTGCACATAAACTAAAATTTTTTATCGGCGATGTGCGCGACCTTCAATCATGTCGCAATGCCATGCCAGGGGTAAACTATATTTTTCATGCTGCAGCCTTGAAGCAAGTGCCTTCGTGTGAGTTTTTCCCGATGGAGGCTGTTAAAACCAACGTGGTTGGTACCGATAATGTTCTGACAGCGGCCATCGAGGCTGGTGTAGAGGCTGTTATTTGTCTCTCTACGGACAAGGCTGCTTATCCTATTAATGCAATGGGTATCACGAAAGCTATTGAGGAGAAGATTGCCGTAGCTAAGTCAAGATATTCTGGAAAGACAAAGATTTGTTGTACCCGTTATGGCAATGTGATGTGTTCTCGTGGATCTGTTATTCCTTTGTGGATTGACCAAATCCGCCAAGGACACCCCATTACCGTGACAGAACCTCGGATGACACGCTTTATTATGTCTTTAGAAGAAGCTGTTGACCTTGTACTCTTTGCTTTCGAGAATGGCCAAAATGGAGATATTCTTGTCCAAAAGGCTCCTGCATGTACTATTCAAACTCAGGCAGAAGCAGTTTGTTCATTGTTTGGAGGTAAGAAGGAAGACATTAAGATTATTGGCATCCGCCATGGTGAGAAAATGTATGAGACGCTTCTGACTAACGAGGAGTGTGCCAAGGCTGAGGATTTGGGTAATTTTTATCGTGTACCTGCAGATAACCGCACTCTCAACTACGACAAGTATTTCACAGAGGGTGATAGCCGTCGTGTGGAGATGAAAGAGTTCAATAGTGAAAATGCAGAACAGCTGACACTCGAAGAGACCATTGAGAAGATTGCTGCCTTGGAGTATATTCGCCGTGAACTGGAGGATAAAAGGGACTCGACAATATGAGAATCTTGGTAACTGGTGCCAAAGGGTTTGTAGGAAAGAACCTTTGTGAGGCACTGAAGAACATTCGGGATGGAAAAGACCGTACAAGGCCTGCATTGCGGATTGAGGAGGTCTTTGAATTTGACATTGATTCTTCTCCTGAGCAATTAAACGATTGGTGCCGGGAGGCAGATTTCGTATTCAATCTTGCTGGTGTAAACCGTCCTAAGGACCAAAGCGAGTTTATGGAGGGGAACTTCGGTTTTGCCTCTGTGTTGCTTGATACTTTGAAGAATTCAGAGAACCTTTGTCCTGTGATGTTGTCATCCTCCCAACAGGCATCTTTATCTGGCCGATTCGGAAACTCGGAATATGGACGTAGTAAGAAGGCTGGCGAGGATTTGTTCCTTGACTATCAAAAGGAAACAGGTGCAAAGGTCCTGGTCTATCGTTTTCCAAACTTGTTCGGTAAATGGTGTCGCCCTAACTACAACTCGGCAGTGGCTACATTCTGCAATAATATTGCGAATGACCTGCCTATAGTGGTTAATGACCCTGCCGTAGAACTAGAATTACTATATATCGACGATCTGGTTGCGGAGATGCTCGACGCTTTGGAGGGTAAGGAGCATCGTTGTGAATTCAATGGACTTGAAGTTCTTCCGAAAGACGATGGTAGATATTGCTATTGTCCGATTACTCATCAGGTAACCTTAGGTCGTATTGTGAATCTGATACGCTCTTTCGCGAATCAACCCAAGACGCTGGTAATTCCGGAGATTCCTCATGGCAGTTTTGCAAAGAAACTCTATTCCACTTACCTTAGTTATCTACCCAAGGAAAAGATTTCCTTTCCCTTGAAGATGAATACAGACGATCGTGGCTCGTTTACGGAACTTATCCATACATTGAACTGTGGACAAGTCAGTATCAATATATCAAAGCCTGGCATTACGAAAGGACAACATTGGCATAATACCAAGTGGGAGTTCTTTATCGTAGTGTCTGGTCATGGTTTGATTCAGGAACGTAAGGTTGGTTCAGATGAGATCTTGGAGTTTGAAGTCTCTGGTGAGAAGATTGAGGCCGTCCACATGCTTCCAGGCTATACACATAATATCATCAACCTCTCTGAGACGGAGAATCTGGTGACGGTGATGTACTGTAATGAGATATTTGATTCCAGTCATCCCGATACATTCTTTGAAAAGGTCTGAGCATGCGAAAGGTTCTTATTTGTACAAATCACTTTTATCCCGAGACCTTCAGATGCAATGATGTAGCGTTCGAACTAGTCCGTCTTGGCTACGATGTTACGGTATTGACGGCTATTCCTGACTATCCGGGAGGAAAGTTCTTCGAAGGCTATGGCTTTTTCAAGAAACGAAGGGAGACGGTTCGGGGTGTTAAGGTGATTCGGGCCTTTATCATACCGAGGGGGCAGGGAGGTGTTATCCGTCTGTTACTCAACTATCTCAGTTATTTCTTGTCTTCCCTCCTAGTTAGTATCCGCTTGGGGCTATTTGGGAAGTTCGATAGGGTTCTGATTCATGAGACCTCCCCAGTGATGATAGGAGTGCCTGCTGTCATTGTAAAGAAACTGCAGAAGATACCGCTCTATTTCTGGGTACTAGACTTGTGGCCTGAAAGCCTACAAGCAGCAGGAGGGGTTAACAATCCTTGGGTACTGGGCTTCTTCCGTCGCATGACAACTTGGATTTATCGTCACTCTGATAAGATATTGATGAGTTCAAAGGGTTTTGAGTCATCAATAATGGAAAAGGGTGACTTTGCCAATAAACTGATTTATTTTCCCAATTGGGCAGATAAGGCATTAGAAGGCCATGGGGAATATCGGTTGCCAGCAATGCCTGATGGCTTTATTGCTATGTTTGCAGGAAATATGGGAGAGGCTCAGGACTTTGACCATATCATGTCTGCAGCAAGATTGTTGAAGGAAGAGAAAAATATCCATTTTGTCTTTGTCGGTGATGGTCGTAAACGTCCTTGGGTAGAGGCATATTGTGAGAAACATGGTCTGCAGGCGACAGTTCATTGGGTGGGGCGTCATCCTGTTGAGGCTATGCCGTCATTCTTTGAGAAGGCTGACGTGATGTTGATGACTCTTAAAGATGTCAGTATTTTCAATCTGACGGCTCCTGCCAAGCTGCAGGCTTATATGTCTGCTTCCAAGCCGATATTGGCTATGATGAATGGAGAAGGACCTCGTATTGTGACAGAGGCTCAATGTGGTAAATGTGTACCTGCAGCCGATGCTGAAGGATTGGCTAAAGTACTGAAGGAGATGTCTCAGATGGATAAGGCGGAACTTGTTGAGATGGGACGTCGTGGAAAGATATATCAACAGTCGCATTTCGACCTCGACCAATCCATCCGTCATCTGATGGAGATAATGGAGTAGAATACGTTCTTTGTAAAATTAAAGGCCAGCTCAATTTGATTGGGCTGGCCTTTAATTTTATCGGATAAACAGAAGTTCCCGGTATTTGGGGAGTGACCAAAGGCCATCTTCTACAATCATCTCCAGATGGTCGATTTCGTAGCGGATGGCATCCATCTTGGGGCAGACTGTGTCATGATAAGTAATGGCACGCTCGTGGATGTTGTAGATACGGTTAGCCACGCGACGGGCATCAGTAAGGTCGTCCACCAATTGCTCAATGCGTTCTGTACGTTCGGCAATCTCCTGAATGAGTTTCATGTTACGAGCAGAGAGACGGTTGGCTTGTTCTGTTGGGAATACGTCTTTCATACCCTGAACATTCTTGATAAGTTGCGACTGGTAGTGAGTGGCAACAGGGATGATGTGGTTCATTGAGAGATCACCCATAACACGAGCCTCAATTTGTACTGTCTTTACATAAGTCTCCCATTTCACCTCATTGCGAGCTTCTAGCTCCTTGCGGTTCATCACCTTGGTTGCCTCAAACATCTGAATGCTTGACTTGTCAAGGTAGTGTTCAAAGATCTTTGGACATGACTTCTCTACATCGAGCCCACGCTTTGCAGCTTCGCGCACCCATTCGTCGCTATAGCCGTTTCCGTCGAAGCGGATAGGCTTACAGGTCTTGATATCTTCACGGAGCACGTCAACGATGGCAGAAAGTTTGCTCTCACCCTTCTTGATACGTTCATTCACACGTTTCTTGAAAGAGTTGAGGGCTTCGGCCATAGCAGAGTTAAGGGCAATCATTGCCGATGCGCAGTTGGCTGAGGAACCAGGTGCACGGAATTCGAAGCGGTTACCCGTAAAGGCAAAGGGCGACGTACGATTTCGATCGGTATTGTCAATGATGAGGTCAGGAATCTGGGGAATATCTATCTCCATACCCTGCTTGCCCTTCAGATTGAAGAGATCCTCCTTGTCTGAGAGTTCGATATGGTCGAGCAACTCAGTAAGCTGCTTGCCCAGGAAACTGCTGATGATAGCCGGAGGCGCCTCGTTGCCACCAAGACGATGAGCATTCGTGGCACTCATGATTGAAGCCTTCAGCAGACCATTATGGCGATAGACGGCCATCAGCGTCTCCACGATGAAGGTGACAAAACGTAAGTTCTCCTCAGGTGTCTTGCCAGGGGCGTGGAGCAGAGTGCCATTGTCAGCTGTAAGACTCCAGTTATTATGCTTACCGCTTCCGTTGATACCGTCGAAAGGCTTCTCGTGGAGCAGCACACGGAATCCGTGGTTGCGGGCCACACGCTTCATGAGCGACATGAGTAGCATGTTATGGTCTACTGCCAGATTGCACTCCTCGAATATCGGGGCGAGCTCAAACTGGTTGGGGGCCACCTCATTATGGCGTGTCTTACAGGGGATAGCGAGCTCCAAAGCCTGAATCTCAAGATCTTTCATAAAGGCCTGTACACGATCGGGGATGGTTCCGAAATAGTGATCGTCCATCTGCTGATTCTTGGCACTTTCGTGGCCCATCAGCGTACGACCTGTCATGACCAGGTCAGGACGGGCAGAGTAGAGTCCCTCGTCTACGAGGAAATACTCCTGTTCCCAACCCAGGTTCACCTGGACCTTCTTTACATCGTTGTAAAAGAACTGGCATACATCGGTAGCCGCCTTGCTCACTGCGTGGAGTGAACGGAGTAGGGGGGCCTTGTAGTCAAGTGCCTCACCAGTATATGAGATGAATATGGTGGGGATACAAAGTGTATCGTCTATGATAAACACTGGCGATGTGGGATCCCAAGCAGAGTAACCTCGGGCCTCGAAGGTGTTACGAATACCGCCATTAGGGAAGCTGGAGGCGTCGGGCTCCTGTTGTACAAGCAATTTGCCACTGAAGTTCTCCACCATACCTCCCTTACCATCGTGCTCTACAAAGGCATCGTGCTTCTCGGCTGTCCCTTCTGTCAAAGGCTGGAACCAATGGGTATAATGAGTGGCCCCCATCTCCAAGGCCCATTGCTTCATGCCTAAGGCCACAGCATCGGCGATGCTGCGATCAAGGCGTGCACCGTTGTCGATGACGTCGATGAGTTTGTTATACACATCGGCTGGCAGGTATTTGTACATCTTCTGACGATTGAACACATACTTGCCAAAATATTCAGAGGGGCGCTCTGAGGGTGCTGATACTTCAATGGCCTTCTTTTTAAAGGCTTCTTCTACAACTTGGAATCTGAGTAGGTTTGACATATCTTATGGTTGTTATTTGTCTATGAATCTTCTTGTGATATCTGTATACTCGTCGATACGACGGTCACGAAGGAAGGGCCACCAGCGACGAACCTGTTCGGAGTGGTCGAGATCCATCTCAACGATGATGCTCTCTTCCTCATCGGTAGAGGCTTCGTAGACGATCTCACCCTGAGGACCAGCCACGAAACTGGTGCCCCAGAACTGGATGCCATTCGTCTGACCAGAAGGATCGGGTTCGTGCCCCACACGATTGACGGTGATCACAGGGAGCCCGTTGGCCACAGCGTGCCCTCTTTGTACTGTTTGCCAAGCCATGCGCTGGCGTTGTTGCTCCTCTGGAGTGTCGCTCGACTCATAACCAATGGCGGTGGGATAGATGAGCATCTCTGCTCCTTGGAGAGCCATCAGACGGGCTGCCTCAGGATACCACTGATCCCAGCATACGAGGACACCTAAGCGACCCACGGATGTCTGGATGGGATGGAAACCGAGATCGCCAGGAGTAAAGTAGAACTTCTCATAGTAGGCAGGATCGTCAGGAATATGCATCTTACGATAGGTGCCTGCGATGGTGCCGTCTTTCTCTAAGACCACAGCTGTGTTGTGATAGAGTCCTGGAGCGCGCTTCTCGAAGAGCGAGGTGACGATGACCACACCAAATTGCTTGGCCAACTCTCCGAAGAACTTGGTGGAAGGCCCAGGGATGGGCTCAGCAAGGTCGAAGTTGTCCACGTTCTCCGTCTGACAGAAGTAGAGCGAGTTGTGTAACTCTTGCAGTACAATGAGTTCTGCACCCCGCTTGGCCAGGTCTCTGATGCCTTCTGCCAATCGCAGTATGTTGTCTTTGGTGTCAGCAGTATTATGCTGCTGCAGGAATCCTATCTTCAGTTCTCTCATACGCTTGGATATTGCATGGTGCAGCAATGGAGCGATCCGTGCTGCTTGATGATACTTCTACAATCGATGCCCACAATCTCCCTTTCAGGGAAAGCCTCACCAATAAGTCGCAGGGCTTCTGCGTCAAGGTCTGGCTGGGCGTAAGTGGGGCAGAGTACGGCCCCGTTGATGACGAGGAAGTTGGCATATGTGGCTGGCAGTCGCTCACCCTCGAAGATGATGGGCCTTGGCATGGGAAGCTTCAACAGCCTGTAGGGCTTGCCTTCAATCGTGCGGAAGGTCTTCAGTTCCTCTTCCATCAGATGGAGCTCTTCGTACTGCTCGTCGTCAGGGTTGTCGCACCCCATATATAATAAGGTGTCGTCAGGACAGATGCGCACCAACGTGTCGATATGGCCGTCGGTATCGTCGCCCGTCAGTGAACCATGGTTAATCCAGACGATGCGCTCTGCGTGGAGTTCTTGTTTCAAGTGCTCTTCTATCTGCTCTTTCGTCATGGGCTGGTTGCGATGGGGCGCCAGCAGACAGCAGGAGGTGGTAAAGACCGTTCCCTTGCCATCGCTCTCTATGGAACCACCTTCGAGTATGAAGTCCAGACAGTCCACGTATTCGCCCTTCACCTTACCCTCATCGTAGAGACGCCGATTGATGGCGTTGTCGAGTTCGGCAGGGAACTTCTCGCCCCAGCCGTTGAAGCAGAAGTCGAGCAGTCGGGCGTGGCCTTGATCGTCCACAAGGGTGATAAAGCCATGATCGCGAGCCCAAGTGTCGTTGGAGGGTTCTCCTACCACCAGCAACTCCTCGCGCTTCTCTATCTCACGGGCCATTTCCCGGTAGGTGGCAATGATCTCATCGAGCATTGGAGCCCAATCCGTATTAGCGTGCGGCCAGGTTAGCTGCACGCCCCACTGAGGCTCCCATTCTGCTGGTAAACGCCACTCTCGTGTATCGTTCTGAGTCTTCAAAATCAAAAATTTGCTGCAAAGGTACAAAATAATTCATAATACATCATTCATAATTCATATAATTTTAGTATTTTTGCCGAAAATAATTCAGATGTTAGAGTTTAAAGACGCTACAATCAAGGTTGGGGAAGAGGTGCTGGCCTCAAATATCTCGCTGATTGCCAGAGACGGACAGCTAACCTGTGTCACTGGGCCTGAGGGCTCTGGAAAGACGGTTCTGCTCCGTACGCTGATGGGGTTCCTGCCTGTTAGTGAAGGTTTTGTGAGTGTTGATGGCGAATTGCTCACCGTTTATTCTGCTCATGCCTTTCGTAAGATGATGGTCTATCTGCCTCAGAAGATGAGTCTTCTGGCGCATCAGCTGCGCGAGCCGGAGCCTGAAGAGCCTGAGCCAGAGGAGTTTGCGGTATGGAACAACGTTATGCCTTCTGCCATCGAGGAACAGCAGCCTGAGCCCATGAACGCTGAGGATATCTTCCTTTTGGCGGAGAAAACACTGAGGGAGGCTGCAGATAAGCCCATCGTGATAGCCGATGAACCTGCTGCCTATCTGACGCCAGAGCTGACGATGCGCATGATCGAACTGCTTCGCCAGCAGGCTTCACAAGGCAAGACGGTGCTTATAGCCAGCAGAAAGCCTCAGGTTATAGACTATGCAGACCAAGTGATAAGTTTAGATAATAGATAAATGTGATGGATACAAGACTCGTTTTACATACCTTTCTCGCCCTCCTGCTGTTGCTGATACCTGCAGGGGCCCTTTACTTGTTGGAACGCAGTAAACTCGTGAAGTTTGTGGCGGTTATTGTCCGTATGGTGGTTCAGCTGCTGGTGCTCTGCCTTCTGGTGTGGGCGATTCTCAAGGTTGACAGCCCTTGGTTGTCGATGGTGTGGCTCGTGGCAACGGCTGTAGGCTCATCGTGGCTGGTGCAGAAACGCTGTGCTCTTAAAGGGCGTAAGCTCATGCCGGCTGTTGCCGTAGGCTTGTTCCTGGGTGTATTCCTGGTGGGGATGTGGCTTCTGGTGCTGGTATTGCCTGTGCGGGCTTTCGATGCCCGATGGTTTGTGCCAGTGATGGCGCTCTTGATGGGCCATTCCGTCACGATGCTCATTCGTGGACTCAGCACTTATCTCTCTGCCCTGAAGGCCGATCATGAGCAGTATGAGTTCTTGCGTGGCAATGGTCTCTCTCATCAGAAGGCTCTTCAGCCCTTTATGCGAAGGGCTTTGCTGGCTGTTATCCAGCCTACGATTTCCAATATCTCTGTTTTGGGCTTCACGTCTATGCCCTTGCTCCTCGTGGGCATGTTGCTTGGTGGCCTCACACCCATCAATGCCTTCGCCCTGATGCTCTTCATGACGATAGGCTGCGTCTCTGCCTCCGTCCTTGTTCTGGGGTTCACCATCCTGCTGGCAGACAAGTTGGGTGCTGGCCGTCAGAGTAATATGTAGCCAGAATCAGTAGGCACTTATTTGGGCGTCAAGCCAATAGAGCTGTTGATAGAAAGCTTTTTTCATTTCCCCTACGCATACTTCGTAAGAGAAGGTTGGGTAAAGGTTCTCGTCTGTCCAGTCTGTCCACATCTGTTCATTTCTTAATGCAGAGCGAAGAATCATGTTCATATGGGTGTCAATGAACAGGGGGATCAGCTCTTCCCAGAGAGGCTTGTAAATGGCCCACTTCTCTTTTAATCGTTGTACGAAGACGGGGTCTTTTAGCAATTGGCGATAATAGAAGCACCAGTTGTTGCAGTTATGCCATTCTATTGCTGACTGCCCAAAGCTCCAGGCATCAAAGTCCCAAGGCGGACCTAAGCGGAATTTGTCGTTCCTGTCTTTATATAGGTAGAGATTCTTGGTTCTTGTAGTCTCCTCATTTGTGCTGAGTTCTTGTACCAGATACCAGTTGATTGCCGTCTCAATGTCAAGATAGTCGCGATAGGCTCCAGTCATTAATTTGCTGTCATCATAAATCAAGGATTCCATCTTGTTCATGGCAGACTTGATATAGTCAAGCTGTTCTTTAGGGATGGAGAAGTCGCCTTCCGGGTCTTTGATCTCCCAAGCCAGCCAACAGTTCAGGTTGTATCCTGTGCGGTTGAAGTAGTCTGTTTGAAAGGGGTACCCGTCAAAGTAATAGTCTCCCAGATCGACGTAGCTCTCTAAGAGGTATCCTCCTGTCAGCGCTTCACCGCTGAGGTCTTCTGGATCCATCTCTGTGATGTTTATCTTGTCGTTCTCGACGCGTATTTTCTCGCAGAGATAGTATAGGCCGAGGTGGGTGCCATTTAGAATCAGTTCGACGAATCGTCCTGATTGCACCCAGGGGAAGTCTGTCAGTCTTGCCATTTCAAAGGCTGTGGCATTGTGGAGCTGGGTGCGGTCGTAGTAGCAGTTGGCCAGCAGAACCCAGTTCTTGCTCTCGTTCATCCCCAGAATAGCATGCTTGTTGTCGAACTTGACGTTATAGGGCTTCTTGTCTAGTACCCACGTCGTATTCCCTCTTCCTCTGATGCCTGCTGTCCCTAGATCGTCAATACTTCCGTCAAGGTTCACCAGTTTGACGGTGCAGCCCTCTTTCCTGACTTCTTTGTCGACGATGGGTTCTCCGTCTGGGGTGTTGATCATCATGACGGGCAGGTCGTAGACATTCACCGTCCAGTCTTTCTCTTCACCTTGAGAAGATTCGACGCGATAGGTGATGGGATTGGTGAAATCGGAGAAATCAAACGCATTCCAGCCCGAACGCTGCTTGGTGTCTTCTATATAAACATCTCTGCCGTTGATAGTGTATTCAGGGATAAGTGAAGTCAAATTTGAATGTTGGACTGCCATGATATGGATGGTACCGTCTTGGATCAAAAAGGCTTCGGACTTGCTTTTCGGATTGCCTTGTTCGTAAAAGGCATAATGCAGGAAGTCGGTTTTATCCCTCTCTGCAGAATCCTCATCTTCGTGGCAAGAGAATAGCAAAACGGCCAAAATAGCTAATATGAATGTTTGTTTCATTGTCTGATCTTTCCCAATTTTCATGCAAAGGTACACAAAATTATTGGATTATAAACTCATTATCGGTAAAAAAGTGGAGAAAAGCAGTAATTCTTTCATTCCTCAGTCTTGCTTATAGGTTCTGGACCCCTTTGTAAGCTGTTTTGATTTGTAAAGAATATATGCCTAAAAAAGCCTCTGGCTTTTTTGCCAATCTAGAGAAAAGAGAAGTGGATTTTGGGCCGATTCGGAGTTATGTTACGACTAAGTAGAGGTTTGCCGTAACTAAAGTAGGACTTTACTCCGGGTAAAGTATAGGTTTACTCCGACTAAACCCTATCCCTTTTGGGCCAAAAGATAGTCTTTTACAAAGCAAAACAAGTTGTTTTACTGTCTAAGAAAGCATCTTTTCGAGCTCAAAACGCTATTCAAAAATCTAAGTATCATGTTCTCAGTCAGTTACGAAGATGGCTCAAAACTCGCGTGTTTGCGGCCTCGAATCGGTTTCTGCTCTAAAACGCGATTCTCATGAGGTGGTTTGTCGGGGAATTTCAAACCAGCTTAATGGGAGGTTCACAAAATTAATCCCAATTTATTTTGCAGTCTCCACTATTTGCATTACCTTTGCCAACAGTTATGAAAAAGAGAAGATACTTAATGATGATGCTGGCCCTGATGGTGACGATGACAGCCTGTCAGGGGCAGGGGAGTGTGAAATATGAGTTGCCAGCCAAGTTGAAGGACCGTCCTGAGCTAATTCTTCAGCGGGTGGGCTATACCACATCGTATAATGAACAGACAAAGACGCCAAACTGGGTAGCCTGGCATCTGACGAAGGCGCATACCTATGGTAAGAACCAGCGTAAGAATGAGGTGTTCGCAGAAGATGAGGACATCGCCAGAGGGCATCGTGCCACGAATATGGACTACTATAATTCGCGCTATGACAGAGGCCACATGTGCCCTGCTGGCGATAATAAATGGGACAAGGTGGCCATGACCCAGTCGTTCCTCTTTACCAACATCTGCCCTCAGAACCATGGGTTGAACAAGTACGAGTGGAACGATCTGGAGATCCTCTGCAGGGACTGGGCGCGCAAATATGGTGCCATCGACATCGTCTGTGGACCGCTTTACAGCAAGAACAGCTCGCCCAAGACCATCGGAAAGAATAAGGTCTGCGTGCCTGAAGCCTTCTTCAAGGTGGTGCTTTGTCGTCAGGGTAGGGCAAAAGCCATCGGATTCGTCTATCGCAATGAGGGCGTGAAGCAGAAGATGACTGAGGCCGTTCGCTCCGTCGACGAGATAGAACGCCTTACAGGCATCGACTTTTTCCCCTCGCTCGACGACCAGACAGAGGCGAGGGTAGAGGCGGAGGCCCGCCTAAGCGACTGGTAAAGAGTTAAAAACCATTAATTATAAGGTCGGCTGAGGCTTAGTCTCGGCTTTTCTTCGTACCTTTGCAGCGTGAAAATAAAAGAAGTGCTGAGCGCCCTTGAACGTTTCGCGCCTCTGCCCTTGCAGGAAAGCTGGGATAATGCTGGCTTGCAGGTTGGACTGACAGAGACGGAGGTTTCAGGGGCATTATTGTGTCTGGACGTCAACGAACGCATCATTGACGAGGCCATCGCGAAGGGCTGCAACCTGGTTGTCAGCCACCATCCGCTGTTGTTTCGTGGACTGAAAACCATCAGCGATATGACGGATGTCCAGCGCACTGTGATGAAGGCCATCGAGAACCATATCGCTGTGATATCCATGCACACGAATATGGACAACGCCAAGGGTGGGGTGAACTTCCGCATCGCCCAGAAGTTGGGACTTCAGAATGTTGGCTTCTTCGCTTCCAAAAGCGTCGATGGTATCGAGGCTGGTAGTGGTGTTATAGGCGAACTGGCAGAACCTCAGGCTGCTGACGATTTCATTCTCATGGTAAAGAAGGCCTTTGGTGTGGAGTGCGCTATGTGTAATGAGTTGCTTCGCCGCCCTATCAGAAAGGTGGCCATCTGTGGTGGAGCAGGGGATTTCCTGCTTGACGATGCCCTGAAAGCTGGGGCCGATGCATTCATCACAGGCGAGATGCACTATCATCAGTACTTTGGCTATGAGCAGCAGATACAGATATGTGTCATCGGCCATTACCAGAGCGAACAGTATACAGCCGAGGTCTTCGAGGAGATTATCCAGAAGGACTGTCCAGGCGTCAGGACCTGCATCGCAGAGACATGTACGAATCCAATTTTATATATCTAACATAGTTGAATTATGGCAAAGAAAGATCCTACAGATTTGTCAGTAGAGGAGAAGCTGAAGACCCTTTATCAGCTTCAGTCAGCTCTCTCTGCAATCGATGAGAAAAAGGCACTGAGAGGTGAACTGCCTCTCGAAGTACAGGACCTGGAAGACGAGATTGAAGGTCTGACAACCCGTATTGAGAAGATCAAGAACGAAATCAGCGAGTTCCAGAAGGCTATCTCCCAGAAGAAGGGCGAGATTGCTGATGCTGAGGCCAGTGTAGCCCGCTACAAGAGTCAGCTTGATGATGTGAAGAACAATCGTGAGTATGACACACTCTCTAAGGAAATTGAGTTCCAGACACTTGAGATTGAACTCTGCAACAAGAAAATCCGTGAAGCCAACACCCGTATCCAGGAGAAGCAGAATGAGCTGGTTCTCAACGAGGAGGTCATCAAGGAGCGCGAGGGCGATCTGGAGGTAAAGAAGAATGAGCTCGACGAGATTATGCAGGAGACTCGTGCTGAGGAGGAAAAACTGAAGGAGAAGGTGAAGGACTTGGAGTCAAAGATCGAGAGCCGTTTGTTGACTTCTTTCAAGCGTATCCGTAAGAATGCACGCAATGGTTTGGGCGTTGTCTACGTTCAGCGTGATGCTTGTGGTGGTTGCTTTAATAAGATTCCGCCCCAGCGCCAGCTCGATATCAAGATGCACAAGAAAGTTATTGTCTGTGAGTACTGTGGCCGTATTATGATTGACCCTGAATTAGCAGGTGTGAAGATTGATAAGGCAACTGGCGAGGAGAAGAAAACCCGTAAGCGTGCTATTCGTAAGTCGGCTTCGTCGAAAAAGACGACGGATGCCAACGATATGGAGTAATGTTATAGATTTTGATAGTCCGGGATTGCCTCAAGGAAACAATATTTTTGATTGGGATAATCCATCTTGCAACAATAATGCTGCAGTCCGTTGCTGACTATCAGATAGTCCACTTTCAGCAGAAGATTGTAGACCGTTATCTGGTCGAAAGTCTTCTGCTGAATTTGTATAGTGGGGGCCTTATATTCGATAATCATTTGAG
>JAEEGL013384171.1_pt1 | contig 31079 bp, 14 predicted proteins | sample 9134231 | NCBI WGS metagenome assembly JAEEGL01 (sample SAMN16246548, study PRJNA631951) | gut metagenome | biome: gut microbiome; feature: rumen; material: fiber-attached | host: Bos | place: Iran: Karaj | collected 2018-10
ATCCGGGCATTCCGCAGGACAGACGGGATGGACATTGCAGACGCCATCTGCATCGCAGTCATCCGGGCATTCCGCCGGACAGACAGGATGAAGATTGCAGACGCCGTTTGCATCGCAGTCATCCGGGCATTCCGCAGGGCAGACGGGATGGACATTGCAGACGCCATCGGCGTCGCAGTCATCCGGGCATTCCGCCGGGCAGACTGGATGAAGATTGCAGACGCCGTTTGCATCGCAGTCATCCGGGCATTCCGCCGGGCAGGCAGGATGGACATTGCAGACGCCATCTGCATCGCAGTCATCCGGGCATGCGGCTGGACAGACAGGATGAAGCTTACAGACGCCATTTGCATCGCAGTCATCCGGGCATGTGGCTGGACAGGTAACCGTCTGATTAATCTGGGTGCCTTCGAACGCATTATCCGCAACATTGCTGGCATTGGGCATATTGGCTTCGGTCAGATTCACGCAATCTTTAAATGCTGAATCGCCGATTGAAGTCACAGCACTCAGATTTGCATTCTTCAGATTGGTGCAACCCGCAAATGCATTGTCGCCAATCGACGTCAGGTTGGGCAACTGCTTGAGATCGTCGAGCGACGTGATGCTCGTATTGCCGGCAAATGCATTGGCCGGAATGCTGGTTACCGCAGCCGCTTCATCGGTGCTCACACAACCATCATTATCAGCATCCCAGTTGGATTTGGCATACGCCTCAACCGCACGATCCGAAAAATCAAGGCAAGTCAGGGAACCTTTCTGCTGCACAGTCCCCGTATCATATTTACTGCCTTCAAACTGAGCGGATTCGTTGCACGACACAACTAACGCAGAAACCAAGACCAGAAGAGATACTTTTCGCATAGACAACTCCAAATGAAAAAAATAAAATTCAAACCACCTCGCCCAAATGGCACATCCAACAGAACCAAAGGTGGCACAAAATCGAATTAGATTCGGACACCATCCAGATCAAACCGCATCCGAAAGAAACATCCCGTGCCCAAACAAATTAAATTCTCAGAACATGCCATAAATCGGCGACAAGGCAGAATAATATTTTTCAAACAAAATGCAACAACTACTTTGGTAAGGCTGCAGCTTTTAAATCCGGCATGCAGCGCTCTGAATGCCCGGAGATCTTTCAGATCAAAAAACCCCCGGTTGCGTCAGCCGCCGGGGGTTAGTTTTTTTCCGGACAAGACATCAGGTCTTGATGGCGCTGGACATCGAGAAGATTGGCAGGTACATACCGATGAGCATGCCGCCGACGATAAATGCCAGGAAAACCATCATCAAAGGTTCGATCATAGCCATCATTTTGCCGATGGCATCATCGACTTCCTCGTCGTAGAAATCGGCGATTTTGTTGAGCATGGTATCGAGCGCACCGGTCTCTTCACCGACGCGAATCATCTGCACGACCATGTTGGGGAAAATGCCGGTCACCTGCAGCGGATCGGCGAGCGTGGAGCCCTCCGACAATCGGGAACGAACGAACAAAATGGCTTCCTGAACCGCGATATTACTGACGGAATCGCTAACGATGGCAAGTGCATCGAGCAGCGGAACACCGGAAGAAATCATGGTGCCAAGGGTTCGCGTGAATGAGGCAACGGCAGATTTACGAATCACATCGCCAACACCGGGAACCATCAGTGCAAACGAATCGACCGCGCGTTTGATGGGCCGCTGTTTGAGTGCGAAATATATTGCCGTAGGCACAGCAATCACAGTGAGCAAAATATAGATGATATTCGACGACACCCAGTTGGATGCATCGACCAGAAACTGCGTCAAAGAAGGCAGCTCACCGCCCATCGAACTGAACATGTCCTGAAATGTCGGAATGACTTTCCACAACATGAAGATGCAGATGACGATAGCGACGACGAGTGTACCGACGGGGTATGTGAGCGAGCTCTTGATTTTTCGCTTCATAGCCTCCGATTTTTCGATCTGGGTACACAGTCGCTGCAGAATGGTATCGAGCACGCCGCCGATTTCGCCTGCGGTAACCAGCGAGCAATACAGCGGACTAAAGACGCCGGGATGTTTTCGAAGCGCATCACCAAAGGGCATACCGGTTTCGACGTCGGCCTTAACCGCCAGCTGCACTTTTTTAAAGTGCGGATTGGACTCCTGGGAACCGAGCAAATCGAGCGCCTGAACAATGGGCAGACCGGAGTCGATCATGGTCGAAAGCTGACGCGAGAAGATAACGAGATCGCGGCCTTTCACGCCCGAAGTTCCGGGCAGTTTGAGCGCCAAACCACCGCCCTCGGCTTTCTGCTTGATGCTTTGAACCTCCAGACCATTGCTCTGCAGTCGCTGCATCGCCGCATCCTGGCTTGGTGCATCAATTTCGCCACGGCTCGTTGCGCCGGTGGATTTGATTTTGGCTTTGTATGCAAATGTTGCCATATAAACTCCTGATTCTCCGGATTAATTCGACAAGCCAAGGAGCTGCCGCAGTTCTGTGACGTCGCTGGAATGTGAAAGTGCCTCTTCGGTTGTAATCATGTGGTTGAGACAGAGATCGGCAAGAGACTGGTTCATCGTGCACATACCAGTTTTGGTGCGGTTGAGCTGCATCGCGGAATAGATCATGTGCACCTTGTCTTCGCGGATGAGGTTTCGGATACCGGCATTAAGCCGCATGATTTCGAGTGCGACGACGCGCCCCTTGCCGCTGGATCGCAGCAGCAGCTGCTGGCAGACGACGCCTTCGAGCACGAACGAGAGCTGTGTGCGAATCTGGTCCTGCTGCCCTGCGGGGAAAACGTCGATAATTCGGTTGATGGTCTGAGCGCAGCTGTTGGTATGCAGCGTCGAGAGCACCAGGTGGCCCGTTTCGGCCAGGGTTAATGCGGTTTCAATCGAATCCTTATCGCGCAGCTCACCGATGAGCACGACGTCGGGATCCTGTCGCAGCAAATAGCGCATGGCCGTATGGAAGCTCTCGGTATCGCTGCCGACCTCGCGCTGATTCACCAGCGACAGCCGGTTCTGATGCATGTATTCAATCGGGTCTTCGACCGTGATGATATGCTTTTTAAATGTGCGATTGACGTGATCGATGAGCGTCGCAAGTGTCGTCGATTTACCGGAACCCGTCTGCCCGGTAATCAGCACCAGGCCTCGCGGAAGCTCGGACATCTCGCGCATAATCGGCGGCAGATTCAGTTCCTCGAACGTGCGGATCTTCACGGGAATCAGACGAAATGCCCCCGAAACGTTCCCGCGCTGCATATAGATGTTGCCTCGGAATCGCGCGACATTCTCGATACCAAACGAAAAATCGATTTCGTTGTCCTGCTCAAATTTCCTGCGCTGATCCTCGGTGAGCAGACTCATGCACAGCGCCTTGGTCTGAGCCGGCGTGAGCGGATCTGATTTCAGCGGCACAAGCTCGCCATCGATCCGCAGCTCCGGCGGACTCTTGCTCGATATGTGAAGATCACTGGCTTCCTGTTTTACCATCAGCAGCAGCAGCTGATTCATCGTATTGCGTATCTGGTCCATTCATTATCCTTATGGTGAGCTTGGAGCTTCGAGCTTTGAGCTTAGATCTAAGCGCCTGGAGCTTGAAGCTTAGAGCTTCGAGCTTTGAGCTTAGGGCGAGTGGCTGCCACAGACGGACAACCATTTTTTTATGATATCACGGATATAAACGAACCGGTAATTATTCAGATCGGGAATACATCCCATTCCCGACATGGCCTTGAAATTTCCATTTTAATGAAGTAAACCGCCCTGCGGCTTTTTGCCTTTTTCGTCCGTTCAACCACACCCCATGGACAGGAAAATGACCAAATCACTCGTTATTCTCGAATCACCAAATAAAATTAAGGCTTATGAGAGCTTCCTTGGCAAAGACTTCAAAGTGATCGCCAGCTGCGGCCACATCAAGGATCTGCCTTCAAAATCGCTGGGCATTGATATCGAGCACGGATTTGAACCCAAGTACGTCACGATTCCCAAAAAGACCAAGGAAATCGCCGAAATCAAGAAATGTGCATCCGAAGCAGATGTCGTCTATCTCGCAACCGATCCCGACCGCGAGGGAGAAGCGATCGCCTTCCACATTGCCGAGGTGATCAAGTCGCTCAAAAATCACCCGCAGATTCTGCGCATTCTGCCACAGGAAATCAGCAAAAACGCGATTCTCAATGAGATCGCGCATCCCACCACCATCGATCACAACAAATACGACAGCCAGCAAGCTCGCCGCGTGCTTGATCGTCTGGTCGGCTATCAGATTAGCCCGATTCTGTGGGAAAAAGTCAAACGCGGGCTTTCCGCAGGCCGCGTCCAGTCTGTCGCCGTGCGCCTCATCGTCGATCGCGAAAAAGCCATCCGCAACTACAAAAAAATCGAATTCTGGAAAATCCTGGCCCAGCTCACGACCAAAGACGGCAAACCGCTTCAGGCCAATCTGATTCGCGACGGCAAACAAACCATTTATACCGACCAGGCTTCGGTTGAAAAATACCACCCCAAAGGCGTCATCAAATCCGAAAAAGAAGCCGACGATATCGTCAGCCGCTCGAAATCCGCACCATTTATCGTCGCCAGCGTCGAGAAAGAACGCCGCGAATCCAAAACAAATCCGCCGTTTTCAACGGCCGATTTGCTGCGAACGGCCTCCAGCCAGCTCGGCTTCTCGTCCAAAACCACCTCGGGAATCGCGCAGAAACTCTTCGAATCCATCGATATCGCCGACGGCCCCGTCGGTCTCATCACCTATATCCGAACCGATTCGGTCCGCGTCTCCGACGAAGCTATCGCCTCGTGCCGCGACTACATCGGCAAAAACTATGGCGCTGACTATCTGCCCAAAAAACCGATTCACCACGAAAAAGCCGAAGGCAGCAAGAGCAAGAAAAATGCGGTCAAGATTCAGGATGCCCACGAAGCCATTCGTCCTACCGATGTCAACCGCACGCCAGAATCCGTCAAGCCGTATCTCACGCGCGACCAGTATCGCCTCTACGACCTGATTTGGCGCAGATTTGTCGCCTCCCAGATGGCACCCGCCGTTTCGGACGTCACGACCGTCGTCATTCAGAACGGCGATCTCTCCTACCGCGTCGCTGGTTCCGTCCCAAAATTCCCGGGTTTCAAACGCGCCCTCGCCAAAAACGCCGACAAAAACAACGAGGATAACGCAAACGACAATCCCGAAATCCAGCTCCCCGAAGTCCACGAAGGCGAATCGCTCAACTGCAGCAGCATCGACAAATCGCAGCAGTTCACGCAGCCCCCGCGCCGCTACACCGAAGCCTCCTTCATCAAGGAACTCAAGGATCGCGGTATCGGCCGCCCATCGACAATCACCACCACCGTCGTCAATATCCAGTCAAAAGGATACGTCGAAAAAGTCAAAGATACCTTCCACCCGACCGAACTCGGCGAACTCGTCACCGACCTCCTCATCCAGAGTTTTCCCGACATCCTCGAAGTCGAATACACCAAGGAAATGGAAGACAAACTCGAGGTGATCGCCGCCGGCGAACAGTCGTGGCGCCAGACACTCAGCGATTTCTACGGCCCCTTCGAAAAAGCCCTCGAAAACGCCAACACCTCCATGCGCAACGTCAAACGCGAATCGGAAGCCACCGACCTGACGTGCGAAAAATGCGGTTCCCCCATGATCATCAAATGGGGCAAAAACGGCCACTTCCTCGCCTGCTCCAACTATCCGGAGTGCAAAAACACGATGGAATTCACGCGCGAAGCCGACGGCAAAATCGTCCCCCAGGAAAAGGTGATCGAATACGCCGGCACATGCCCCGACTGCGGCAGCCCGATGATCGTCCGCACCGGCCGCTTCGGAAAATTCCTCGCCTGCTCCGCCTATCCCAAATGCAAACACACCGAGGCCATCTCGCTCAACGTGACCTGCCCGACCTGCAAAACCGGCAAAATCGTCCAGAAACGCTCGAAAAAAGGCAAGGTATTCTACGGCTGCAACCGCTATCCGAACTGCGATTTCGTCAGCTGGAACGAGCCCACGAACGAAGACTGCCCCAACTGCCACGAAGGCCGCCTCGAAATCATCCGCCGCGGCCGCGGTGTCGCCCACGTCTGCCCCAAATGCGCCTTCTCACGCACCATCGAATCGGGCGACGACAGCAGCGACAACACCTGATGGGGGCCCGGCTATCGGGCTTCCGCCCGATACGCCGTGCGCTCGCCTATGCCCTGCGGGCATACGGCTCGCCAAAGCGGCTATTGGCTTCGCTACGCGCGCCAATACGCCGCTTTAATTGTATTTGTGGATGCCCAAAGCTGCCTGCCACAACGAGGAGGCAGTTGGAAGACGCTTAATCCGCACGCACCGATTCCAAAAAGTTGTGAGACAGCAGTATGTGATGCCACGACAACAGCGCAGCGCAAATGCATTTCCTCACCATTTTGCCACACTCGTGCTATATTGGGCAGGCAAGAAAAGGCTTGATCGCAGGGGATGCCCAGCGGTCGGTACGCAAGCGGAGATGAAACCATGACGGACTGGATACAACTCAGGGAAACGAAGCTACAGACGGGTGCAACGCTTGAAGATTACCGTGATTTTGTCGAACGCGGCGTGTACTACGTCGACAAGACTTGGTTTATCCGAGAGTTTCTGCGAGATGCCAATCAGGTCGTGATGTACACGCGCCCGCGGCGATTCGGCAAGACACTGATGCTTTCGACGATCCGTGCGTTTGTCGAGAAAGAGTACGACCGGGACGGAAATCTCGTCGACAAGCGGCCATTTTTCGAGGGACGGAAGATTATGGACGCCGAGCCCGAAATTCTCGAACAAATGGGCAAATACCCGGTGATCTGGTACACGCTTAAAGACTGCAATCAGGTGAATTTCGATGCCTTTTCGATGTGGTTGAAATCTACGTTATCCAAAGCGGCGCGGCGTCATGATTACCTGAAAAATAGTAAGAAACTGAGTAAGGATGAAACCAGTCTGTTCGAGAAAGTTTTAAGCGAATCTCTACAGGTTGAGGAAGCGGCTAAAGCCTTTGTCAGTCTTGCCGACTGGATTTACCGCGACACGGGCGTCAAGCCGATCATCCTGATCGACGAATACGACACGCCGCTGCAGTGGGCGCACGAATACGGCTATTACGAAAAGGTGTTGCCCATCATGCGTTCGATGCTTGGGGCGGCGCTCAAGACAAATGGCAATTTTACAAAAGCCTTGCTCACGGGATGTCTGCGCATCTCGAAGGAGTCGATTTTTACGGGATTTAATAATCCTGTCGTGCATTCCATTTTGACCGAAGAGAGTGAAGAGTTTTTTGGTTTTACGCACGACGAAGTACGGGAAATGCTTCATTATTACGAGCTAGATGAGGAGTATCCAGAAATCGAAAAATGGTATGACGGTTATTTGTTTGGAGGAAAGAAAGCATTTAACCCGTATTGCCTTTCTTTATGTATTCATGCTTTGCTTATGCAAAAGGCCAATATGCAAAGAGGACAAGTAGATGTTCCCATCGATCCCTATAATAGTTATTGGGCGAACTCAAGCGGCAATGCAATTATCGGAGAACTCGTACGCAAGCATCCCGAGTACCGTGATGACGTGGAAGCGTTGCTCGCCAACAAAACGGTTGAAAAACCGATCTATGAATTTATTACATACCGCGATCTCGATCATCTTTCTGACGCGATATGGACTTTTTTGCTCTATGCAGGATATCTGAAATCCATTAGAACCTATAAAGATGCAGATAAACAATTGTTTGCAGAACTAAAAATCGTCAACCGTGAGGTTCGCTCTACTTTCCCTGTGTTTATCAGGAGATTCTTAAACGAAAATATCCGCAAAAACGATCTTCCCGCATTTTATCAGGATTTATGGGATTGCAAACCCGATAAAGTAAGGGCATATCTCAACAAGCTGCTCGTTTCTACCATTAGTTATTACGATCAGAAAGAAGCGTTCTATCACGGTATCATGACGGGGATTCTGTCGTGCATTATCGACGTGGAAATCAAATCGAACCGTGAGAGCGGCAACGGTCGTCCCGATATCGTTTTGCGCGACATGCAAAATGCCCGGGCTATCGTCTTTGAATTCAAATATTCCGATTCGTTTGCCCAGATCAAACGCGATGCAGACCTGGCCATGCAACAGATTCACGACCGTCATTATGTGGAGGAGCTGCTCGCCGAGGGTTACGAGACGGTTTTGCAAGTCGGCATTGCGTTCTTTGCCAAGGTGTGCGCGGTTCGGATTGAAAAATAGAAATCGCGCACAAGAGAGGCCGTATCGCCGCAGGCGATAGGCCGACAGTGCCGGGCGTATCGCAGATAGCCCGGCAAATGCCGTATCGCCCGCAGGCGATAGGCAGACAGCGAGCCGCAGAGCCGTGCGGCGGCACGGCTAAAGGCGAGCAAATATATAGAAAACAGGATGCAGGGAAAACGATGAAATATACAGAAACAGAGCGCAAATTTCTTGTAGAGGGGGATTTCAAATCATCCGTAAACGGCTCGTACCGCATCGTTCAGGGCTATCTTTGCCGGGATCCGGAACGAACCGTCCGCATCCGCATTCGGGATAATCAGGGTTTTATCACGGTGAAGGGGCTGGGATGCGATGGAGGCATCACGCGTTTTGAGTGGGAGAAGGAAATATCGCGTGACGAAGCAGAAGCGCTGTTAAAGCTGTGTCTGCCCGGAGTGATTGACAAGACGCGATATCTGGCCATTTTTGGCCATCACACATTTGAAATCGACGAATTTCATGGCGCTCAGCAAGGTCTGGTGCTGGCCGAAATCGAACTGAACGCCCCCGACGAAGCTTTCGAAAAACCGGCGTGGCTCGGCCGTGAAGTCACCGGCGATCCGCAATACTACAACAGCAATATGTGAAGCTGTGTTGAACCAGCGCAGACAGCTGCTACGTAAAGATTATCTGCTTACGGCCTGAAACCTGGAGCATCCGGTCCTAGCCATAAGGCACCTATATCCCGTCCCGCACGACAGAGCCAGATGGGATAGCCCCTGCAAATTACTGGTTCATGCGGGCCAATGCGGCGCGATCATTCAGTCTCACAGCCTGCTGGATGGCGATTTCGCGGCACAGACGGCCCTGTTCACGGGAAGCATAGCGATCGCAGAGCTGCGAAGCGAGTTCTGTGCAAGACAGGATATCGGCATCGACGACCATGCTGTCTTCGAGCGACTTGCCCAGTCTGAGCACGGCATCGTTAAACGTCGGCCAATCAAAAGTCGCCGCACAGCAAGGCAAAAGCTCGGCATAAAGCCAGTTCAGATCGAAGGTCTGACCAACGCTTTCCATTTTGTCGATTTGATCGAGCACGAGCGATTTGGCCTCCGAAAACTGCCGCTTATCGATGAGCAGCAGCACCAGATTGATCACCGTTGTGCAGCCTTCGAGCGGGCTCACCTCTCGATACATGCTCATGGCATTGCGGTAATAGGCTTCGGCCTGTTCCGGCTGATGATAGCCCAGTCGGTAGATTTCGCCGATATCGTTGAGGCAGTGCGCAATATAGAGACGATAGCCCATCTGCTGGAAAATATTGTAGGCATATTCGGTATTGATTCTGGCGTCTTCATAGCAGCCGCCGTGCAGATAGGTATTGCCCAGCGACTTGTACGAACGCCCCAGACCGTATTGATCATGCGTCTGTGTCTGAATCTCAATGGCCTGCTGGAAATAGTTGCGGGCCAGATCGAGCTCATGGCGGATATCGCAAATGCGCCCGATAAGCCAAAGGTTATCGGCACGATCGTTCTGATACAGATTGCGCCTGCGTTCGCTGATTTGACCAAAGAACGACAAAGCAGCCATCAAAGCATCGAGGGCATCGGGAATATTGTTGCGCAGATTGAGCAAAAGCCCTTTTTCTTTATAAGCCAGGGCCTGAACGATGGGCGAATGCGTGCGCAGCCCGATTTCGAGTGCCTTTTCGATTAGGGGTTCGGCGGCTTCGAGCTTTACTTCCTGGATATAGGTATTGGCATCGGCGATCCAGCCGAGTGCGCGGATCGGGCTATATTCATCGGCCTGACAATTGTCGAGGGCGATTTCGCGGTCGTGGATGAGCGAATGTGCCACACCATACTCGCTGCGCTGACGCCGCTGAATGGCCGCCTGCAGCAGCGGTTCGATGCACATTTCGTAAGCCTCGGCCGCATACAGATGCATGGCACGGCGTTCGTAATAAAAATCGAGTGCCGACGAGAAATAATCCTTCAGCATATCGGCGCACACCAGATGATGCTGACGGAAACGATTGTTTTCGCGGGCATTTCGCAGCAGCGATTCGCGCAGCAGTTCGTGCACAAAGCGAACATTCGGATATTTCACTTCGAACAGACCGTGCTCAAGCATGCGTTCCTGGGTTTTCACACACGAGCCAAGATCCGACATTTCACAGGCGATACGCCACTCATCGGCATCGAACTGGGCACCCAGAACAGCTGCGATTTCGAGTTGTTCGATAATCGTGCTCATCCGTTTGGAATCGGCAAAAATGAGCCTGAGCCGCGACAGCCACAATTCATGCAGCGAATCGGGAAGCGCCACCGATGCATTGTCTTTTACGCGGAAACCGGTTGCACCGGGTTCGAGCAAACCGCGTTCGACCCAGTCGCCGACCAGCTGAATGGCAAACAGCGGCATACCGCTGGTGCGCTGCGCCACCTGTGTACACAGCTCGTCATCCAGACCAATCAGCTCGTGCACCAGCTCAAGGTGCGCATCTGCCGGAAGCGGCGCGATGCTCATGCGCGTCACTCTCGGGGTCTCCATCATCTGCTTGTATGCATGTTCTCTCGAGGTTTCGCGGACGATATCCTCGCTTCGGGTCGTCGCCAGAATGAGCAAAGGAATGCCCTGCGCCATCTCGGAAGTGAGCATAAAGTGAACGAAATCCATCGAATAAGTCGAATAATGGCAATCGTCGAGCCACAGAACGACAGCCCGATCGTGGCAGATACGGCGCATAAACCTGCACAAAACGGCGTATTGTTCATCGACCGTATTAAACCGGATACCCGGAATCGGGTTATCGGGATTATCGGGCAGCATCATCAGTTCGACGAGCGGCATGGCATCGTCGTATTCCGGATCGAGCGGATGCTCGCCAAGAATCCATTTGACGCGCTCAAGCGCCTTGTCGCGCGTCATATTCTGACACGCCATATAGTACATGATTGCGCGCGCAATGCCCGGCGCATTCAGGTGATCTTCGTAATGATTTGCCTTGAGGGTATGGGCGAGCGACAGCTCGTGTGCGCGCTGTGACATCCACTCGACAATGCGGGATTTGCCCGTGCCTCTGGGACCATCCAGAACGACGGCGCGAGGCGTATTGTCGGCCCGGGTGCTGAGCAGCTGCGCATAGATGATATCGCGCTCGTTATCGCGGTCGACCATCGGAATCGAGCGCAAGCCCCAAAGCCCAAGACCTGCCCCCAAAAGCTGACCAAAGCGAGGAATGCTGGATTCGATACGCCATGTCTTTGGTGCGGGAAAATCGGAACCGCCGTGCGCACCGGCATTGTTGCCGCGCTGTCGATAAACCTCGGCAAGCGTCGTCAGTTCCTGCCCAAGACCATTGGCCTTTTCCTGAGACAGTTTCTCGTTCTGCGATATCACGCGGGCGATATCGGCGGTATCCATGCGCACCGTATCGCCGACATCGGCGAGCAATTCTTCGGCGATATCTTCATCATGATCAAAGCCGACGCTCGGCCGTTCATCGTGTGGATACAGCGAGTTGAAAATGCTCGAGACAAAGCCATCACCGGCAACACTGTAATCGTTGGAATCCGGTACTGCACCCTGCCCGGTATTCACCGTGGATTTTTCGGGTTCAGCGACCTCGGGATCGGGCAATGAAAGCAGCTCCCACGCGGCCTCGGCGGCATATTCAAACCGATCCATCACTTTTTTGGCCAGCATCTTCGAGAGCCACTTCTGGAACCCTTCGGGCAAATGCCGACCGGTAACCGGCTCGGGATCTTCGTGAAGCTGACAGCGCAGAATATCGGTGCCCTTGGCATGTGCAAAAATGCGCTTGCCTGTTGCAAACTGATAGGCAATGCAGCCCAGCGAATACAAATCGGTCCACGGCCCCTGATCACGGGTCGCGTTCAATATCTGCTCGGGCGCCATATATCGCGGTGTGCCCGCAACGACGCCATCCTGAAGTTCCTTCACGCCAACGGCTTTTGCGATGCCAAAATCGGTAAGCATCACGCGGGAATACTCGCCTTCCTGCATCAGCAGGATGTTGCCGGGCTTGATGTCGCGGTGAATCACATCGCGCGCATGGGCATGCGCCAGTGCATCCAAAAGCTCCAGCAGCAAAAAGCGCATCTGAACCCAGGGAAGCGGCGTCTTTGGCTTCGGCAGCGTACCGCCGGTCGCCAGTTCCATCGCATAATACTGGCTGCCGGCTGCAAAAAAACCGTCCGATGCCTCACTCAGGGCTTCGTCTGTCACACCATAATCGAGCAAATTGATAATCGACGGGTGATGAAGGCGTGCCACTGCCCGCACTTCATTCGTGAAAGCCTGGCGAAACGTATCATCCTGCTCGCCCACAGCTGTCAGGATCTTGATGGCCACAGGAAGCGCCTGACTGCGGTGCACACCTTCCCACACCACACCCATCGTGCCCTTGCCTATCTGTTTGACTAAGTCAAATGGACCTAGTGATAATCTCGATTCCATCTTATTTTCCGTATCCAATCTCACCATCAAGATCACACACACCTACATCTATACTCTACCCCCTTCCGAGTCAAATAGCACGATCTTTTATGCGCAAAATTGCCTGATGCCCGATTGCTGATTCCGGGGGGGCCTGCGGGCTTACCCCGGACTGAATCATCCCCCCGAACCCATAACTGCATCCTGTCATTCTTGCACATTATCCATAATCGGCTATTCTAAAGCCGGTTCTATTGCTGCGCACCAAAAGCTGCGCAGTTTCACTCCATCCATGCAACCCATTATTGTATGAAATCATTCCCCCTCCATCGTTTGATTCTGATTTGGCTTGCGGTTTCGATGCCGACCGCTGCTTACGCCGATTTGTACCGCTATCAGACCAAAGACGGGGAAATCATCCTAACGACAGAACCGCGCAAAGACCTGAAGCTGCTCGAAGTCATCCGCGACAATCCATCCAAATCTTCATCGCATTCGAAATCTTCGACGCATGCAGCAAACAAAGGCAATGCCTCAGATTCGTCAAAAGCGGCAGCAAATCCGTCACAATCCACGGCGTCAAACCGATACGACGACTACATTGCCGAAGCCTCCGAAAAATACCAGATTCCCGCAGCGTTTATCCGTGCGGTCATCAAAATCGAAAGCAATTTTAATCCTCGCGCCGTCAGCCGTGTGGGAGCCATGGGCCTGATGCAGCTCATGCCCGAAACCGCGCGTCACATGCAGGTGGACGATCCCTTCGATCCGCGCCAGAATATCATGGGCGGGACGCGGTATCTGCGGCGGTTGTCGGACCGATACGACGGCGATATCAATCTCGTTTTATCGGGTTATCACGCGGGTCCCGGCAATGTCGAAAAAGCCGGCGGCATTCCATTCGAAAAGACGCAGCAATACGTGCGCAATGTTTATGGCTGGTATCTCAAATACCAGGCCGAAGAAAAAAGCAAGGCAGCCAGCCATTAGCCAGCTGCCTGATGGAAACAGGTCTGATGATGCGCGTCCAGGTCGGTTTGACGCTATTTAATCCGGGATTCAAGCTGCGACCGGTATGAAGCAAACTCGAATGCGTCGTAAACCTTGAACCAGTTGTTTTTGTCGTAGACGCCACGGTACATGATTTCACCGGCATCCACGCGGTTGGCATCGAAATCCATCGTCTTGAGAATACGGGTGATTTGATCGCAGGTGAGCAGATTGCCGCTGTCGATAACGGAACGAATCAGGACGATTCTGTCTTTGTCGAAGCTGGCTTTTTGCACGCTGTTGAAGAAACTCTGGAAACTGGACTGGTTCATGGGCATGGCGCCGTGCATTGGCGGTCTGGCCATTGGAGGCTGCGCGGATGGCGCAGCATGGCTGTCAACCGGACGATAGACGACGTTGGCATCCGGCCGCACCGAAGGTGCTGGCTGAGCTGGTACCGGCATTACCGCTGGTCCGGGAGGCATCGCTGGTCCGGGAGGCATTACCGCTGGTCCGGGAGGCATCGGCGGCGCAACCATCGCACTTTCCTGATAATTATGGATTCTGTCCCAGCCATCCATCCACGATTTCGATCTGCCCTTGGATTTGCTGCACTGCGCATCAAACTGGCTGATGGCGTAATCGGCAGCCTGAACCATCTTATAGGCGTTGAGCGCATGTGACGACAGATTGCGGTATTTGTAGTAGACAATGCGATAATAATTGTCTGCGGCGTCCTTGAGATCCAGCAATCTTTCGCGTGAATACACAAACTTGTCGTGCTGTGACGCATAGCGGCCGGTGTTGTCATAGAGATTCGCGTTGGCTCTGACCAGCGCACTCATGGCTGAGAGCACATCGTTGTCGCGAATGTTGGACGACGCAAGATCCATCTGCAAACTGTTCAGATTCTGGCTCAGATCCAGCTGGAAATAAACGAATTCGCGCGAATCCAGCTGACAGCTGCTCTGTGCTTTAGGCGGTTTTGGTTTTGCCTCGGCCAGACCGGGGAGCATCAAACAGCCAGCCAATCCAAACAATGCCATTAATTTCGAATACTTTTTCATATCATCACCTCTTTGGGAATTGCGTGTTAATTGGCCCCGAACCGGCGCTGAGACCGTTGGGTAAAACCTGTTTTGACGTAAATGCCAAAGACGTGCCAATTTATCGAAATTGAGCAAACGCGAGGATCGGGGCGTTGCGGGGCAGAGCCCCGCACTGGGGGTAGACGCGTATGGGTGCGGCGTTGAATCAAACGCCGCACCCATAGCGGCGCAGGGGGCTGTGCCCCCGCAAAACCTACGGCTTGTTGATGTGGAATGTGTCGACGGTTTCGGTGTCGAGTTTGTCGCGCACCATGATGACGAGCGTGTTGTCGCCCGATTTGAGCGGCATATCGATCGCGACCGTTTTATCGGTGCCGCTGAGCAGGCTGTAGTCGAGTTTTTCGACCTTGAGCTTGAGTCCGTCGTGCGTCCAGACGTATGCCTCGTAATCCTTGAGGGCGTCGTTGTCGTGGATATCGGCGGAAATGCTCACGGTTTGCGCGCTGTCTGTGTGCGATCGTTCGGCGAACCGGATGCGCGGCGCTTCGTAGTTGAACGAAACCTTTATATCGGGCGTTTTGACGTCTTTGGGCGCATCTTTTTTGGCTTCGGCTGCCGCATTGGCGTCGGCGAGGTCGGCGTCGGCAACATAGGCGCAGGGCTGGAGCGATTCGCTGTGCTGCCAGCAAACACCGGTAAATCCGTTGCCCAGCGGATATGCAGTCACCGCAATGCTTTCGTTCGCTGTCGCAAGAATTGCCTGGCTGTCGGGTTTTGAGAGCAGCTTTGCGCCGGCTTTGATTTGGCGAGCAACGCCATCGATCGCCGCAATTTGCGGGGCAGAGGCTGCAACGGGCATCGAAACGGGCTGAACGATTTGCTCGTCATAGGCTTCGTCCGAAATCGTCATGCGCAGCAGGGCTTCGTCGGGGTTGAACGGGCGATCGCGCTTGATGCGTTTCGAAGGCGGTTTTTGCGGCCGATCCTGGCTCACATCGAACCTGAGCACGACGAGCTGGCTCTGGCCAACGGCGAGTTTGTCGATCGACGCGCGGCCCTGTTGCAAAAGCACACCACTGCCCGACTCGTTGGCAATATTGATGCGGATTTTTTCGGAATCGACATCGCCATTGTTCGTAATCCACAGGTAATAATCGACGGATTCTCCGCGATTGAGCGCGCCGTCGTGATTGCCGCGGCGCACATCATCGATCCAGTAGGTGTAGGCAAACCGCGGCTGAGACGGACGCACCACCGAAGCCACAAACGACCCGCGTTCGGTTGGCTCATTCTGAAGGCTGGCTGTCTCCCCCTGATAGAAGCGGATTTCGACGTTATCGTCACGGCTCGGCATCGACTTGGGCAGCTTCACTTTTACCGGCCACTCCCGCGTTTGACCAGGTTTGATGCGGCCAAACACGAATTCACGCTCGTCGAATGCGCCGTTATTGGATGTCAGCGCAGCCGAAAGCTGTGTAATATCACCGGATGCGCAATCATTTTTCACCCACAGTTTGAGCTGCTTTTCGACGCCGTCGGCTGCGAAATCGAGGCGGCCGCCGTTTCCGGCCATCTGATCGTCAAACCGCAGCCCCCACGAATACGTGCGGCATGCATTGTTTCCGGCATTCCAGTCGATCTTGAGACCCGACATGGCTTTCTTGAGCTTGTCGCCGTAATCCTTTGCGTATTTCTCGAAAAATGCCGACGACTGCGCCAAAATCTCGCTGCGATTTGCGCTGTTGGCCTGCTTTATCAAATCGATCGCAAACCGCGTCTCGCTGTCTTCGGTGTAGTCTTCGGTCGAATGCAAGTCGTAAGTCGTGATGCCAAGCGCCTTTGCGCGTTCCTCGTCTTCTTTTGGCGGCTGATAGAGATACCGCAGTGACTGCGCCGATTCGCGCTGCGTGGTCTTGTTGCTGTGCAGCGATTTCTCAAGCGTATCCTCTCGACGAACATTCTGCGTCTCAACCAGACTGATGCCGGAATCTGCATCGACGTAAGATGGAATCAACCGAATATCGGGAACGATACCAACGCCCTGAATCGAAATATCCCCCGGCGTGAGGTACTGTGCAGAGGTAATCTTGATTGCGCTGCCGTCGGGGTTATCCTTGAGCACCTGCACGCTGCCTTTTCCGAAGCTGCGTTCGCCGACGATAACCGCACGGTTGTTGTATTGCAGCGCGCCCGAAACGATTTCGGAGGCAGACGCCGTCCCCTCGTTGATGAGCACGACGATGGGATAGCCGCGTTCCGAGCCGTCTTTGCGCGCATGCTCGGATGTCCTATCGGATTTGCTGGGGCCTTCGACGCTCACAATCGTCTCGCCCTTTGCCAGAAAATACTCGGCGATGATGATCGACTGTTCGAGCAAACCGCCGGAATTGTTGCGCAAATCGATGATCAGTCCTCTCATATCGGGCAAATCTGCATGCAGTTTGTCCAGATGCGTCCGCACTTCATAACCGGTCGTCTGGTCGAACGATTTGAGCTTGAGGTAGCCGACTTTATCTTTTTTAAGCGCCTGCGATGTGACGCTTTTGACCTGAATTTTTTCGCGCGTAATCACGAACGGTTTTGGCTCGGTCCACCCGCGCCGCTTGATATAGAGCGTCACCTTGCTTCCGGCATCGCCGCGCATGCGGTCGACGGCATCCTGAAGCGGCATATTTTCGGTCGACTCGTCATCGATGCGCACGATGATATCGCCGGATTTAATGCCCACGCGCCACGCCGGCGTCCCCTCCATCGGCGCAATCACGGTCAGATTGTCGTCACGCACGCCGACGACAAAACCGCAGCCGGCAAAACCGCCGTTTCCGGTCATCACATCTTCAAACATATAGGGCGGCAGCAGATTGGTATGCGGATCGAGCGTGCTGAACATGCCGTTAATCATGGCATATTCCATATCGGCTGCATCCTTGTGTCCGCTCATATTCAAATAAACGAAGTCGAACACGCTCTGTGACGCCTGATAAGCCTGCGACAGCGAATTAATCTCGTCGAGCGCGAATTTTCGCGACTTGTCGCCGACGTGCAAATCAAGCGCCATCGGAGAATCGTCGATTCGGCGGTCAAAACGCGCCACGACCTCTGGGACCATATTCTGCAGCGCATCGACCGCATAAACCGTCATCTTGCGCCACTCAATGCGCGAAGGTTCGACATAGCGTGACTGCAAAAAAATCAGCGCAAACTGCATCAGACGCAGCTGCGGCGTTTCCTCCTGTACCTGCTGCGCATCATCGTTCTGCGCTTCAACCTGTGCATCCGACACCGCATTCGCCGTATTATCATCCCGACGCACACCGCATCCGCCAATCAACAGCATTCCCGACAAAATGAAAGCAAGTTCCCGTGTATTTACAGCAAAGCGACTCATCAATAATCCCGTTCAATCGTCCCGCAAAAATCGAATGCGCCGGCACATCACCGGCACCGCGGTTATTCTAACGCCAAAACACTTACAAGTCATACCAATAATCACACAATTATCGCGCAGCCTTTTGTGCAGCCTTATTTGTATGTGTTGAATATGGCTTCGGCTATCGGGCCTTTCGGCCCGATACGCCTCGCTGCCGCCCTATGCCTGCGGCATACGGGCGGCAACCTTTTACCCCGCAAGGTTGATCTTATATATATACTTATTTATAATGAACAAGTCTGTTTCGAAAGGCATCAGGCCTTTCAAATCCCAAAGGAGCATTATATGTCAAAGAAATTCTTGATTCTGGCCGCGATGAGCTGCATCACATTCTGGGGATGTGAAGAAGATAGTACAACCGGAGCGATTCACCGAAGCCAGGATGCGGCCTGCGGCAACGGTGTCGTCGAAGGCACCGAACTGTGTGACGACGGCAATCAGGAAAGCGGCGACGGATGCGCTGCCGATTGCAGCAGCAAGGAAGCCAACTATACCTGCCCACCGGCCGGCGGAAAATGTACATACAACGACCCCGGCCCCATCAATTCGGCAGTCTGCGGCAATGGAAAAGTCGAAACGGGTGAAACCTGCGACGATGGCAACGATACTGCCGGCGACGGTTGCAGCGACAAGTGCAAAGTCGAAAGCGGCTTCAACTGCCCGACGCAAAATCAGCCTTGCGTTGAAAACGTCGGATGCGGTGATGGAAAAATCGACGAAGGCGAAGAATGTGACGACGGCAATATCAAAGGCGGCGACGGATGCGGTTTCAATTGCAAAATCGAAACCGGCTTCAACTGCCCGACTCCTGGTCAGCCATGTGTCGCAAACGTCGGATGCGGTGACGGAAAAATCGACGAAGGCGAAACCTGTGACGATGGCAACACTGCAGACGACGACGGATGCTCCTCGTCTTGCCAGACAGAAGAAGGCTACACATGCAAAAAACCAGGTTACGCCTGTATCCCGCAGACGTGCGGCAACTGGGTTGTCGAACCCGGTGAAGAATGCGACGACGGTGACGCACCGGTCGATTACGACCTGGTTAACATGGGTCTGTGCGGAAGCGACTGCAAACCTTCTCATTACTGCGGCGACAACAAGCTCGACCAGGTCGACCGCGATCATGGCGAAGAATGCGATAATGGCGGCACTGATACGAGCAGCGAATACAATGGATGCACCGATAAATGCAAACTGTCGTTTTATTGCGGCGACGGGCAGATTACGCACGGCGAGAAGTGTGATGACGGAAACACAGCAAACGGTGACGGTTGTACATCAGACTGCCTCGTCGAATCCGGGTTTGCGTGCAGAACTGCCGGACAGCCCTGTGAACCGCTCAAATGCGGCAATGGCGCGCTGGATGAAGGTGAGCTCTGTGACGACGGCAACCGCAACAACGGCGATGGCTGCTCACAGGCATGCATTCCCGAAACCGGATATGTCTGTCCCGAAGGCAAAAACTGCCGCAAAATCACATGCAACGACGGGATTATCGAAGGCAGTGAATCTTGCGAAGACAGCAATACAAAAGACGGCGACGGCTGTTCCTCGATTTGCCAGATAGAGCCGGGCTGGATCTGCCCCGACGGCAAAGACTGCCACGTCGCCGGCTGCGGTGACGGCGTTACCGCTGGCGATGAAGAATGCGACGACGCCAACGATGATAACGGCGACGGATGCACCAAATACTGCATTCGCGAAAGCGGCTATGCCTGCCCGCCTCGCGGCGGCAGCTGCTACAAAACGAAATGCGGCGACGGCATCGTCGAAGGCGACGAAACCTGCGACGAAGGCACCAACAAAACCGCCGGATGCGACGCAGTCTCCTGCCAGATTACCATGGGTTGGGAATGCCTCACACCTGGCTCCAAATGCACGCAAACCGCCGTTTTTGGTAACGGAAAACTCGAAGGCGCCGAAGAATGCGATGAAGGTTCCGCAAACAAGACAGACGGCTGCAACGGCGGCATTATCTCGGTCGGATGGCGCTGCCCCACCCCGGGACAAAAATGTATTCACGGCAGATGCGGCGACGGTCAGCTCGACAAAGGCGAGTTCTGCGATGACAACAACAACTTCGCCGGCGACGGCTGCGATCCCGTTTGCACCAAAGAATCCATGTTTGCATGCAGCTCTGATGGTTCCTGCAAGCCAGTCTGCGGCGACGGCATTACCGTTTGGGAAGCCGGAGAAGAATGCGATGACGGCAATACCATTTCAGGTGACGGATGCTCCGCCGACTGTAAGCCCGAAGAAGGTTTCCAGTGCACCAAATACTCCAAGGATTATCCCGCAAGCGTCCTGCTGCCCGCTGTTTACCGCGACTTCCGCGCATACAACGATCAGGTCTGCAGAAACGCCGGCAACGCAAAAGTTGACGGTTGCATCACGGCTGCAGAAGCTCAGACCTACGGCTACAATTTCAAAAAAAATGAGGGACATCCCGATTTCGAGCAAGTCAATGCCAACGCCCAAGATATGGTTAAATCCACTCTCGGCGAAGACGGACTCCCCGTCTTTAATGCCGCCAATGGAACCGGACTCACAAAAGTTTCATTCGATATGTGGTACCGCGATGTCCCCGGTATCAACATGACTTTTAAAGAGAATCTTGAGCTTCAGCTCATAGATGAAAGTACCGGCACATATCAATTCTCGAGCGGCTCATTTTTCCCGCTCACAGGCCGCGGATACGGCAACTATACACAAGCCGGTTATAACCAGAATTTCCACTTCACCACACATATCCAGACTTACTTCAAATACCGCGGAAATGGTGAAACACTCGATTTCACTGGCGACGATGACGTCTGGGTATTTGTTAACGGTGTACGCGCCATCGATTTGGGCGGATGTCATGGTGCAACAAATGCCTCTTTCAAACTTGACGGAAATGATGTAGGCGGTAAGAAATACAACGCCAAATATAATATTTATGAAGACGGCATCTATCCCATCAGCTTCTTCCAGGCCGAACGACACACTGGTGCATCCAACTTCAAACTCACGCTGGCCGGATTCCTCGACATGGGACCAAGCACCTGTGCCCCCGTCTGCGGTGATGGACTCGTGCGCGGCGATGAAGAATGCGATCCCATCGCATTCGCCAATCCTGCCAATCCGACAGACGCTGAAAAAGACAGAGCGGCAAAAGCCGGATGCAGTGCCTGCAAAGTTGCACCCTACTGCGGCAACGGCAAACGCGAAGGATATGAAGAATGCGACGGTGAAGACTGGTGCCAGCCCGGATGCAAATACGACAGCACCTGCGGAAACGGTACACGCGAAGGTCATGAACAGTGCGACGAAGGTGCCAATAACGGCAAGGAAGGTTCATCCTGCCTCATCAACTGCATCAAAGTCGGATGCGGTAACAATATCGTCGATCCCGGTGAAGAATGCGACGACGGCAATGATATCGACGACGACAACTGCTCGAATTCCTGCAAACGTCCATATTGCGGCGACGGCATCACACAGGCATGGCTCGGTGAAATCTGCGACGACGGCATAAACGACGGAAGCTATGGCGGCTGCGGTCTGGGATGCAGTTATCTGCCTCCGCGATGCGGCGATGCCATCCTCGATTCCATGAACGGGGAAGAATGCGATCTCGGCGAAGCCGGCAACAACGGCAGCTATGGCGCATGCTCCTCTACCTGCACACTCACCGCTCGCTGCGGCGATAATCACATCGACCCGGATTTTGAAGACTGCGATGATGGCGAAGATAACGGTAAACCTGGCAAATGCCCGGCAAACTGCATCAAACAGGCCAACTAACCACAGCCTTCTGCAATAGACGATAAAAGCCAGTTGTGCACCGCACAACTGGCTTTTTTTTACTGCCAATTACCTGTTCCCCGGGGTTGCGCCCTGCGGGCGCACCCGATGACATACTCCCAATTGCTAATTGCTAATTGCTAATTGCTAATTACCAATTCATTCCCTCTCCAAAACCCGCATTTCCGGTTCGACATCTGCAGATTTCGGCTGCGTCGTATAGCTCTTGCGATGCTTATGCGTCGTGGTGGTCGAACCCGATTTGGCTTTGCTGCTGGATTTGGAGCTCTTGTTCTTTGACGATTTCGACGATTTCGACGATTTCGACGATTTCGACGATTTCGACGATTTCGACGATTTCGACGATTTCGACGAAGACGCGGATGTGTCAACACCATTGCAAAGGCTGGCAGTTTCGGGCAAACCGATCAATGGCCCCGGATCGATGCGCGTCTTTTTATCCGGCATTTCCATATCGATATGCACGTGCGGATAGGAATCCATCACCGCCGTACTTCCCATCAGACCGATGTGTTCACCAGCCTGAACCTCGCTGCCCACGCGCAAATCCGGCCGCACACCGCCAAGATGCATATAGCGAATGATATAATCTTTATATGGACCATCCAGCACTTTGGTAACGATCACCGTGCCGCTGCGCCAGCGGCCATAGTTCCTCGAAAACGGATAAACCAGACCATATCCCGGCACCAGTATCTGCCTTGGGAATTTTTTACCGGTTCGGATGGCTTCGCCCGAACGCATATCCAGTTTTCCAAATTCCCCAACATTCTCGCCCGTTTTTCCTATCAGCGTGATCACCGAATGCGTCACTGCATTCACCACAGAGCCCATGCCATGATTGCGTTCACCCACAAAACCAATGTCCAGACCGCGGTGACGGCAGTTCCCGCCATTATACTGACGCATCAGATTGCCATAGGGATATGGCTGCACAAATCCAGGTTCAAACGGCAGGCCTTTTTCGGATACTTCTTTTGGGCTTTCCCAGGTCTCGAATGGCATCGCCTTATATCTTGCGATTTCTTCGCGGCTAAACTTCACACCGCTCGCCGATGAACTGCTGCTGCCCAAATTCTTGTTTTTACTGTTTTTGCTATTTTTGCTGCTTTTGGAATTTGTACTTTTATTGCTCTTGGAATTTGTACTTTTATTGCTCTTGGAACTTGTACTTTTACTATTTTTGGAATTTGTACTTTTGCTGTTTTTACTGTTTTTCGACTTTGTACTTTTTGTATTTTTTGACGACGATTTATCTGAACCATCCAAAGACAGATGCACGACGTCATCTTTCGAATTCTTCTTTTTATCCGCAGAGGAATGATGCGATTTTGAAGAGGTACCGCCAGAATGATTCGACTCCTGCGCATACAGCCATTGCGTACAGCATATACAACCATATATGCAGGCAATGCACAGGAGAATATGTCTAACGATACCATTCATAAACTAGAAACTTGTCGTTCCCAGGCGCTGCAGCCAATCCACCCGATCAGCTTTTTCGGCCAGAGATATAAACTTGTTGCGAATACCGTCATTCTGTCTGGCGATTCCGGCAGCAGACGGCACCAGACGTTCGATGATATCAATCCCACGATTGGCATCATCTTTCGAAACAACTGAATTTTTCGCATGTTTATTCAAACTGCAGTTCAATATCGTCTCAAGCCAGGCTGCCGCATCATAAGCGCCGACCGATTTTTCGGCCTGATAGAGCTTTTCGACGAAATCATACTGCCCGTATGCCACGCCGGCATAGACGATTCGATCGACCCAGGGATTGGTATCAAAAACGACATGCCGGGCATTCAAATAGCTTTGATATGCATCATCCGAACGGCCCTGTGCCAGTTCATAAACCGCGCGATAGACGTGCGGCATATAGGCGAGCGGATAATCGGCAGCCATTTTGGCAATCAGCTGCTCGGCCTGCGGCATTTTGTTCAGACGCAGGGTCGATTCAATGGCATCGCTATAGACCTGAACCGGCCACGCCGCACGCTGTGCGGCATCGATATAGTGCTGCATAGCCAAATCGGCATCGCCGCGGCTCAAATCCATCCGCGCCTGCACTTCGAGCGCCCGGCTCGATGTGCCGCGATAGAAATCTTCGGGAAGCGCATTGTTGGCATTGGCCGATTCATAGACATCCGCAATGGCCGGCAGCACGCTGTCGCCGCCATACGCATAAGCCAGCCGTGCATTTTCATCCGCACGCTTGCTGTCTCCCGATTCGAGCGCAAGTGCCGCTTCGTTCACATACAGCGATGGCTGCCGCGGCAGAATCGCCAGCCGAGCCACATTAATGCGTTTGCGCAAATCGATTGGCGATTCGGCGTGGAGCTCTGCAGCCCGCGTCCAATACTCATCCAGATTTGACGCACAATTCGCCCCTTCCTGCAGCGAATTCCACGCCATATCTGCCTTTCCAAGACGCGATTCGACAACCGAAAGCGATCGGTGAACATAATCAGACGACGGCATCATCGATTTCAAACGCGTCAGCGCAGACTGTGCAAAATCGTTCAGTCCAAGCGTCATGGCATATTCCGACGCACTCAGCAGCAGTGTCGTCTTCTGGTTGCGTCTGTCGATCTCGGCAAAGATATCGTTGTAGATCTGTGAACGCTGTGCTTCGCTGCGCTTCGCACACGACAAAGCGATATAAAAGACCGGCGCAATAAATCTGGAATCGGTTGCAGCCATCCACGATTTGAGCGTTGCTGCCGCATACAATCTGGCTGCCGTATCACCATTCATGCTATCCATCGAAGGATTTGCATCTCCCGGCAAATACTTCTGCACATTCGGATCGGACGATCCGAGCAAAACCGCAATGGCTGCAGCATTCGGGCGATCGCCTTCAGGCATGTCGCCGATATGCTGTTTAACGTAATCCACGGTTTCGGCTGCATAACCATAAGCCGCCAGCAGTCTCGCCACTTCGATATGATCCGCTGCACCGACGGGCGATTCAGTCAGACCAATCATCGCATCCAGCGCCGATCCCGCCGCAATCTGCCGCCTGAATTTCATCAGAGGGCTGTCCGACATGCCCATCTCGTCTGCATAGTCGCCGGCAATCGAATGCTGCTGCATCTGAACGAGCGCGGCATAAAGCGAATCATCGAATTTTGCGCGGCGCCCCGATGTCATGGCGCTGCGCAGCGATCGAATGGACTGCATCGTCGTATCGTGCGCATCGGGACAACGCACCGCGATGCGCGCCCAGATTTCGGGATCCTCGATTTCAGAGGCATAAGCCAGCGATTTGCATGGCGTATCGCCAATCAAATCCGCTCGTGCCAGAATTTCGGCAGCCTGCGTCCGGTAATCGGCCGCAAACGACGACAAATCCTCGATAGTCCTGCGCGTATTCACGATACCGCGCGTCTGCAAATAGGCCGGCAATATCTGTATCAGCGTCGACAGGGCAACCGCATGCTCGCCATTTTGCTCATACAAATCGATTGCGCTGATGATGTCGCGCATCTGCTCACGGCCGATAAGCGAATCGGAGACATCCGCCATCGGCGATTCCACAGCCTTTTCCAGACCAAGCGCGATTTGTCCCTCATTGCCGCTGTCCAGCGCCATTTCGAGCTTCTTCACCTTCAGCCCCGGCAAATCGGGCGACAAACCAATCGCCTCATTCATCCAGACCTGAGCCTGCCTGTAGTAACCCGATGCCTGCGCAACTTCGGCCAGTTCAACGACCAGCTGCGGTTTCCAGTCGATCGACGAACGAATATTGTCCAGCAGCACAGCTGCCGTTTCGGAATCTTCAAACTTTCCCGTGCGCAGATACAACCGCAGCAGACGCAGCTCAAATCCGGTGTCTTTGACGGTCGAGGCCGTATAGGCTTTTTCCCCGTAATACAGCGCACGTTCATAATCCCCATAGGATTCGAAAAACTGTGAAATCCAGTCCAGACGATAATAAACGCCCTCCGCATCATCCAGTGCGGCTGCAACCATCGACTGAACTCCCTGGTGTGACGGCATTCTGCGTCCAAGCGTCAGCTGTGCATTCAAGACATCTCGCGCATCCGGACGGGTCATCTGCAGCCATCGCAGATGACGGATTGACTCATCCACCATATTCAGCGAAATCGTCGTCCGAACGATATCCATGCGCACATCCGGGTTATCCGGCGCACTGGATTCGAGCTTTTTGTTGTATTTATCTATCTGCCGCACATCACCATTGGCCGAAGCATGGCGAATCAGGAAATGGTATGCCTTGAGCCGATTGTCGGTCGATTTGTCGCCCAGATACCCTTCGAGCACCGGATCCATGGCCTCGCCGCGCTGCAAAGCGTCGAGTTTTTCGGTCAGAAGGAACACCTCATCTGCAGTTTTGGCCGTTAAAGCAACCCGGCGGATCTCATCGTCCGAACGCCGCGATTTGGCCAGCACGCTCACATAATGGGCACGCTGTCCATCAGTCAATTCACCAGCCCCCGATTTTTGCGCATTCTCAAACGCCCGGCAGGCGTCTTCATTGGCTTCGAGCATGGTCAGAGCCGTTGCATCCGAAATCAGCGCCTGGCCATCGGATGGTGCATCGATGATACGCCGGTAATCTGCCAAAGCCAAATCACGGTATCGCTGGCGCAGCGTTTCGTCGCGCTCGACAAAGAACATCTCGTAATACACCTGAGCCCGAGTCCGGATATAGTCGTTCTGCGCAGGCGTCTGCTCATATTGCTGAGTGATGCGCTCGACCCAGGCGACACCCGCGTGGGATTCGTTACGGCTGTTAAATTTGCCGAATACCGTCTTCACGGCATCGGGGCTGTTTTTCAGCTTCTGGTATTTCTCAAAAGCGGTTCCGGCTTCATCGATTTCGTGACGCACCAAATGGATCTCACCGATCTGTTCCCAGGCGTCCGAATCGGAAGAATGCCGATCGGCCCAAGCATTGGCCTGCTTCAGCGCGTTATCGAACAGCCCCTGCACGCGATAGAATCCCACGACGCGCGCATAGCTCCCGGCCGAAAGATTCCCCGCTTCCAGCGCTTCCGCGATGGCCTTCTCACCTGCAGCATCATCCTCTTTCACCTGATACAAATATCTGGCTCGCAGCAGTTCGCCTTCGAATTTTTGCGACCCACTGCCATTAATCATCGGTGCAATCGACTGGTTGAACTGCGTTTCGGCATCGCGTTCCATAAAGTAATCGGCTTTGGTTGCGGGCTTCATATCGGGCCGATAGGCCGACAGCGTCGCATAAAGATGCTCGAAATTGCGGGTTGCCGACAACGCCTTCAGATACAGTTCGAGCGACTTTCCCGACAGCGCATGCGCCTCGTCCACAGGTTTGAGCACCTCGATCACGCCATTCCAGTTCGACCGGCTTTGCTCGATAGCAGCGACTGTCGTCCGCGCATCGGCAGCAGGTGCTTCGTGCTCCGCGATCCACGCCTTGGACTCGCGATCGAAAGTCTTGTATTCCCGCGTCAGCACATAGGTTTCGAGCCTTGCCGCATCGAATGCGTCATTCTTCACACCCGCGCTTTTCGCGCGTTCTGCGCACAGCAATGCCTGTGCATGGTATTTCTTCGATCTGTACCAGTCGAACAGCCGCACCTGCACATCGCCGTCATTAGCGTGATTATCGCCCAAATCTGCCAGCATCTGGATTGCCGCCTGCGATTCCCGTGCTGCCATCAGCATATCGGCGGCTTTGAACACGGTCTCGGGATTGCTGCTGCAATCCTCGCATGCCGCATAGGTTTTAAGCGCCATATCGCCATATCCGGCATCACACAGCGTCTGCATATCCATCAGCGTCTGAGCCGGCGTGAGTTTTCGGCTGGCGACCCGCGAATCGAGCAGATTTTCGGCCTCATCCTGTCTGTAGGTGCGCCGCAGCGCCAAAATACGCCGCAGCTCGTTGTCTGCCGACGTCGTGCCCTCCAGAATCTGCGCCTCGACCTGATACTGTCTGTATTCCTCGCAAACCGCAGCCGCCTGAGCCATGCGCATTTCGCGCGACGTATCGCTGGCCCCGCCCACATACTGCTGCAGCCTGCCGGCCGCCTCATCCTTGCGGTTCAAAGCAAACAAACTGCGCGCCGCGACCAGCTGATTCAAATCGGGGTTATCCGAAGCATCCGCAATATTCAGCGCCTCGCGGTACTGCCCGCTGCGCACCAGCTGCATCACATAGTTATGCCGCACCTGGTCGACGCCATCCACCGTCAGTCCCCTGGCCTCAAGCGCCGCCGCGCACCCATAACCGTCGCCGGTCATCGACTTTTGCAGCGCCTTATAACCATCCCGCATCCGCGCCTCGTCTTCGGCCTCAAAACCTGCGGGCTGTGCCGACAGCCGCATGCCCGCATCGCACAGCGATCTCCAGTCTTTCTTGCTGTAGCTAATCTGACGAATCAGTTTCTCGGTTTTTGGGGTGCCGCCATCCAGTTTTCGCGCAAACTGTGCGGCTTTCAGCGCCGAATCATACTGCCCGCGCGACAGCGCCGTCGTCGCCACCAGCTGATACACCTCGGGATTACGCGGCTCCCGCGCCAGCGCTATCATCGCCTGCTTCTGCGCCTCGTCGTAATCTCCCGCTTTCTGCGCCCGCCAGCCCGCATCCAGACTGCTGCACGACATCAGCAAACACGCACCCAAAATCGAAAGCTGCTTCCACTGCATACTTCATCCCCAACCGGCACACACGCCGTCTAAAAAATAGCGGCAAATCTGCAAATTACCACACACCGGCCATTTTTTCCGTCCCGCGCCATGCCAACCTATCGTTTCTTTTTCTTCTTTGGATACAGGATGAGGCCTCGCTCCGGCATATCCGGCAGCAAATCATCACGATACCCCACCTCGACCTCGGTTTTGGCCGCAAAATCATCCTCCCCCTTCGACAAAACGCCCAAAAACCGGTCTACACGCGCCTGCACATCCTGCCCGTAACGCTCCGAAAACAACACGAACTGCCCGATATACGGCGGCCGCACACACGCACGAATCTTAAAAAAGCATCGAATCTGCACGTGTATCAGGTCAAAAAGACCGACATCATCCGCATCATCCGCGCATTTCGCAGGTTCTTTGGCCGTTTCCGCCGATTCCGACTGTGTTTCGTCGGGATTTGATGCGGTATCGGGGGAAGTGTCCCCCGCGTCGCTATGGCCTGCGGCCATACGCGCCTCCCCCTCGGCGTCGCTATGGCCTGCGTCCATACGCGCCGCCACGGCATCTTCGCGCACCTGCGGTTCAACGCTTTCTGCCCGCAAATCCCCTGCTTCCCCGCATTTTTCCTCAATGCCGTCTTTGGGCATGGGCGATACAGAACGCACGGTCTCCGCGCTTTCCTTTATCACATCGGCAGATGCAGACAATCGCTTCTTCTTCTCCGCTTTGGAAGCTTTTGCACCCGAATCTTCGGGCTCAACAACCACCGTGCCGTTTTCAAGCGCTTCCAGTTCGGCAGATATCTTTTCGTCCAGCGACTTGCACAGCGCACCATCCAGCGGTTTGGCATTCATCGCAGCAAATGTCTGCTGCAGCAAGTCGCGGATGCGCAAACGCCAGGCTTTTCCATAGGTCTTTCCCTGGTTTCTCAGTGCCTGATTCAGGGTTTGCGCATGTTTTTCTATCGCGTTGATAGACACCGTCGTTATCCGTTAGTCTTCAAATTCAGGCGTGCCATAGGCAAAACCCATTTCCAAAAGCTCTTTGGCAGCTGTCGGCAGTATTGCGCCATCCAGATAGACCGCATGCAGCGTCTGGGGCGTCAGCGCCGTATCTTTCACCTTGGTGCCGCACAGCGTCGCTTCGCTCATATTCACGCCCACCATCACCACCTGGCAGAATTCCACATGATCCAGATGGCATTTGCGCAATTCGGCTTTCTGGAAATTGGCCTGTGTCAGATTGGAATTCGTAAAATCCGATCCCGTCAGTTCAGATTCGCAGAACAAGCCGCGGGCGAGCATGGCATCGCGCAGAATGCATGAATTGAGGCGCGCATTCATCATGAAGATATGTTCGGCACTCACGCCCGAAAAATCGACAGGCTGATGTGCGATGCAGTTGTTGAAGTTGGCGTCTGTGAGATTGGCATCGACGAAGCTTGCACCCGAAAGCATGGATGTCGAGAACGTCGTATTTGGCGCGCAAACGCCCGAAAAATCGGCATCTGTGAGATTGCCTTCCTTGAGTCTTGCGCGGCTGAATTCGACGTGCGGCATTTTGGCGCGCGTGCAGTTTGTATAAGACAAATCGGCCTCGGTGAGTGCAGCATTCGAAAAATCGCCGTCGGTCAGATTCGACTTGAACCAGTTTGACTTTTTGAACGTGCCGCCGGCTGCCTTTATCCTTTCGGCCGATGTATAGGCAAACGAAGCAAAATCGGCATTGGCATGTTCAAAGATCGCATCTGTGAGGCGGGAATTTCTGAAATCGGCCCCGGCAATTGAGGCGTTCGACAAATCGGCTTTTTCGAGATTGGATGCGCTGAACCGCGTGCCTTTGGCCGAAACCCGGGTCAGCGTGGCACCCGCCAGCATCACGCCCTGCAAATCGGCACCGGTCAAATCGGCACCATCCAGTTTCGACTCGGTCAAATCGACATCACGAACGCAGGCATATTTGAGCGAAACACCGCTCAAATTCACGTGACTCAGGTTGGCCTGTTCCAGATTCGCTCGCTCCAGCCTGGCCTTTCTCAAATCCAGACCGCTCAAATCTATGCCTCGCAAATCCAGGCCATTGGCGATATCACTCACACCACTCAGACCGACCAGGTATTTGGCCCAGTCCTCCTCTCCATTCACGAGCGCTTCAATAATCTGCTGCCGCCTGTTCGGGCCATCTGTGAATATCCAGCGATGCGTATGATCCATGGTTCACCCTGTCTCAAAATAATGAATGTACCTCTAAGGCCATGCCTCTGTACAAAATCTACACGACCAATATCAATTTACCACACCTGATGGTATCGGGCAAAAGATTTCCATCAGGGCTACCGCATTTAACCTTAGTATTAAATATTGCTTACGCAATGCAGACTCTCCCAAACGGTACAGTTTAGGCGAAATGGGGGAGGGGCCCCATTTCACTCTTTGCAGGCCAT
>JAEEGL011055691.1_pt1 | contig 31077 bp, 23 predicted proteins | sample 9134231 | NCBI WGS metagenome assembly JAEEGL01 (sample SAMN16246548, study PRJNA631951) | gut metagenome | biome: gut microbiome; feature: rumen; material: fiber-attached | host: Bos | place: Iran: Karaj | collected 2018-10
AACAGGCTGATCGGGCCCAAGAGTTCACATCGACGGCTCGGTTTGGCACCTCGATGTCGGCTCATCACATCCTCCCGCTGAAGCAGGTGGGAAGGGTTGGACTGTTCGTCCATTAAAGTGGTACGTGAGCTGGGTTCAGTACGTCGTGAGACAGTACGGTCTCTATCTGTTGTGTGCGTAGGTAACTTGAGAGGAGTTGTCCATAGTACGAGAGGGCCTGGATGAACGAACCTCCTGTATATCAGTTGTTCTGTCAAGAGCATAGCTGATTAGCGGTGTTCGGTAGGGATAAGTGCTGAAAGCATATAAGCACGAAACCCGCCTCAAGATAAGGTTACCCTGGACTTTATGTCCCATAAGATCCCCGGAAGACCACCGGGTTGATAGGCAGGAAATGTAAGCATAGCAATATGTTCAGTTAACCTGTACTAATAGATCGTGAGGCTTGGCCGTATTCTTTAATCCCGAATATATCAACGCAGTTGATGTGTTCTAAAAGAAAACTTGGTTTTTCAATCGAAAGCGAATAATTTTCGTTCTTACCAAAGTGGGGTTAGTTCTCCCTGTTACCGGAAATGTTAATGGAAGGTAACTAAATAAAGGGGTAGGAATGAGACTGATGTTTATTCCGGTAAGGCCACACCCGTTCCCATTCCGAACACGGCAGTTAAGCTTACCAGGGTTGATGGTAGTAACACCCAATTCGGTGTTGTCAGAGTAGATCGATGTCAGTCTCATTGCTACCCTTTTTAATTGGAAAAAGCCATTAAGTGTTTTTCTCTTAATGGCTTTTTTATTTTGAAATTTCTTATTCCTAATTTTTTTTATGTATTTCCCAATTGTAACTGTCGCGGCACATGTCTTCTAAAGTGTTTTCCGCTTTCCAACCAAGTTCTTTAAATGCTTTTTGAGCATTTGCATAACAAGCGGCAATATCGCCAGAACGACGTGGTTTAATTTGATATGGTATTTTTACATTATTAACTTTTTCAAAAGTTTTTATCACTTGCATGACGGAATACCCATGCCCGGTACCGAGATTGTAAATTTTTAACCCTTGTTTTTTTTCTATAACTTTTAGGGCTTTTACGTGCCCTTTTGCGAGGTCAACTACATGTATATAATCGCGTACACCTGTACCGTCCGGAGTATCATAATCATTTCCGAAAACACTTAACTCTTTTCTCATACCAACGGCAACTTGCGTTATATAAGGCATTAAATTATTGGGCACACCGTTTGGGTTTTCCCCGATTAAGCCTGATTTATGCGCGCCGATAGGGTTAAAATATCTAAGGAGAGCGATATTCCAATCCGGATTAGCGGTATGTAAGTCAATTAAAATTTGTTCAATCATACTTTTTGTCCAACCATATGGATTGGTGCAGGTGCCTTTCGGGAAAGTTTCGTCAATTGGGTTAGATTTTGGGTTACCGTATACAGTTGCAGACGAGGAAAAAATTAAATTATGGCAATTATATTTGTTTAAAACTTCAAGCAAAACTAAAGTGCCGTTTATATTATTATCATAATATTCCAAAGGTTTTTGGCAAGATTCACCTACGGCTTTAAGCCCGGCAAAATGTATACAACAGTCAAATTTACTTTCGGAACATAATTCTTCCAAGGCTTTTTTATTACGAATATCTATATTAAAAAAAGGAACTTTTTTATTTGTTATTTTTTCAAGATTTTTTACAACAGTTTTCGAAGAATTACATAAATTATCAATAATGACGACCTCGTGATTTTGATTTAACAGTTCCACGACTGTATGGGAACCGATAAACCCCGTCCCACCTGTTACTAATATTTTCATTTTGATCTCCTATAATTCATATTATAGCAATTTAGCAAGGATGTTTATTATATGTAATTTTAATAAAACCTAATATAATAATTATTCGTTTAGAACCTTCCTTAATTTTTTTGATAATTTTGAAAGGGATTTTGTATTTACGGCTCTCATGCTGATGATATTTGAAATCAACTTTATCAAATTGATCATGATTTATCTTTTTTATTTTTGTAAAAGCCATGCAGATTTCTTTTAAAAATTTTGCATATTTTAAATAATCGGTCTTATTAATTATGTTCCCGCGCTCGTCTTTATTTATGTTATATATGAAATTATTATTTTCATCAAAACCAATATGGTTTAAAAGATTATATATTCCTTTAAAACGTTTTTTGTCAAATTCCGGAATAATTAATATAACCGGTGTTCCCAAAGCCAAGCAAGGTAATGCACAATGTATTTTATTAGTTATTACTAATTTTGCTTTTGAATACTCTTTTAATAAAGATTGTGCTTCATATAAACACCCCTTATAATCTGTGTTCATAGTGTAATGATGTGTTTTATATAAAATATTACTATTGGGGATGTTCTTTAATATTTCCATAATTTTTTTATCCACTATACTATGTTTTTCATCTTGAATTTTGTAACCTACAAAATATACATTATTATTTCTTTCATTGTTTTCTGTTCGGTATGTTTCCCCAAGTGTCAATGTTAAACATCCGGAAAAATAGGCACATATATTATGTCTCAACAAAAAATCCATGGTTTGATAATCTCTGCAGCCTATTGGTTCATTCTTTTTTAAATAATCTAATGTTTCTTTGGAAATTTGTTTTGGGTTATTGATGTGAAAAGCCACAAATAAAGGCCTTATATCTTTGGAAAATACTTTATTCTTTTTCCAAATATAATACCAGCCGTTTACAATCATATTAATTTCATTTCCCTTGTATATTCCTAATTGATCTCTATCTATAAATTCATCTATGTTTGGTAAAAATTGTCTGGCCGCCAATGTTTGTATATAATCTCCGATATTTACACCCTTTGGATAATGATATTCTTTTTCATTGATATTGTTATTGTACGTATATATTAATAAACCGTTATTTTTATATGGTGTTTCTGAATTAATTTTATCTATATGTTTTTTCATCAAATTATTCATAGATTTTCCTTTTTAATCAATCACCCTTAAAATAGTATTTTTGAAACCTAAATGTTTTACGCGGATGTAAAATTTCGGGGTTAAGAAAAATGCCGGATACCTTAACCAATATTTATATAAGATTTTCAAAAAATTCGGTAAAGATAAATTGTCTTTTGGGGTAAATTCTGCCCAAGGGGAAGTTCTCATCATCTCAATATATTCTTCCCTAAATTCGCTAATATTGTTTTGTCTCCAAGGTTTGAAATGCCTAATGGCAGGGTCTTTTTGCGCTTCAATAATTTCTTTTTTGTTAAGCTGCTTATTAACTAAATACGGGTCATAACAATGGTTACGCATATTCCATGTCGGGTTTACTTTCAACACCTTTGAGTGTAATAAATAATTTAAACAATCTTGGTCGGCATAATGTAAACCCCGGCTATGTAGGCTGGCATATTCAAACAAGGCATTTGCAATACTTTCTTCCCGCCATTTTTTATTGTTTATAAGCAGAACGCCAGCATTTAAATAATTTGCAGGCAAAATGTTTTCATTGAATTTCGAAACCAAATAACTTTTTTTGATTGCGAAGTCTACTGCGCCTGCCATAAAATAATCGGAAATATCCAAATTAAACAAAGGGGCAAGGGATTTGCGTACGAAAATATCGCAGTCCAAATAAATCAATTTATCTTCATTTATTAGTTGAGGGACAAGAAAGCGCGCATAAGTGGTAACAGTTATTTTACCTTCCCTGAAACGGCAATCTTTAAACATTCCATTATTTATCGGGATATAGGTAATTTCAAAAGGTTTAATCTTTTGCAAGGTTGCAATTTTATCTTTTTCCTCTTGCTTAATTTGATTGTCCAAGATAAAAAAGTGGAAATTATCTTCTTTGTTTGCACTTTTTAATATGGACATCAGCGCAAGGCCCATATATTTGGCGTAATTATTATCGGTTGCAAAGCATATATTTATTTTATTCATATTAACTCCTTTAGTCTGCTTTTGAACCAATACAAAAACGGCCGCTATACTCGAGCCATAGTAGCGAACCCTTATATAACAGCCGTGGTTTACCCGCAAAGGGGTAAACACTCGGCACAAAATACACGGCTCATGACTTCCGTATATTTTGTGCCTATAACAGCTGTTTTTGGAGCTACTATGAACTTTTCCAAGTCCCCGTATTCTAAAATACAGTTCCAAAAACAGATTAAATTGTATCGGGGGATATTCCCCGCATAAACTACTAATTCTCCTAAACAACTTCTAAAAAAATGATAGCAAATTTACTTTAGTCTTGCAAATTTTAATGATTGGCCCAAAGGGCCTAAAAGGCTAATAGGCCAAAAAATTTTTGCACGCATGCATAATATTTGATATAATATTGTTAGTTAAGACTAACAAAAATAAGGAGATAAAAATGAAAAAGTATATATTAATTATAATTGCCGGCATCATGGCTTTGCCGTTATTTGCATTTAATTTTAATGATAACGAGTTTGAGATAGACACGAACATTAAAACAGAAATTGAAGCAGTAATTAGCCAAGAAGTAAATACTGTTATTACGGAAAATACTGAATATGAAACCTCCTTCAGGAATTCAGATAATGAAATTATTGCAGCAATTAATAAACAAATGCAAATAGCTATGCAAGATATAAACCGCAGTTTGAAATTTCGTAAAAATATTTTTACCCGTAGCTTGGTTGAAGAACAGAAAATTCAAAAGCAAAGATATGAAGATATGCTCAAATGGGATGTCCCCGGCCAAATTTATGAATATATCAGGTTAAATTTTGATTTATATAAAGTAAAAGATATAATGGCCTCTTGTGTATATCATAATGAAACTTTGGTAGTCGTTCGTTTTAATTATGCATCAAGCCATGTAATTGTTTATTATGACTATAATTCCAAACAAGAGCCTATAACACATATTGTAAACCCGATGTAATATTAAAACGTATTATAAGTCTATCGTAAAAGTGCTTGCCTTTGTCTCGGCAGGCACTCTTTTTATTGTGTATTACTTTTAATATAGTAAAATATATTTGTAAGATGAATAAAGATATTTTAATAACTCGCGAAAAGATAATTATTAAAACCAGCATTGTGGGTATAGTCACAAATGTTTTATTGGCCGGTTTTAAGGCTTTTGTCGGTTTATTGGCAAATTCTATTGCCATAGTTTTGGATGCGGTAAATAATTTGTCTGATGTTTTATCTTCACTTGTTACAATTATCGGTGCAAAACTTGCCAATAAAGCGCCCGACAAAAAACATCCTCTCGGCCATGGTAGGATTGAATATTTAAGTTCTTTGATTGTTGCCGGAATTATTTTTTATATCGGTGTTGTAGCAATAATTGAATCTGTTAAAAAAATTATTCATCCGCAAGAGCCTGATTACACTTTTGTTACCCTTTTTGTTATCGTGGTAGCAGTTGTTGCAAAACTGGTTTTAAGCCATTATGTTTCCAAACAAGGTAAGAAGGTAAATTCCGGTGCTTTAATAGGTTCAGGAAAAGACGCATTTTTTGATGCAATTCTATCGGCTTCTGTCTTTGCTTGTACAATCTTTTATTTGGTTTTTCATATCTCTTTAGAAGCATATATGGGTATTGTAATATCTTTTGTAATTATAAAAGCCGGAATAGAAATGATGAGGGAAACTTTGCATGATATTTTAGGCCAAAGGGCAGACAGCAAAATGAGCCAAGAAATTAAACAAATTTTGAATGAAGAACCTCAAATCCGCGGAGTATATGACTTGATGATAAACAATTATGGTCCTAATAAAAATTATGCATCTTTGCATATTGAACTACCTGATACAATGTGTGTTGAAGAAGTTGACCGCCTAACCCGTAAAATAGAAGAGAAAGTTTACCATAAAACAGGTGTAATTTTAACAGGTGTCGGGGTTTATTCACATAATACAAAGGGAGGTTTAGCGGCTGAAATCCGAAATCATATTCAGCAAATAGTTTTGGCACATGATTGGGCCTTACAGTTGCATGGTTTTTATGCAAATATTGAGGAAAAAAGTTTACGTTTTGATGTTGTTTTAAGTTTTGATATTGATAGGGAAAAAGCTTTGCAAATTTTACTTGATGAGATAAAAAAGGCCTACCCGGAATATAAAATACAAATCACCCCTGATGTAGATATTAGTGATTAAAGTGAGTGTAAATTATGAATTTACCCCAAGAATTTATTGATTATACTTCCGCACTTTTTGGCGAAGAGCGTTGGAAAATATTTTTAAAAGCGCTTGATGAAAAACCGACAACAAGCATACGCTTCAACCCTTGGAAATATCGCCAAGAACAAATTTTTCCGGATGCAAAACCTGTGCCATGGTGTAGGGATGCTTATTGGCTTAATGATCGCCCTAATTTCACACTAGATCCATTACTTCACGCCGGCGTTTATTATGTACAAGAGGCTGGATCTTTATTTTTGGATCGTGTTTTGCGCCAATATGTCAACTCGCCTGTTTTGGCTTTGGATTTATGTGCTGCACCGGGCGGGAAATCAACTTTAATGAGGGCGACTTTGCCACATGGTTCTATGTTGGTAAGCAATGAACCGGATCGCAGGCGTGCAAATATTTTGCTTGAAAACATGCTCAAACAAGGCCACCCTGATGTTTTGGTAACTCATAATTTGCCGAAAGCTTTTGAACAAACCGATTGGACTTTTGATTTAATTTTAACGGATGTTCCTTGTTCCGGTGAAGGTTTATTCCGTAAAGATGAAGAATCCGTAAAGGAATGGAGCACTGCTACCGTTAGTTTTTGCCAAAAGCGCCAACGTAAAATTTTACAAGATATTTGGCCTTGTTTACGCCCGGGCGGTTTGCTTATTTACAGCACTTGCACTTTTAATACTAAGGAAAATGAGGAAAATGTCCGTTTTGTTATGGAAGAACTGGGTGCGGAAATTTTACCTATTCCCATAAAACCGGAGTGGAAAATTACAGGTTCCCTGTTAAATGGGTGGGATTATCCGGTATACCGTTTTATTCCCGGCATTACGCAAAGCGAAGGCCTTTTTATGGCAGTACTTCGTAAAAAAGGGGAAAATACCGGTCATACTATGTTATCTGCTGCGCGACGTCATGCGAAAGCAAATAAAGCAATACATTTATTATCGGACGGAAACCCGACTTACGAACAAAAAGGTAAAGAACAAATACCGACAACCGCACAAGCCTTATCTTTAATTTTCTCTAAAGATTATTACCCACATATTGAACTTACATTAGATCAGGCACAGGCATATTTACACCGTCAGGCACTTTCTTTACCGGCTGGTGCGCCGCAAGGTTTTGTAATTGTCACATATATGGGACATCCGCTTGGTTTTATAAAGAACTTGGGTGATCGTGCCAATAACTTATATCCTAAAAATTGGGCTATCCGCAATTTGTAATTTTAGTTACTACTCGATGTCAAAGTTGAAATAGATATTTTTATAAGGTTCATTTCTTAAGGTAAAATGCCACCATTCGGAGTATATACCTTTAAAACCGGCTTTCATCATTGCATCTCTTAAAATTTTTCTATTCCTTTTTTGTTCTTCGGTTATGTTCGGGTATTTATAGTGTGAAATTTCCGAAAACAAGTCAAAAGTACCGCCCATATCAACAAAAGAACCGTCTTTTTTGATTATTGTTAAATCAACGGTGCTGCCACGCGTATGGCCTGATTTGGTTGATATATAATCCCCTTTTATCAAATCAGATTTATTAAGTTCCGGGAAGAAAGTTTTGTCTCCTTCGTCGTAAGGATCTTTTATCCAAGCAACAAAGTTATCAACAGCTTTTTGTGGCCTATAAGCATCCCATATCAAAAGACGATAGCCTTGCTTTCTTAGATCTTCGGCGGCTTTTGCGAGGGCTGCTAAAGCCTCTTTTGTCAAATATGCTTTTGGAGCTTTATAACCGTTAATTTTATTACCTGTAAAGTTATTTGAAGAATAATATCTTATATCGTAAACGACGTCATCAATTACTGTGCTGATTTCAGCAAAATCTGATTTATCTGTAGAAATTATTCTTGCTTGCAAAGTCACAAAACAATTCACAATTACTAAAAATGCTACTAATAATTTTTTCATTTTACCTCCAAGTTATGCTACATTATATATTGTGCAAATATATTCTATAATTTTTTTACTTGTGTTTTACAAATTGCTATAATAAAAGATATTTATAAATAGAGGTCTTTATGACTGTCAGCTTACATACTTCCATTTTGGGGATAGATTTTGAAAATCCCTTTCTTCTTGCTTCTGCTCCTCCGACATCTTTAATAGAAAGCATTGATGTAGCTTTCCAAATGGGTTGGGCAGGTGCTGTTTTAAAAACTATAACCCCGGACGATTTGAAAATGATAGAGGCTAGCCCGCGTTATGCGGTTTTAGAAGATAAAAAGCGTATCATTGGATTTCAAAATATAGAATTATTAAGCCATAAAACTGTTAAATATTGGTGTGACGGTATTAAATATCTAAAACAAAAATATCCGACAAAAGTTATTATTGCCAGCATTATGGCACCTGTTAATAAAAATGCGTGGCAAGACTTAGTAAAAACTTTAAATGATACACCTGCTGACGCTTTTGAATTAAATTTCTCTTGTCCTCACGGTATGCCGGAGAAAGGCATAGGTATGGCAATAGGAACAGATGCTGAAATTTCATCTACTATCACAAAATGGGTAAAAGAAGTTTCCCAAAAACCTGTGTTTGTAAAACTTTCCCCGAATGTAAGTGATATCACAAGTATCGTACGTGCGGTAGAGCAAGCAAAGGCCGATGGTTTCGCCGCCATTAACACAGTGCAAGGTTTTATGGGCTTAGATTTGAAGACTTTGAAACCTTTACTTAACGTAAACGGTAAAACAACTTTTGGCGGATGTTCCGGAATTATGGTACGCCCAATAGGGCTGCGTTGTGTGGCACAAATACGCCAAGCAAGTGCGTTGCCTATTTTAGGGCAAGGCGGTATTTCCACTTGGGAAGATGCCGTACAATATATTTGTGTCGGTTCTGATGCTGTTCAAATATGTACCGAGGTAATGTTAAACGGGTATAAAGTAATAGGCCCCATGTTAAAAGGTTTAAAAAATTATTTGGAAGAAAAAGGCTTTTCCGACATAAATGCGCTTAAAAATAAAGCAGTTGAAGTTTTGACTTCTCATAAAGATTTACTTAAAACGCCACTAGAGTATCCTAAAATAAATCATGAAAAATGTGGTCGTTGCGGTAAATGTGTAACAATTTGTATGGAATCAGAGCACCAAGCTTTACAATTAAATGACGGGAATATTGTAGTAGATAAAAATCATTGTGCAGGGTGCGGGCTTTGCCGTTTTGTATGTCCGACCGGTGCAATTTTAAAAGAATAAATTATTTTAATGGTTAAATATGAAAAAATATTATACGAAGCATTTTTTGTTATTTTTATGTATTTTGATAACCTGCTTACTTACAGGTTGCGGCCAAATTAAAAAAGATAATTTGTCTCTTTGGAACGATGAAGCTCCGGCTAAAAAAGCACTTATTAGTTACATGAAAGATGTAACAAATAAAAAATCTGAAAATTTTGTACCGGTTGAAAACCGTATTGCCGTTTTTGATCTTGATGGTACACTTATACTTGAAACAGATCCCTCTTATTTTGATTGGGCTTTATTTGAACACCGTGTGCTTGATGACAAAAATTATAAGGCTACAAAAGAACAAATAGCTGCTGCTAAAGCATCCAGAGAGAGAGGGATTTTCCCGGAATTAAATGCCAATCGCGAAAAGATGGTTTCTGAAGCATATAGAGGTATGACTTTGGAAGAATTCTATTCTTTTATTCGCAATTTCATGCAACAAGAACAGCCCGGTTTTATAAATATGAAACGCGGGGATATTTTCTATAAACCTATGGTGGAAGTGGTTGAATATTTAGTCAAAAATAAATTTACGGTCTATATTTGCAGTGGCTCCGATCGCATTATGGTGCGCCCTTTAATTGAAAAGAATTTGCCTTATATTCAGCCCAAACAGATTATAGGCTCCGATAGCACAATTGTGGCAAATCAACAGGGAGAAACGGATGGATTGTCTTACACATTTAAAAAAGGTGACAAACTTATTTTAGGCGGTAAAAATCTTGTAAAGAATTTACAAATGAATAAAGTTGCCATCATAGCACGGGAAATAGGTGTGCAGCCCGTGCTTGCTTTTGGAAATACTTTCAGTGATGCAAGTATGATAAATTACACTATTTACAACAATAAATATAAAGCGCTTGGTTTTATGCTTATGTGTGATGATTTGGCGCGAGAGTACGGCAATATGCAAAAAGCAGAAAAAATGCGTGCTGCATCAGCAGAATATGGCTGGATACCTGTTTCTATGCGTGATGATTGGAAAACAATTTACGGTGATAATGTTAAACGTCGTTAAATTTCAGAGGTAAATATGAAAAAACTAATAATATCTTTAGTGGCATTATTTTTATGTGTACCTGTTTTTGCGGAACTTAGCGAAGGGCAACATATTGTAGGCGGCCGCTTGGGTTTTGGCTTTCAATTGGAAAATTCCGGCATATCTTACCCAACGGATAATCGTGTAGATTGGGGTACTTTAGGTGCGGAAGCCGGTTTGTTTTATTATTATTTGGTTACAGACCATATCGGCTTTGGGGCAGATATCGCATACGGAGATTTTGACGGCGGTGACTTTTTTGTTTCTACTGAAAAGGTAGACGATAAAACTAAACTCTTAAACTTAATGCTATCAACGAAACTTATTGCAAATCCTTCAAATTCTGTTCGCCTTTATATGCCGCTTGGCCTTGGTATGGCAATAGCACAACAAGATATGCATATTCATAAAGGCGGTGTAGATTTCGATAAAAAGAAAACGGATACTTCTTTGGCATGGTTTATCGGCGCCGGGTTTGAATTTGATATATCTGATACCGGTTGGACTATGGGTTTTGAAACACGTTACAACTCTTTCCGTTATGAAACGGAAAAACTGGTCCGCAATGCTCCAAGCGGTATTGGCGGGCACGGTAACCGCCACATGAGTTATATATCTTTGCACATGCAAATAAACAAACATTTTTAACAAAGATGTTTAAAAATTAAGTTCTATTAAAAATGCCCACGGTTGAAACCGTGGGCATTATAATAAATTATTTAAATTTATTTTTCAATATGATATTCCCTTTCGAACTTATCCATTAGTTCAGCATCTTGAGAGGATAAACCATATATTTCTTGTAATCGCTTTGGGGAATAGAAATTTATTCCGTCGCCGTAAATATCTTTTTCTATGCCTAACTTGGTGTTGATTTCGGCTATAGTAATTGTTCTGCCCCAGCCGGCCAAAATAGGTTGTATAAAAAGTGATTTTTTGGCTAATGTTACGATATCGGGGGATGTTTGTTCTATTTGATTGCAAGTTCTTATCAATTCCACTAGAGATGTAATAAGTTGTTTCGGATTGTAAGAAGTAACACTTTGCAAAGTTTTGGCAAATTGTTCATAGGAGTTATATAATTTTGTCGCTTCCTCATCATTTGTGTTTTTAAACATAGATATTTCGGCACGTTGGGATGGGGTTAAAAGATTGCTTTTAACATTATATTCCAAAAGTGCGATATCTTTGTTATAGTTTTCTTGTGGAAAATAGTATTTAAAAATTTCCAACATATCTACTTTACGATATGTATTCCACCCTACCTTAACAGGTTGTGTTAAATATTTTGCTAATTGATTTTTATCAGATATATTTTTCTTATTAAAATCATCATTAAAAACCGTGAGATCTGCAAATAAAGGTTGCAAATTTTCGTAAGATGGATTTTGGGTGTTTTCTAATGCTTGTTTATAGGCTTCAAAAGGCATAGCCTGTGTAATAACTTTTGTAACATCTTTCCTAATTTGTTTGATTAGGTCATCGGATGTATATGCACATAGAGATAAACTTCCAAGCAAAAAGGCAGCTGATAGAGATATTATTTTTGAGTACATACTTTTCTCCTTAAATGAATATTAACAATTTTATTTTAATACTTTTGGGCTTTTGCCACAAGAGCCAAAAGGCCTATTTTCTTTATGGGCACTATAGTAGGAATAGCGAGAAATGCAATGTGTTTTTAGTATTTCCGGTTTAATATGTTTATATAAAGCTCGGAGTATAAAGTATTGTGTGTATAAATTTATATATTTCGGCAATGTTTCTTATTTTTTAATAGATTGTACTTGACTTAATGTTAATAACTGCTATAATATCTCAGTGGAGGGCTTATGAGTAAAAAAGTTTTAATTATTTCCGCTTCACCCAGAAAAGGCGGTAATTCAGATTTATTGTGTGAACAATTTTTAAAAGGTGCAAAAGAAGCAGGACATGAAGTCGAAAAGGTGCTTTTACGAGATGGCAAAATTAATTATTGTTTAGGTTGCGGTGTCTGTAACAGCACTCACAGTTGTGTGCAAAAAGATGGCATGAAAGATCTATTAGATAAAATGGTTAATGCTAATGTTATAGTCCTTGCAACACCGGTATATTTCTATACTATGGATGGGCAGTTAAAAACATTTATTGACCGTTGTGTCCCAAGATATACGGAAATTTCAAATAAAGATTTCTATTTTATTTTATCTGCTGCCGACACGGAAAAGGCCAATTTAAAACCTGCCGTAGAAAGTTTGCGTGGTTTTACCCGGGACTGTTTGGAAGGCACAAAAGAAAAGGGCATTATTTACGGTGTAGGTGCTTGGCAGGCCGGTGATGTTAAGAAATTACCTGCATATAAAGAAGCCTATGAAATGGGCAAAAAGTGCTAGAAGATAGAGTTTATTTAAGCGACAAACCGCCACATATATTAGTGGCGGTTTTTACTGTAAAAATAATATGCTAAGATTTTAATAAGAGGGGTATCAAATGGAATTATACGAAGTTATAAATAAAAGAAGAACTGTTCGTGAGTGGCAAAATAAAAATGTTGATATTAGTGCTATAAAACGCATTATTGATGCCGGTCTAAAAGCACCGACGCATAATCATCTTCGTGAATGGGAATTTATTGTTTTGCATACTATAGAAGAGAAAACACAAGCACTTAAATTTACAAAAGAGGGTGTTGAACAATTTAAAAAGGAAAACAATTTTGACTCTTGGCCCGATAAAACAATTGAACAAAAAATGTATAAATATGCTGTACCAAAGCAGTATGAGATGTTGTTTAATGCTCCTTATATTATTATTCCTTTGTTTAAAGCAAAATCTTTGAAAGCCGAATCGGTAGACCAACTAAATTCTTTTGCAAGCATTTGGTGCGTGATTGAAAATATTTTCCTTGCCGCTACCGCAGAAGATTTAGGTTATTCCATGAGTGTTCCAATAGGTAAAGAAGGCAATAAAGTTTGCAAGGAATTAGGGGTTCCGTCTGATTATATAATGCCTGTTTATATCGGTATCGGTTACCCTGATAATACTGCCCCTGATATAGAACAATATAAATATACCGCTGACCAAAAAATCCATTTCGGCAAATGGTAAGAATTTAAATTTTTAATATATCTTTTTCCTACCTAGTGCAATGTGAGTAAAAATATAGCAACTCAGAACGCACGAAACATTTAACACTTTATATGTTAAAATATATTATATGACAATTTTTAAGAAAGGCATATTAGTGCTGGCGTTCGTTTGTTTGGAAATAGATGGATTCTGTTTAAGAGTAGGAGAGAATCCTACTATTGATTTCGGCACGATTCACTATTTGTATGGAACAGCAGGTTTTAGCGAGGTTACTGTTTCCGCGGATGGAGGAGCTCCTGGCACTGGCGGTTCTGGGAATTTGGTCAGTCAATCAGGTGGTTCTAGCGGAACTGTAACTTTTAATCTTGAATTTATTGATAGAATTTCCGTTCTGTTTGGTGGAGAAATTGATTTAACGATAGGAACAGGCTCTTATTCTGATAATACATGTGGCGATATAACAATTTCAAATGTTCATACTACTGGTAATGCGTCTTCTGCGAGCAAGTCTGTGAACGCAACTACTTCTTCAGTATCTTTCCCAATAGGTGCCAGGTTGACTGTAAATAATTTTACTGGATCGGATTCATGTACACTTAATAAAAAAGCAGTTAGTTCTTCTGCTATGACAGGTAGGGTTTCCGGTTCAGCTAATGCCTCTTTAAACATAAGCGTAATTATAGTGCCTGATATAGCGGTATCGCATGATTCTGCTTCTCTAAACTTCGGTAAAATATGTTCAATTGCAACAGGAACACAAACAATAACTGTTGGAACAGATGGCTCGGTAACTTCTCCCACAAATTTATTTTGTCCTGCACAGGGCACTAGTGCTGATAGCTTTACTGTAACCGGTAATTCCGATGATACATTTTCCGTAAGTTTACCGGCGTCAATAACTTTATCAAACGGAGTTGACAATTTAACAGTCAGCAATTTGACTTCTTCTTGTACAAACAACTGTGTTTTGACGGATAATCATCATACTTTTACTGTTGGCGGAACTTTAACAATTCCTGCCGGTGTAAGTGTCGGGCATTATCAAAACAATTATACAGTAACCATAAACTATTAAGGAGGATGTATGAAAAAATTAGTCGTATTATTTATATTAGCAGGCCTATCATTATCTGCTTTTGCAGGTATTATGATACATCCCAAATTCGTTTTCTTCGATGATAAAACGAAAGTGGCAGAAGTTTCTTTAATCAATTCTGATGCTGTAAAAAGTTCAAATTACCGTGTTTCCATTTCTTATAAAAAGCAAAATCCGGATGGCTCTTATACGGAAATACCCTCTGTTGAAGGGCAAGAAGAGCCTGCAGACAGTGCAGTTCCTTTACTTCGCTACAGTCCGCGTGCCACACTCCTTTCGCCGCAAAAAGGCCAGGTTGTACGCATTTTAAAACGCTTACCGCCAAGCATAGAACCCGGCGATTATGTGGCCTATATAACTTTTACTGAAGTTGCCATGGAAAAGCCCTTAACTAAACAGGAAAAGAAAAACACTTTCAGCGTTACTTTAACACCTATTCCGGCTTTTTCTATTCCAATAATTGTTCGTCATCAAAACAAGGCTGATCCTAAAGTTTCTTTGAAAATATTTAAACCGGAACAAAAAAGTGCTCAACCTTATGTCTCTTTCCGTATATCGAAAGAAGCGGGGGATAAATCTTTCGTACGCGGTGATATAAGCATTTGGATGAAAGACGAAATGCTTGGCCTCATCCGCGGTAAATATCTTTTGCCTTCTACGGAATATGTTGATATAACGATGTCTTTAAAGAGTGAAAATAAGGTATTAACTTGGGAAAATCTTAAAGGCAAAAAAATAAAAGTTTTGTTTACAGAACATTCTGAAGATAAGATTAATAAAAAGAAAGTTTTAGCAAAACAGGAAATAAAATTTTAACATTTTAAATCAGAAGTATTTTTATGAGGGGACTCCATAAAATATTTTTGGGTGTTTACCTCTTTTTAGTTTTAACACCCCCAATATTTGCTTACCAACAGGATGATTTTGTCATTGTCAAAATAACGGCAAGTGACAGAATAATTAATCCTGCGGCTATTGCTTTATATCAACATGATAGGCTTTACTTGCCTTTTGACTTTTTAACACAAGATTTATCTTTGGTCCTTAAGTATGATAAAGGAACGGAAAAGATTACCGGTTGGGTTGATAATGAATCAAAAAAAGTAACAATTGATTTTCAGAAAGGGGAAGGCCAATCAGATAAGGAAATGTTTAATGTTTCAGAAGATGATTTTATTTACTATGAAAATGAATTATACTTAAGTTCTAAACTCGTAGATAATATTTTACATAGTGCAAGTGAGTTTGATTTTAATAATCAAAGCCTTAAGATGCAAACTATCGGTAACCTTCCTTTTGAAAAGGAACTTTCCCGTCAGAAAAAAAGGGATCAATTTGACCGCATTACTCAAGAAAAGGAAAAAAAGCGCCAAGAAGATTTGAGCAAACAAGTTTATAAACAAGAAAACTTTTTCCAACCGCCTTTTGTTGACTTATCTGCCAGGTACAGTATATACCATAATGAGGGCCAAGAAACAGATTCTAATTTCGGTTATAGCGTAAACACATCATTTATGACTGGCGGTTTTGATTCCAATGCCTATTTATATTCATCAACTAATAAGGAAAAACCGATATTAGCTTTAAAGACAGCTAAAATAGACGAATCCGGTAATATTTTGGGTCTTTTTAAACAACTTGAAATCGGTGATATTTATAGTTTCGGCACTGCGGAAAATCAGGGTTCGCAAAACGGTTGGGGTTTTAAAATGTCCACAGATTCCTATCTTAACACTAACGGTAAAACTTATAATATCCGCTCGGAATTACCACTCGGTTGGGAAGTGGAACTTTACCGTAACGGTGAAATGTTAGGTTACCAAAACAGTTCGCAAGACGGTTTTTTTGAATTTTCTGGTATACCGCTTTTGCTCGGTAAAAACGTTTTCAAATTTGTTTTCTATGGACCGCAAGGCCAAATTAAAGAAAAGTATGATGTCTTATTTTTTAACGGCAATATCTTAGATAAAGGCAAAGCCCGTGTTAAATTAGATTATGTAAATAAAAACAGATATTTAGTTGAATTACGTGATAAACCTAGGAAAACTTCTTTAGGTCATCACGCTTTAGCGGAAGTCGGTTACGGTATTACCAATAATTTAACAATAAATGTTTCCGCTATCGCAGATTCTTTGGAAGTCCCTGCCTTGTATCCGCCTGATACTTATTACCGTAAAGATAAAACATTTGCCTCGGCGGAACTTTCCTTGTTTTCTTTTGGTATTTTTTCAAGTTTGGGCACCGTCGCAGATTTTGACAAAAACGCTTTTACTGTGGACTATTATGCCCAAACCTCTGTTTATGATTGGGATATTACTTTTGAAAATATTTATTTCGGTGATGCGGAAACAAACCGTAATATTCTTGGTAACACATTTATAAAAAATAATACTACCTTACGTTTAAATAAAACCTTAAAATTAGGCTTTTTGGGTTTGTTTCCGTTTTCTTATACTTTGCAGCATTTTAATACTATGGACGGAAGAAATCAAACCGAGCATTATGCCTCACTTTCAAAAAATTTACCTTATAATTTTTATGTTAACTTAAATTATCAAAATTCTTATTGGTATTCACAGTATAGAAGTGAAAAACTTGGTTTAAACGTAAACAAAATATATGGCCCTTGGACTGTCAGAAGTAATTTTTTATACGACTTAATTTATGATGCTTTGCAAGATGTGGAAATTACCGCCTATCGCAATTTAACACAACGTTTAAAATCCGGTGTAAAATATCTTTATACGGCACGCAATATAGCAGCCAGGAAATATGAAAGTTTATATTCCGCAAATTTAAGTTGGCAAACAAAAATCGGTTTCTTTGCTTTGGAAGCAGGTATTTCAAATAAACATAACAGATATGCATCTTTAAGTTATAATTTATCTTTATTGCCTGAGCCCAGAGGTAATAGAATTTATACTTCCGGTACGAAATTGCAAGGCACCGGGGCTATCGCCGCCCGTGCTTTTATGGATGATAATATGAACGGTATTTATGACGAGGAAGAAACTATTTTACAAGAAGCTGATTTTGATATAAAACCTAAATCAAACAGTTTTGATTCAAAGCATATATCAAAAAAAGGTGACACCGTTTTAAGCCATTTGCCTGCTTATAGGCCACTTGATGTTTCCGTAAACACCAAAGATGTACAAGAAACTTTATCCATATTAAATACCGTCGGTGATAAAACCGTTATGTTAAGGCCCGCCCAAGTGGTGTATTTAGATTTCCCTATGGTCGGCACAGGCGATATAGAGGGATCAGTCTTCATACAAAAAGGTGAAGACCGCAAAGAAGCCAGAGGCATAATATTAAAATTATATGATTTAAAAACAAAACAATTGGTAAGCACTAAAATATCGGAGTTTGACGGATATTATGTCTTCCAGCAATTACCTATGGGTGATTATGAAATTACCATTGATGAGGATCAAGCCAAAGAATTGGGTTTAACACAAGTTAAAAGAATTAAATTTAGAATTGACAAATTTGAGCAGTTAGAAATAAGATATATTATATTGCATCAATCTGATGTAGACGAAAACGAAAACGAAGAAAATGATGCACACAATGAGAAAGAAAATCATGGAAATAAAGATGAATTTTCCCTCTTATACTTTTTCCCTAAACAAGAAAACGGACAGGAAACTTATACAGATTCTTCGTTAGATTAAGTTTAATAGCCAATATCGATTTTTTAACACCCCCCTTGTTTTTTTGGGATTTATAGGTTATAATATATTTTGTACAGTCTTATTGCAATGTCGTAAAGGAGGAGATTATGAAAAAGTTATTATTATTATTAGTTGTTTTTGTATTCGCAGTTTCCGGAGCATTTGCAGAGTCTACCGCTACTGCGACAGGTCATGTCGATGCTGAAATTATTGCTCCGATATCCGTATCGGAAACCACTCACTTAAATTTCGGCAGGTGGGCTTCCCCTACATCAGGTCCTGGTACAGTAGTAATTAGTCCTGCTGCAGCACCTTCACCTGCTCCTAGTGGGGTTACATCAGTTGCTGGCGGTACTGCTGCTTCTGCTGGAATTTTCGCAGTAACTAATGATGGAGGTGTTCCCTATGCTCCCTCAGTTACACCTGCTACTGTTACTATAACTAATCCGAACTCTGATACTATGTCAGTTGGGACATTCACATATAGTTGTAATAGCAATTGTACCAATGCGACGCTATACGTTGGTGCTACTTTAAGTATTGCTCAAAATCAGGCAGCAGGCGCATATACAGGTGAGTATACATTAACACTTACTTACTAATACATAGTTTGTTTTTAAAACCCCGTGTTTATGGCACGGGGTTTTTTATTGCCCGAATGTAGTTTGTCTTGCTTTAAAAATTGTAAAATAAATTAGGGATATTTATGATTAGTTTTTTTGTGTGTTTAGGGTTATTAATCCTATCTTTTTTTACATATGCAAAATATGTTGAGCATGTTTTTGCCCCCACAAAAGCAAAAACACCGGCAATCCGTTTTAATAACGGTGTAGATTATGTGCCTATGCCGCTTTGGCGTATGGTGCTTGTTCAACTTTTAAATATCGCAGGGCTTGGGCCTGTTTTCGGTGCAATTGCAGGTGCATTATGGGGGCCAAGTGTATTTTTGTGGATTACTCTCGGTACAATTTTTGCCGGTGCGGTGCATGATTTTTCTTGCGGGTTTTTATCAATCAGAAATGACGGTAAATCAATTTCTGAAATTACAGGTATTTACCTCGGTAAACATATGCGCAATTTTATGCGCGTTTTCAGCATAATTTTGCTTGTTATGGTCGGTACTGTTTTTGCAGTCGGCCCGGCCAACTTGCTTGTATTTTTATTTAAAAGCCACGTAGCACAAAACAGTATTTTAGTTAATGCATATTTTTGGCTTGCACTTATTTTCTTCTATTATTTTATGGCAACATTTTTGCCTATTGATAAAATTATCGGGCGTGTTTACCCTTTGTTCGGTATTTGTTTAATAGTTATGGCACTCGGTGTTACGGGGGGAATGTTTGTACAAGGTTATCATATTCCTGAAATTACTTTGCGGAATTTACACCCTGCACATTTACCCGTTTGGCCGCTTATGTTTGTGACAGTAGCATGCGGTGCAATATCAGGCTTCCATGCAACACAATCACCACTTATGGCACGTTGTGTAACAAGCGAATATCAATCTCGCCAGGTATTTTACGGTGCTATGGTTATGGAAGGCATTATTGCACTTATTTGGGCGGCAGCCGGTTGCGCAATTTACACAAAAACAGGTGGCCTTATGACGGGTTTGCAAGAAATGCTAAAACACAGCGGCCAAGCTGGTGTTGTATATGATATTTGCCTAAAGACTATTGGGCCGCTAAAATTAGGGGCAATTTCTTTTGGGCTTTTATTTGTGATGATCGGTGTAATTATTTGCCCTATAACTTCCGGTGATACTGCTTTCCGCGCATCCAGATTAGTGCTTGCCGATTGGTTTAAAGTAGACCAAAAACCCTTCTTAAAACGTTTACGCTTAAGTGTCCCGCTTTTACTTGCCGGTGTGATTATCAGCCAACTTCCTTATGATATTATTTGGCGCTATTTCAGTTGGTCAAACCAAACTTTGGCAATGATAGTTTTATGGGCTGCCACTTATTATTTATATGGTAAAAATCAAAAATATTTTATTACTTTAGTGCCTGCTGTTTTTATGACGGCTGTAAGTGTAACTTATTTTTTAATTGCACCTGAGTGTTTGCATTTACCCTCTTATATTGCATGGCCTTTAGGTCTAGTATTAACTGCACTGATTGCCGCTTATTTCATCATCAAAATGAAAAAGGGAAAATAATATGAAAAAACTAAGTTTGATAATTTTATCTGCTTTTTTGTTGTTTTCCGGATGCGCCGGTGTATCTAAAAAAGAATTTACTTTGCAGGGGGACCACGGTAAATTATCAGCTGTTTTACAAACACCGAAAAGTCAAAAATCTTATCCTCTGGTTATCATTATGCACGGTTTTAACGCAAGCAAAGAAATGTATTTACTTACAAACCTTTCCGCACAACTTAACAGGCAAGGTATTGCGACACTCCTTTTTGATTTTAACGGGCATGGGGAAAGTGAGGGCGCATTTGTTGATATGACTATTCCAAACGAACTTGAAGATGCCCGCAAAGTTTATCAATATGCCGCCAAACTGCCGAATATTAAAACAATTTCTTTAACCGGGCATTCTATGGGCGCAGTAGTCGGTGCGATGCTGGCGGGGGAACTCGGTAAAGATAAAATCAAAACTATAGTTTTAATGTCCCCTGCACCGGAATTAAAAGAAGATACCGCCAAAGGTGATTTGTTCGGAGTAAAATATGATACTAAAAATGTGCCGGAATATATAACTCTATCTAACGGTTTAAAAGTCGGCCGTGCATTTTTAAAAACCACACCGAATGTGCCAATTTACGAAATTGCTCAAAAGTATAAAGGGCCGGTTTTGATTGTCCATAGCCGAGATGACCAATTGGTTCCTTATAAATACGGTATGGAATTTAGTAAAATTTACCAAGATGCTATATTAAAAACTTTACAGGGCTTTGATCATAATTTCACGCAAGATACACCCTCCGTAAATAAACAAATTACAGATTATTTGGCTGGGCAACTTTTATAAAAATCACTAAAATTAAAAAGATTTTAAAAATGTTAAAATGCTAAGAGAAGTCGCCAAAAGTGTGAGGAATTTTTAATGTCGTATAAATTAGGTTTTTTAAAATTAAGATTTACCGTAGAAGAAGGCTCCAAAAAAGAAAAATTTATCAAAAATATTATCGAAGCAGAAAATAATATAAAAAGATTTTTGGCAAAATTGTTTATAGGGAAAAGGCAAAAACATAATGTCATAATTAATAATCAACAATTTTATTTTTATGATACTATTTTTTCCCAAGGTTATACCGGGGTTGTTAAGGATATGGAAAGCGATTGCTACAACCTCTCAAAAATTGATTTTAAGGAAGATGATATTGTTATAGATATCGGTGCCAATATCGGTATGGTTTCTGTTTACCTTGCAAAAAAATATCCTTTTTTAAAAATTTATTCATTTGAGCCGTTTAAAGCAAGTTATGATTCTTTTATAGAAAATATTAAAATCAATAATGTCCCTAAAGGGGTAATATATCCATTTAATAAGGCTGTAACAAAAGATGGCAGGAATATAGCCATGAAAACAGATGATGTTTTAAATAGTGTTAGTTCTACCATAGATTTTAAAAACGATAAATTAGACGGTGGCAATATCGTTAAAAGCGTAACCTTGGATCATATAATAGAAACTGTGTTGGCTGAAAATAAACAAAACAATATAAAACTTTTGAAAATGGATTGTGAATTATCGGAATATGAAATATTAAAAAATACGAAAGCAGAAAACCTAAAAAAAATAGTTTATCTTAGTGCGGAATTCCATGAGAAAAAGAATTTCGGTAATCCTGAAGAACTTGAAAATTATGTGAAGAAATATATTCCTAATGTAAAAGTTGTGAAATGTAAATTAGATTAAAATTCTGTTATAATTAAGTTTCCGGTTCTATTAAAAACTCCCCAATTTTACTATGGGGAGTTTTTTAAATTTTAAAATAATTATCTATTTGTTTTCGTAAATTATTTTCTCAGTTATTTTTGTTCATCCTCACTTGTATTAATAGGAGTAAATATATTTTCTGTTGGGGAAAACATTGGCTTTTGGAAATTAAAAGTTGTTCCTAAATTTGGTTGTATCAAAGAGGGTGTAAATTGGTTTTGTTGCAAAGCAGGATCAAAAAGATAAGAATCGTAATTGCTTATAGTTTTTCTCAAAGAAGAACCTTCAATAGAATATCTTAGAGCCGGTTTTACAAAACCATTCATTACAGCAGGGAATACTTTAAAGCCTTTTTCAGCATCTGCGATAGCACCCGCACCCAACAGATAGAATATCATAGGCCAATAGAAAGTGTTTCTTGTCGCTTCAAATTCACTTTCATTTAATTCGGATTTTCTTTGGTTCGCACTCATCGCATATAAAGTAGGTAAGATGAAACCTAGGTTACTCATACTATATAATGTTTGTGCATCTTTTATAGGCGCGCCGGGCATTTTGGCTGCTTGTGCTATAACTAATTTCTGCGAATATTGGAATACTTGTGCAGTACCTAAACCTAACATCGTTCCTGCAACAGCACCAATAGCGGTATTTGTTCCCCTAGATAAATTATCGGAAGGAACAGACATTAAAAGTGTACCCGCAGTTGCAAGTACGGCAGAATTAAACAAACCTTTACTAAAGAATGCTTTTCTGGGTGATATTAGGCGGAGTGTAAATTGCGGTATCGCAGTAAAAAGCGAAGCCATAAATTTAGCATTTTCAGCTTGGGCGCCATAATCTTCGAAGGTATCTCTTGCAAAACTATTAACGCCTTTAAAGTAAACGTACCCTTCTAAGGATGATAACCCCATCATACCAAAAGTATAAGGCGCGATTTGCGGGGAGAATAAAAGTTTCCACGGTTTTACGAGAAAATCTGCCTTAACCGGTTTATAATGGGGGACATTCATTTTCGGCATTCTAAAAGCTATACCTGCCCCTGCTAAGGCTGTTAAACCCAATAATACAGGATAAGTGACAGAGAAGTCTTTTCTCTTGTCTTTAAATGTATCATTATCCATTTTGGCCAAAGCGTTTGCTACGAAAGGTACTGCTGTAAAGGCCATGGCGCCAATATTTTTAAAAACCATTGAAGCAGTAAGGGTTGAGCGATTAAGTTCATAACCTTTTATTAAAATGTTTGCACTTGCCCTAATACCTGCGGAAGCCAAGCCTGTAGTCGCAGAGGTAACAAACAAAGGCCAAGTTGGTAAAGTGTTTTCCCTGGTTTTATAAACACCTTCGATTATATTTCCGTTTTCATCTGTTTCAGGGATAACTCTACCTTCTTCATCAAGTTCATTGGTAACATTGCCGTGGTAACCGTTTGCTATAGCAAGACCTAAACCTGCCCCGGCAATAGCCATGGAAGCTAATAATACCGGTTTAGCACCCCATAATTTAACTAAAGGTACCATAAATGGGGAAGTAAAAGACCAAATATAAGGTAAAAATAACCCAATAACAACACTTTCTGCCGGGCTAAAGTTAAACGGCGGTTTTTCCATGGTCATCATCAAACTTGTGGATGCCGCACTATAACTTAATGCCTGAGTAATGAAAGGCCATACAATTTTTGAGCCTGTCTTTCTAAACAACAAAGGTGGTACTTTATCCCCTCTTAAAGGCATTTTAAACAAATCTGTTAAGAAAGCAGCCTTTGTGTTTTTTGTCATGTTAAATATGCTGGTTTTAGGTATGGATATATTTTTAATGTTTTCTAATCTTGCTAAGTTAGCACCTCGTTGGATGTGTAAAGCATTATTTATGTAAACTAATTTTGCTGAGCCATCCAATTGCTGCATTAAATTTAAATCGTTTTTAAAACCTCTGTTTAAACCCATTTGCATAATGACATTACCGCTACCGTCATATACGTCAAATAACTCACTGTTATGCCATCTTGCACCTGCTTTTTCCAGTTTAGTAGGGGCATTATTCCATAAAGGTTTAATATAAAAGCCATCTATACCTACAGCAATATCATGCTGTTTTACCAAGTCGATAACAATTTGGAGTTGGTCTTCCGGTATGATTGCTTTAAAAGTTTTGAACATTTCACCGTTAATAAATAGGACATTATCCTCAATTGTTATTTTTTCAATTTTTATCGGGTTACCGTTTTTGTCTACTATTTCTAAGGTTAATCCTTCCAAGTTTAAGTTAGGTACATCTTTTGAACTCGGTTTAACAAAAGGATTGAAAGGGCTTTCCGCTATTGATTGGCGTACTTTTGCCATAGCCCCTTTGAATGTAATAGGTTCTTCGGTCGTTGCTTTAAAAGCATTTGCCCCGCCGGCAGCATACATACCGCCTAAAGGAGTTTTTTCAAAAACGACTTTACCTTTATATGCACCGGATAAAGGCCTTGCAAATTCGCGTGTTCCTTCCAAAACTCCGTTTTTAACACCGGTTATTCTGCCTGAGACACTTACCACCATAGTTTGGGTTTCCACGCCGGCCCTTGCTACAATTGCACTATTAATACGGAAGGAAGGATTTTGGGTAAATTTTATAAAGTTATTCATTTTTGCAAAACTTTTAGGGTTAATATTTTTTGCTTGCAAAAGATGGGTTAATTTTACTGCTTTATTAAAACTGTTCGGTAATGCTTTGAATGATCTTATTGCTCTTAACATCTTTGTAAATGTGACTGCTTTATGTGCTATTACGAAGCCAAAGCGTAGCAAATCTTTAATGGCAATAATTGATATAAGGAAATCACCGTAAGATGATAATGGTAACAATACTTGCCTGACATTAAATTTGCGTGTTTTTGTCCTATACCAATCGCTTTCTTTATCGTAATGTTTAAAAGCTCTTTTCTGATTTAAAACGGATGAATCCGCAAGTAGATTATTCATTCTAAGTACATCTGCCGGATGAAGATCTTCATATGTCGGCCCGGTTAAGAGGGCGCCAATCCATTCCCCAGGTGTATGTTTAAGAGTGATATCATATTTTTGATTCAGTCTTATATTATCTTGTACTTGTTCCGGTGTTACATAACGGATGTGCCCGGAAGCATCCATTTCCTGAGTAGGGAATTCGCTGAAAGGTCTTACTGCCGGTATTTTGTTTGCTAATTCCGGTTTAGCAATCAAAGCACCGAACAAGAAAGGATAAATACCTTTACATTCCATGTGCTGGGCATAATTTTTAGTTTGAGCGATTTTGCATTGAGCTATGGCTTTATCAAGTAAATGTATTTTCCCTGCATCGGCAAGCATATAGGCAACTTCTTCCCAAGCATTAGGCCTATCTGCACCCGCATTAGCGGAGCTACAGAGATTATGATTACAAAATTTACCGTCGTATAAACTATTCTTTGCAATGCCTTCAAGGGTAAACCAATCTAAACCATTCCAAACTTTATCCCAAAAATTATTGCCGATACCATCTCTGGCATCATTTTCCAGGTTGATACTTTCATCAATAAATTTTGTTAAGGCTTCTTCCCCATTATTATTAGTAAGCAAAAGAGATTTTACTGTAATTTCAAGCATAGAACCGAAAAGAGGTTGCTGGTAATATTGTTTGATAAAATTGGTAAGAGCATATCCGTTACCGTTTAAATTGGCAAAAGGTAACATCGAAGATAAAGCGAGGTCACATTTTTCCTCATCTTCAATATGAAGATAAGTTTCTTTGCTGTCTGAGTTTTCAAATATTAATCCGGCACTAGCGCTACCGCCAATTCCGCGTACAGTACCATATTGATAATTAGATTTATATCTTGTTTGATAATTGGAAGCACAAGCATTTGATTCTGCGGAGAAATTATCCCTTAAAAATTTTAAAATAAAATTTTTATTTTCGCCTTGTATAAATTGGTTGCTGTTAAGTTGTGGACTTTTAATAGATGTTAAAAAGAACAATATGGAAACAAAATTCTTTTTTGATTCCATATCGTTTGTTTGTTTAAAATTTTCAATAACCTCGTCTACCAGTGATGAATAAAACTCCGATAATTTCCCATCATATTCATTGCTATAAGTTTCGTAAGCGGCATCAACCCCTGTTAAAAAATTTTTCTTTTCCGCTTGTAAAGCAGATAATTTTCCTCTTTTCCAAGTATTTACTTCTTTCAAATATTCTTCTCTTTGTTGGGCAATACTTTCTTTCAATGTGTTTAAAATGGCTTCTTGTGCTACCATGTTTTCTAATACTTGCGAGTGTGAATCATGTTCAGGTATAGCGGGTGTTAATTTTAGATTTTGTCCAATAGGATTTCCGGTTGTTTTTTGGTGGAATGTTTCTGTAATGTCAGGTATTGAAAAGTTTAAAAGAGGTAAAGAGGTATTAAATGCTTGTTTTTGTTCTTCGATTGCTTCTTGGGCTTCTGTATCAAAAGCGGCAATAGCCTCTTGTGCCTTGGTTTCGATTTCCCTGATATATTTGTTATATTCTTCATTTACCTTATTGTTATAAAGGTTAGTATATTCTTCTTTATTTAGTTTGCGGTATTGCGCGGTGTTTTGTGTTTCTTGGTTATCATCTTGAGAGGCTTCTTCAAAACTTTTTAATAAGTCAGCGAGGAATTCTTTTGGGTTTTTGGTGGGTTTATTTGATTCAGGTAAAGCATTTGTTATTGCTGTTTCTATTTCTTCTTTAAATTCTGCGGTTGGAGATATAGGTTCAATATTTGCAAAAACTTGTGTAGTAGCATTAAATAAAATTACAAAAGCCAAAGATATGCTTAATAATCTTTTGTAGAAAAATATGTATTTTTTATTAAATACCCTCGTCATAATTTTCCTCATTTTTATTATTTTATAGTATAGGTACGAATTAGTCCCTCTCACTTTAATTTTAGCAACAAGATCGTTTTTTTGAAAGAGCATTTAGACCCATAAGAATATAGGTCTTAAGCCCTATGGGTATTTATGTCTATATCGGGGTAATTTAGTATAAAAAATATCTTGATTCCTAAGTTAAATTTTTATTACAATAAAAGTATAGTTTAAATAAGGAGATAAACCATGAAAAAAATTGTAGTACTTGTTTTTGCATTAGCACTTGTGCCGGTTTTGGCCCATGCTGCTGAAAAATGCGGTTGTGTTGCGGGTGATTTAGTCTGTGCAAATAACTGTGCTTTAAATAAAGTAAACACAGTTAATAAAAATATACAGGCTGACAAACAAAATGCTATCAATGCTGCTAAGGCAAACAAAGCCACTTTAGAAAAAAATGCTAAAGCACAAAAAGATGCAGCCAAAGCAAAGAGAGAACAAGCCAAGAAAGACGCTAAAGCAAAAAAAGCCGAACTCAAAGCAAAAAGAGAACAAGCTAAAAAAGATGCTAAGGCAAAAAAGGCCGAACTTAAAGCAAAAAGAGAACAAGCCAAAAAAGATGCTAAAGCAAAAAAGGATCAGGCTAAAAAAGATCTTAAAGCTAAAAGAAATGAATTAAAAAAATCTGCTAAAGATACTAAAAAAGCATTGAAATCTGAAAAAGAAGCTTGGCAAAATTTAGCCAAATAAGTTTTTTGCTTTAATAAACAATTAACAACTCCCCGTATTTCCGGGGAGTTTTTGTTGTGTTTTAACAGTCATAACAATACTTAAAAATGATAAAATATAATGGTAAGAAAAACAATTGTGCATATTATACAGTGTGCAAAAATTAGGAGAATGTATGAAAAAATATACTGCCGAATTATTAGGTACGTTTGTTTTGACCCTCTTTGGTTGCGGCTCTGCAGCCATTGCTGGTGCAACGCTTGGCACTTTAGGTATTGCCTTTGCGTTTGGTTTGTCTATCGTAGCGATGGCTTATGCTATCGGTAATATTTCCGGTTGTCATATTAACCCGGCTGTTTCACTCGGTGTATGGATGAGCGGAAAAATGACCGGCAAAGATTTTTGCGGTTATGTCTTAGCACAATGTATTGGTGCTTTACTCGCAGCCCTTACATTAACAGCTATTATAAATATGACTAACTTAGGTGGCATCGGGGCAACCGGTTTAGGTGCTAACGGGTACGGTGCGGCATCATCTGTCGGTTTAACCGCATGCGGTGCATTAATTGTTGAAATTATTTTAACTTGTGTTTTTGTACTTACCATTTTAGGTGTAACCTCCGGGGAAAAGACCTCTGCCATTGCCGGTTTGGTTATCGGTTTAACTTTGGTTTTTGTGCATATTATGGGTATTCCTTTAACAGGCACTTCAGTTAACCCGGCCCGCAGTTTCGGTCCTGCATTGATATTAGGCGGCCAAGCCCTTTGCCAATTATGGGTATTTGTGGTTGGCCCATTTGTCGGCGCTGCTTTAGCTGCATTAATTTATAAAGGTTTCAACAAAACCAAATAAACTATATAAACTTCTTGTTTTATAAACAAAACTCCCTGATTTAACTCGGGGAGTTTTCATTTATTATAAGCCACTAACTACAAATTTTTTAGTTTTTTAATAATTAAAAATAAATTATTTTATCTTCACAAATTGACAAAAAAATCATATAATATACAGATGGGGGGAAATCTTTATATAAAGATTTAAAATTGTCAGCAAAAGACATGAATAGAGATTTTAAAAAAATTACAAAAAAAGTTAAAAAACTAACAGTTGTAACAATAACTGTAGCGTCATTTTGTTGCCATAGCGCAAATATAGCATTTGCTTCGGAATATGCTTCACTTATAGAAGCGATACAAGCAACAGATACTCCGAGGACATACACACTTGATGCTAACGAGACAACCACAACAGTATTAGGTAATATCGGAGGTTCTAATTCAGTTCTAACCATAGATGGCGGCACCGGAAATTACGGGATAACCAATGCTTCTACGTCAAACGAAGTAAGACTTTTTGTAGGCAAAAACCAAACTCTTTATTTGCAAAATTTAGGTACCTATACCACAACCACTTCAGACACTATTGTCGACGGAGTAAATATTATTACGGATGTTTCGGTTGGTAATTCCGTGAATAATTTCGGCAAAGCAAGTGATAGGGTTGGGTTCCTTAGGTCTGCAGGAACTTCATACATTTCCAATTCCGTATTTTATAATAACCGCGGTAAATATGGGATAGTACAAAACAGAGAAGAAGGAACAATGGCCATAACAGGTTCTGTTTTTGTTGGGAACTCTTCACCGCAAGGTGCGGTTCATAATGATGGCTTAAATAACATAACTGAAATATCAGATTCTATTTTTTACAACAATAAAGCCGTCACACAGCCTGGCAGTGATCCAGAATCGTCAAATCGCAGTGGCAGTGCTATTTATAATAAATCTGAAAAAATAATAGACAGTATTTCCAATACTCAATTTGTTAGCAATAGTACAGTCTCTACTTTAGATGGTCAGCAAACCGGAACAATATATAATGCAGGTATAATCGGTGAAATATTAAATTCTGTATTTTATAACAACAACAATCAAAGAGGATCTGCCATAAATAATATAAGTGGTAGCACAGTAAATACTATATCAGGTACAACATTTGTCCAAAATACCACATCTAACGGATCGGGTGCAGCAATATTAAATGCAATCGGCTCAACGATAGGTACGATAACAGGTTCTAATTTTATTTCTAATACTGCGACAGCCAACGGCGGCGCCATATATAATGACGGTACAATAACTACATTGGCAGGTACTTATACATCTAACAGTGCTGGCTCAAACGGCGGTGCAATTTATAACACAGGAACAATAAGTAACCTTTTAGGGGCTTACACTTCAAACACGGCTACGACAAACGGCGGTGCAATTTATAGCTCAGGAACAATAACTAATTTAGGCGGGACATACACAGCTAACAGCGCAGTGCTTGGCGGTGCTTTATATAATGACGGTACAATAACCAACGCAATAAATGCCACCTTCGGCGGTGATAATACGGCTGATGGTAATAGTGCAAATCAGGGTGGTGCAATCTATAATGCGGAAGGCAAAACCTTATCTGTTGCTTCAACATCAATATTTAAAAACAACACAGCAACCGACGGCGGTGCAATTTATAACATAGGAACAATAAATGATTTAGGCGGCACATATACATCTAACAGTGCGGATTATGGCGGTGCTTTATGTAACGATGGAACGATAACCAACGCAATAGATGCCATTTTCGGCGGTGATAATGTGGCCGACGGTAACAGTGCAGATTATGGCGGTGCAATCTATAATGCTGAAACTTTATCTGTTGCTTCGACATCAATATTTAAAAACAACACAGCAGCATTTGATGGCGGTGCCATAAACAACGCCGGTACAATAAGTGCTTTAGCCGGTACATATACATCTAACAGTGCCGACTCAAACGGCGGTGCAATTTATAACTCAGGTACGATAAATGACTTCTTAGGTGTTTACAGTTCAAACACTGCTACAACAAACGGTGGTGCTTTATATAATGACGGCACAATAACCAATGCAATAAATGCCACCTTCGGCGGTGATAATGCGTCTGATGGTAACAGCGCAGATTTGGGCGGTGCAATCTATAATGCGGCAGGCAAAACCTTATCTGTTGCTTCGACATCAGTATTTAAAAACAACGCAGCAAGTGACGGCGGCGCAATTTATAATGGGGGTACAATAAGTGACCTTTTAGGTGCTTACAGTTCAAACACAGCCACAACAAACGGCGGTGCTTTATATAACGACGGCACAATAACTTCATTAGCAGGTACTTATACATCTAACAGTGCAAACTCAAACGGCGGTGCAATTTATAACTCAGGCACAATAAGTGACTTTTTAGGGACTTATATTTCAAACACAGCCACAGCAAACGGCGGTGCTTTATATAACGACGGCACAA
>JAEEGL014185980.1_pt1 | contig 31075 bp, 29 predicted proteins | sample 9134231 | NCBI WGS metagenome assembly JAEEGL01 (sample SAMN16246548, study PRJNA631951) | gut metagenome | biome: gut microbiome; feature: rumen; material: fiber-attached | host: Bos | place: Iran: Karaj | collected 2018-10
CTGGAACTGGCAGAAAAGGTGCTCCATACTCTCGAGACGAAGAGATCGGATTTCCACGTGCTCTATGACGAGAACGAGAGCATTGATTCCAAGATAAATAAAGTCGCTACGGAAATATACGGAAGCGACGGAGTGGATTATTCCGCTGCAGCTCTCAAGCAGATGAAGACTCTCGAAGATCTCGGATTCGGTGATCTGCCCGTATGCATGGCCAAGACACAGTATTCCCTTTCGGATGATCCTTCCAAACTCGGACGTCCGCAGGGCTTCAGGATGAATGTACGCGAGATGTATGTATCGGCAGGTGCGGGATTCATAGTGGTCCTTACAGGGTCCGTGATGACGATGCCCGGACTTCCCAAGTCTCCCGCGGCATTCAGGATAGATGTAGATGATTCCGGTAAGATCACCGGATTGTTCTGATGAAGTTTACAGGATAAGGAGATTTGAAATGCCTCAGATAATAGACGGAAAAGCCATTTCGGCTCAGATCAAGGACGAAGTTAAGGAGCGCGTTGCCGCACTTAAGGCCGAAGGTACCGAGGTTTGCCTGGCGGTCATTCAGGTGGGAAATGATCCTGCTTCGACCGTATATGTGGGAAACAAAAAGAAAGCATGCGAATACTGCGGTATCAGGTCCGAGAGTTACGAACTCGCCGAAGATACTTCCGAAGACGATCTTATGGCTCTCATAGACAGATTAAATGCGGATCCTGCAGTAAACGGCATACTCGTTCAGCTTCCCCTGCCTTCGCATATAAATGAGGACAGAGTGATCATGGCTATCGATCCCGCAAAGGATGTGGACGGTTTTTCAGTAAGCTCGGTCGGTGCCCTGTGCATAGGCCGTAAAGGATACAGGTCATGTACTCCCGCAGGTATCATTGAATTGCTTAAGAGAAGCGGGATCGACATAGCAGGTAAGGAATGCGTAGTCATAGGCAGGAGCAATATCGTGGGTAAGCCGATGGCACTGATGATGCTGCAGGAGAATGCTACCGTGACCATAGCGCATTCGAAGACAGTGGATCTTCCGTCAGTCACCAGACGGGCCGACATATTGATAGTAGCTGTGGGCAAACCCAGGATGATAAAAGCCGAATATGTAAAAGACGGCGCAGTGGTAATAGATGTCGGAATACACAGAGATGAAAACAACAAACTCTGCGGAGATGTGGACTTTGATGATGTGGCACCTAAATGCTCATATATCACTCCCGTTCCCGGAGGGGTAGGCCCCATGACAATAGCTATGCTCATGCATAATTGCGTTGAGGGCGCATAACCGGAAGGAGACAATATGAAGTGTCCCGAATGCGGTAACGAGATACGCGACGGGCACCTCATCTGTGAAGTCTGCGGATACGAGATCCAGATGGTTCCGGATTTTGAAGAAGATTATGAGCCGCAGATAGATAATCATATAGTGGATCATGTGCTGGATACGAGCAGCCCGACGAATGATCTGAGCATTACGGATCAGTTGGGCACTACGGATCAGCTGATAGGAGTTACATCGAGCATAAATCTGCCTGACTTTCTGAAAAAGCGAGGCGTGATGATCGCCGTGCTCGCTGTAGTTACGATACTGATCATCATCGGTGCAGTATGGGGTGTGAATCGCGTTAGCGATCCGGAATATCAATTGAATAGAGCCAAAAACATGGCTGCGGCCGGCAGATACGAGGATGCGATCATCGCTCTCGAGAATGAGTATGTGTCTCATCCCGACAGTGAGATCCTGTATCTTGAGTCGGATTATTATATGGAACTCGGTAAGACCGATATGGCTACGGATACTCTGATGAGACTTATCTCATCGGATATCTACAGTTCGGACGAGATATATTCCGCTTATGACAGACTGATCAATATCTATGCCGAAACGGATAATTATGATGCGATAGCAGATCTGTTGGGTGAGTGCAGATATCCCGACATCACACAGACATATCAGAACTATGTAGCCATTGCTCCCGTTTTTTCATATGAAGACGGAACTTATGACAATGCGATCAGACTGAAGATATCCGCCAACACTTCGGGTGTGGTATATTACACGCTCGACGGAAGCGTGCCGAATGAGTCGAGTCAGAAATATGACAGTCCCATCGAACTGGATCACGGTGAATATCTGGTATCAGCGATATTCATCAATCAATACGGTGTCCGCTCCGAACTGGTCACTCATAAGTATGATATTTCAAACGATATACCGAATGAACCCGTGGTCAACGCCGATTCCGGCGATTACCACAAGCCGGTACTCATAACAGTAGAAGTTCCGGAAGGGTATACCGTATACTATACGACGGACAGATCCACACCTACCGTTGACTCGGTGCAGTACATAGATCCGATACCGATGCCCGTGAAGTATTCGAATTTCAACTTCGCGGCGATCAGTGAGGACGGACTCAGTTCCGAAGTCGTGGTAAGGAGTTATTCGCTCACTTTTCCTGACGGGATATCGCTGTCGCAGGCAGTGGATATACTGAAGGCCAGGCTTATCGAGCGGGGGCTGCTCAATGACATGAACGGTTATTCCGACAGGGCTCCCGGCAGATACACCTATGAGGTCATATCGGCCATTCCGATAGCAGGACAGGGCGATTACTATACAATCAGAGAGTTTTATCATGACGGTACGGGAACGCAGACCCCTACCGACACCACATATATCGTTGAGATACACCAGGGATCTACCGCCATACTCGGCGGAAATGCCAACACTGGATTTCTTGCGATATCATTCTGATCGCAAGCTAAGGAGGAGAGAAAAAATGTACAAGATCGTTAAAAAGAGAGTTCTTAATGAGGCGATTTGTCTGATGGATGTGGAGGCCAAAAGATGTGCCGCACACTGTAAGCCCGGACAGTTCGTCATTGTCAGAACGGACGAAGGTGCGGAACGCATCCCGCTGACCATCTGCGATTACGATGCCGAAAAAGGCATTGTTACCATAGTGTTCCAGGTAGTGGGCGCAGGTACTCTTCGCATGTTCCGCATGGAAGAGGGTGAGTATCTTCATGATTTCACGGGACCGCTCGGCAAGCCTTCGGAACTGACCGATGAGAGCACGGAAAGCTTAAAGAGCAAGAAGATCCTTTTTGTGGCCGGTGGTCTCGGAACAGCTCCCGTATATCCTCAGGTCAAATATCTGCATGAGCTCGGTGTGGATGCCGATGTCATCGTCGGAGCCAAGACCAAGGACATACTGATAATGGAAGATGAGATGAAGGCGGTTGCCGGCAATCTCTATATCACTACCGATGACGGTTCCTACGGCAGGAGCGGAATGGTAACCAAGGTGATCTCCGATCTGTATGATGAGGGCAAAAAATACGATCTCTGCGTAGCGATAGGTCCCATGATCATGATGAAGTTCGTATGTAAACTGACCAAAGAACTCGGACTTCCCACCATAGTCAGCATGAATCCCATCATGGTAGACGGTACCGGCATGTGCGGTGCATGTCGTCTGATCGTCGGTGACGAAGTCAAGTTTGCATGTGTTGACGGTCCCGAGTTCGACGGATTCTTAGTTGATTTTGACCAGGCCATGAAGAGACAGAATCTGTACAAGACCGAAGAGGGCCGCAAGTATCTGCTGGAGCAGGAAAAAGAGACGCACCACGGCGGATGCGGACAGTGCGATTGATGTGAGTAACGGTCAGGAATAAAGGAGAAAACCATGACGACAGATGTAAATACAAGAGTACCTGTCAGAGAACAGGACGCAGAAGTAAGAGCACATAACTTCGAAGAGGTATGCTACGGATATAACGAGGAAGAAGCGGTATGCGAGTCGACCCGCTGCCTTACCTGTAAAAATGCGCAGTGCGTAAAGGGCTGCCCCGTAGCTATAGACATACCTGCTTTTATCGAACAGGTAAAGAACGAAAACTTTGAAGAGGCATATCAGATAATATCAAGATCCTCATCCCTTCCCGCTGTATGCGGACGTGTATGTCCTCAGGAGACACAGTGCGAAGGAAAATGTATAAGAGGCATCAAGGGTGATCCCGTATCGATCGGAAAACTTGAAAGATTCGTGGCTGACTGGGCTAGAGAGCATGGCATCCGTCCCGAAGGCCCTTCGGGCAAAAACGGCAAAAAAGTTGCTGTGATCGGTTCCGGCCCTGCAGGCCTTACCTGCGCGGGTGATCTGGCAAGACTCGGATATGATGTGACCATATTCGAAGCCCTTCACGAGCCGGGCGGAGTTCTCGTATACGGTATTCCGGAGTTCCGTCTTCCCAAAGAGGATGTAGTGCTCAAGGAGATCGACAATGTTAAGGGGCTCGGCGTTAAGATCGAGACCAATGTCGTGATCGGCAAGACCGTATCCATAGACGAACTGATAGATGATGAAGGCTTTGACGCCGTATTCATCGGATCGGGTGCAGGTCTTCCCAAGTTCATGAACATACCCGGTGAGCAGGCCGGCGGAGTATTCTCGGCCAATGAGTACCTGACCCGTTCCAATCTCATGAAGGCATTTAAGGAAGAGTCCGATACACCTATCTACAGAGGACGCAAGGTAGCGGTCGTAGGCGGCGGAAATGTTGCGATGGATGCCGCACGTACGGCTCTCAGACTGGGTGCAGAAGTACACATCGTATACAGAAGAAGCGAAGAGGAACTTCCCGCCAGAGTCGAGGAAGTACATCATGCCAAAGAGGAAGGCATAATCTTCGATCTGCTCACCAATCCTGTTGAGATACTTGCAGATGAGAGCGGATGGGTATCCGGAATGAAGTGCATCCGCATGGAACTCGGTGAGCCCGATGCCAGCGGAAGAAGACGTCCCGTTGAGATCCCCGGATCTGAGTTCACGATGGAAGTCGATGCGGTCATCATGTCACTCGGAACATCACCCAATCCTCTCATTTCCTCCACGACCGAGGGACTTGAGGTCAACAAGTGGAAGTGCATCGTAGCCGATGAAGAGAACGGAGCAACATCCAAAGAGGGCGTATATGCGGGCGGTGATGCCGTAACCGGCGCCGCTACCGTAATACTGGCAATGGGTGCCGGTAAAGCTGCTGCAAAAGGAATAGATGAATATCTGAGGGCAAAATGATATGCAGATGTATGACCTGATCATGAAAAAAAGAAACGGCTCACGCTTAAACAGGGATGAGATCGATTTCTTTGTTAACGGTTACACACGCGGAGAGATACCCGATTATCAGGTATCAGCGCTGATGATGGCTATCTTTTTCCGCGGAATGGACAAAGAGGAGACCGTGGATCTGACCATGGCCATGGCGAACAGCGGCGAGGTCCTGGACTTAAGTAAGATCCCCGGGATCAAATGCGATAAGCATTCGACCGGAGGTGTGGGCGATAAGACGACACTTGCGCTCATTCCGATGGTAGTCGCGTGCGGAGCCCGCGTAGCCAAGATGAGCGGCCGCGGTCTCGGGCATACCGGAGGTACCATAGACAAGCTGGAGAGTTTTCCGGGCTTCTCAACATCCATATCCGATACGCATTTCATGGATCAGGTTAATACGATCGGCGTATCCGTAATGGGACAGACCGTCGATCTGGCGCCTGCGGATAAGAAGCTCTATGCGCTCCGTGATGTGACGGCTACGGTCGATAACATGTCTCTGATAGCCAGTTCCATCATGAGCAAGAAACTCGCATCCGGAGCTGACGCGATCGTGCTCGATGTTAAGTGCGGGAGCGGAGCTTTCATGAAGACTTACGATGACGCCAAGGCTCTTGCGACAGCCATGGTCGATATAGGAAAAGGCGCGGGCAGAAGGACGATGGCAGTCATATCCGATATGGACCAGCCTCTCGGACGCGCCGTAGGTAATGCGATAGAGGTAAGGGAAGCCATTGATACGCTTCATGGAAGAGGCCCCGAAGACTTTACGAAACTCTGCTACGAACTCGGAAGCAGGATGCTTCTCATGTCTGATGTGTGCACGGACCTTGATGAAGCCAAAGACAAACTTTCCGAAGCCGTATCGAGCGGAAAAGCACTCGACACCCTTGCTGCTTTTGTTAAGGCACAGGGCGGAGACGAATCATATGTCTATGATCCGATGAAACTCAAAGTAGCCGACAGGGTTACCGAGATCAAAGCCGATCGTGACGGATTCGTGTCTCATATAGAGTGCGATGAGATCGGAATGGTATCTCTGACACTCGGCGGAGGCCGTGTGACAAAGGAATCCGAGATCGACTTAAGTGTAGGCCTGATCCTGGATAAAAAGGTAGGAGACCGGGTATCAAAAGGGGATACGATAGCACGTATCTATGCTTCCGATCCCGAAAAAGAGAAGGCTGCGATAGCCAGATTTGAAGGAACGTACACCTATTCGGATACGAAGCCCGAATTAAGGGACATCATCCTGGACAGTGTGGACTGACGGTAAGAAAAAGTGGCTGAATATAGCAGAGAAATAAATGCATCGATAGATGATCTGAAGAATCTGTTCGGTGAGCATGATCAGCATATACGTAAGATAGAGAACGACTTTCGCGTAAATGTGATCAATCGTGACGGAACGGTCAGAGTATGCGGATCGAGCGAACCTCAGGTAGTACGTGCGACCGCTGTGATCAAAGGCCTGCTCACTTTATCCGAGCGTGGAAACGATCTGGAAGAACAGAGCGTCAATTACGCCATAGAACTCGGCAATGAAAACGTTGAAGATGCTCTGGTAAAGATCGACAATGACTGCATCTGTCATACAGTTCAGGGAAAACCCGTGAAACCCAAGACATTGGGCCAGAAATCCTATGTGGACGCCATCCGGAACAACATGGTCGTATTCGGAATAGGCCCCGCGGGAACGGGTAAGACATATCTGGCCATGGCCATGGCCATAACTGCATTTAAGAATAACGAGGTCAGCAGGATCATCCTCACCAGACCTGCGATAGAAGCGGGAGAAAAACTGGGCTTTTTGCCGGGTGATCTGCAGAGCAAGGTCGATCCGTACCTCAGGCCTCTCTATGATGCGCTTTATCAGATCATGGGCGCAGACAGTTTCTTAAAGAACATGGAAAAGGGGCTTATCGAAGTCGCTCCGCTCGCATACATGCGCGGACGTACTCTGGATAATGCCTATATCATACTGGATGAGGCACAGAATACCACTCCTGCCCAGATGAAGATGTTTCTGACCAGAATAGGTTTCGGATCCAAGGTCATCATCACGGGCGATGCCACACAGAAGGACCTTCCGCAGGATACATCTTCGGGACTCGATGTGGCTACCAAGATCCTTAAAGGTATCGACAACATCGCATTCTGTAACCTCACCGCTTCGGATGTGGTCAGACATCCTCTGGTTCAGAGAATAGTCAAAGCTTACGATGATTATGACCGCAGGAGATCTACCGGTGGAAGAAAATAAAAAGCCCGTATCGGGACATATCAAGTTTTATATTATGCTCATGCTGGTGAGTATCGCTGCGGTAGCTGCGGAGTATCTTCTTTTTAAGCTTCCGGAAGTCAAGGCCGTTCAGGTTCTTGCGATAGTGATACTCGGCCAGATCACGGTCATTTTTGCATATGAATCGGGACTCGTATACGAGAAGATGTTCTCGGGTGCGGGTCATAAACCGGCGATGTTTTTTGTCATATATATGCTGCTGATCGCGGCGAGCGTCGTGATGTCAGCCATGCCCGTTACGGCCTGGCCGATAGCTGTCATATATGTGCTGCTCACGATCATCTCCAATATCCCGTGCGGAATAGCAGCCGGAAGTGTATGCCTGTTCATCACCGCATCATCGGCCGTGGATGCAGCTGTATATCCTTTTGCCTATGTTTATCTGCTTGCGGGCATTTCGGCCTCTATCCTGGTCGCTCATCTTGATGAAAAGTTCAAGATAGGTTTTCCGGTCTGCATAGTTGAGCTCATTCTGCTGGCGGGACTCGGAGTTACACTCATAACGACCGTGAACGGGTTCAGCATCGAGATGCTCATATATCCGGTCGTCAATCTGGCTGTTACGCTGATACTGATGCTTTTCATCCTGAAGGCTTTTTCCGCCAAGGTCATCTTCAGGGAAGAGGATAAGTATATCGAACTGAACGATCCGGAGTGCATGCTGCTTAACGAACTCAAAAAAGCATCTCCGGAGGATTATCATAAGACCGTTCACATCGTGTATTTCTGCGACAGGGTTTCCGCAGCTCTCGGGCTTGACGTACCCAAGGTAAAATGTGCGGGACTGTATCACAGAGTCGGTGTCATCGGCGGTCAGTATAACTGGGAAAATACACGCGCCGTGTGCGAAGAACGCAATCTTCCCGAAGAGGTCATGACGATACTTAAGGAATTTGAGGATCCGAACACACCGATGGTACAGCCGGAGACAGCTGTCTTGTTCATGTGCGAGTGCATAGTCAGCTCGATACAGTATCTTTTTGCCAAGAACAGCGAGATCAAACTTGATTATCCTTCACTAATCGAAGCGATATTCGAGCAGAGGACTCAGGCCGGCGTGTTCAAGTCAAGCGACTTGAGCATCAGACAGTATGAACTCATGAAAAAGGTTTTCATGGAGGAGAAACTTTATTATGACTTCCTGCGTTGATATTGATGAAGATATCGATCTCGGTTTTGATGTACAGGAACTGACTGTCAGTCTTCTTGAGGCGGTCTGTGAATCCGAGGAATGTCCGTATGAGGCATGTATCAACGTATATGTTACCCATTCGGACAACGTTAGAGTGTATAATAGGGAATACAGGGACATAGATGCTACGACCGATGTACTGTCTTTTCCGGCACTGGATATCATCGAAGGTGATTTCAGCGGCGTCGAGGATGATCTGTCGTCGAATTTTGATCCGGAATCCGGGGAGCTGATCCTCGGAGATATAGTGATCAATGTTGACCGTGTTTATTCGCAGGCTGAAGAATACGGCCACTCGGTAAAGCGTGAGTTTGCATTTCTTACCGCGCACAGCCTGTACCATCTGTGCGGATACGACCATGAGACGGAGCCTCAGGCTCGCATCATGGAAGAGAAGCAGGAAGCTGTACTAGTAAAACTTGGGATAACCAGGGAGAGCCATGTATAACAGAGACAGACTTGTTATAATCTTAATCTCCATAATGCTTTTCCGTATACCCATATCGCATATCATCGGCGATAACGGATGCGGTTATCTGTCGGGACCTCTGGAAGTGTTCTGGTGCCTGTCACTTCTGTTCGGCGCCGGACTTACCATAACCCTTCGCGGTATGATGCATGATCGTGTAAGAAGAGGGCAGTATTCGAATGCGGCTCAGATATTCGGGCTTGCCAAGAAGTATACTTTTATTGCTGCGATCGTTCTTTTGATCATATGTACACTCTCGTATGATCTGATCGGAACCCGGCTTCTTCACGACACAGGAAGCAGGATCGGATTCCTTTTTGTCGGTCCCGCTGTTTTTCTTGCCCTGTTCATCAATCTCAATATCGGATATCTCAACGGCACGGACAACAATCATGCAGCTCTGATAGGTGAGATAGTATATGCCGTAGCCATGGGTCTCGGGATGATACTCGGAAGTATCATAGGCACCCATTCGGGGACCGCAATCTCGGCTCTTTTGAAAAATGAAGAAGTCACGGCAATGTACGGAGCAATGGGTACAATGGCCGGATTATGTGCCGGAGAACTGATCTCACTTATAGTTCTCATGGCCATGACGATCCTTTATCAGAGATCATTCCACCATCTGATGAAATCCGAAGCCGGGAGGCATCGTGAATATATATCCGATCTGAGCGGACGTTTTATTCTCGGAGTATTATCGGATGGCCTTCAGGAACTCATTCTTCACCTGCCCGTATTTGTGTCGATCATATTGTATCGTTCCGTAAATATTCGTGCAGAAGGGGCAGATCCGGCCGTTATAGGCTCATCGGTCGGAGCATTTTACAGCAAGTTCATAGTTATCACGGGGATCCTTTCCCTCCTCGGAGTTTCATCCGTTCAGGGATCGCTTAAAGGGATCGCGGCGGCCGTCAATGATTCGGACACACAGGCGGCCTCTGACAGGATAAGCAGGCTTTTTGCCAGAGTATCATATTATTCCATACCTGCGGTCATCTTTACGACGATGCTTGCGCCCGTGATCGTTCCCACCATATATACCGGCAGGCTCACCAACGCGGTGGAACTTCTTAGCAGCTGTACATCGCTGGTATTCATATATGCACTGACATACAGCTTCATGTCGGTGCTCATCAAACTCGGATATAACAGGGAGATGCTCGTCGTGAGCTCCGCTGCTCTGGTCGTAAGCTGTATACTGGGTGTTTTCCTCATAGGTAAGTATGAAGGCAAGTTTACCGGTCCTGTGATCGCCATGATGGTATGCTACGGTCTCGTAATGATCGTATGTGTGCTGATCCTGTTCAGGAACTTCCGCATGCGTTTCAGATTGCTGCAGTCTTTCGTGATACCGCTCGTAGTGGCAGGCGTGATAGGCGTGCTCATCAGACTTCTCGGAAATGCGATGTATGAGTCGGTCGGCGGTGTCATCACTTTGCTTGTATGCATCATTCCCGCCTGGTTCATTTATAATCTGGCATGCATGCTTCTGCATGTCGTTTCGGCGGGAGCACTCAACAAGAAGTTCTTAGGTCCCATGCTTGTCCGTATCGGACAGAATCTGGGAGTCTTTTAATGTCAGCTTCTCATCGAAAATATGATATAGCGGTGATCGGTGCAGGTGCCTGCGGGATGACGGCTGCCATCGCGGCGTCTCGTCAGGGGGCAAATGTATGCCTGATCGAAAGCGGATCCCGCGTCGGGACCAAGATATTAAAGACCGGAAACGGGAGATGCAACTTAAGCCATACCCCGATAGAGGGCAACGAATATCGCGGAAGCGGCGACGGACGCATCGGCACATTCCTGAAGACTTTCGGCGTGGATGAGACCCTGGAGTTCTTCGGATCCATCGGACTCATCACCAGAGAAAAAGACGGATATATATATCCGTATTCGGAGATGGCATCATCCGTGCTCGATGTTCTCAGGTTCGCCGTCAAGGATTCGGGAGCAGATGTCATATGTTCCGTGAAGGTTACGGATATTATTCGATCTGACGATGGATATACCCTTCAGCGCGAGAGTGATCCGGATGAAAAAGGAAAAACCGAAAAAAGCGCTTATCATGCTTCGAAGGTCATCCTGTGTACCGGCGGATGCGCCGATCCGGCTACCGGGTCCGACGGAAGCGGGATAAGGATAGCACAGAAACTCGGATTGAAGGTCGTAAAACCTCTCCCTGCACTTGTGAAGGTCACTGTTACGAACAGCCGGGATCTGGCCGTATGTGCCGGCGTACGGTGCAAAGGCATTGTCAGTGTATATATGGGAGATGGTGGATCCGACATGTCTTCTGGCACGGAGGCGGTCGCTTCAGACAGGGGTGAGATCCAGTTTACCAAAGACGGTCTTTCCGGTATCCCGATATTCAATGTCAGCAGATATATCTCACGTGCCCTGGACGGATCCGTGAGGGTAAGGGTAAAGCTTGACCTGTGTCCCGAAATGAGTGCTGATGAGCTCGTATCCTTTATCATGGGATATATTCGGAACGGATGCAGTGCCGGAGATATCTCGACAGAAGAAGCCCTGGCCGGCATCATGAATAAGAAGATCAATACATATATCCTGAAGTCAACAGGGATCAGGCCTTCGACCCCGGTCCGTGATATCGGACGTGACAGGATCGTTAAATATGCCGATGCGGTCAAAATGCTGGAATTCGACATAAACGGTACCTACGGATTTGAGCAGGCCCAGGTGACAAGCGGCGGAGTAGATATGTGCGAAGTGGACGATAACTTACAGTCGGTAAAGTATCCCGGGCTGTATCTTGCTGGCGAGCTTCTTGATGTTGACGGCCCCTGCGGAGGGTATAACCTTCAATGGGCATGGACAAGCGGATATTTGGCAGGAAAGAGTGCTGCCGCAAAATGAAGATATGCGTTAACAATCTCAAATTTCATATAGATCATGAACCGACTGAAAGCGAGTTTACATCAGCCGTGTCCAAAACGCTTAAGATCGGAACAGGAGATGTTTCCGATCTTTCCGTACTTAAGAAATCCATAGATGCGAGACACAAGGATGATATCCGTTATATCTTTTCGGTGGAATGTGATGTGGCAGATGCGGACAGGATCTTAAACGACAGCCATATCAAAAATGTATCAAACGCAGACCATGTGAAATACGTCGTTCCCGAACCTGTTTCGGATGCAGGCAGACCCGTGATAGTCGGATTCGGACCGGCCGGGATGTTCTGCGCATATATCCTGGTCCTTGCAGGTGTTAAACCGATAGTGATCGAACGCGGTGAAAGTGCGGTATCAAGAAAAAAGAGTGTAGAGGAATTCTGGGAGACCGGAATGCTCAAGCCCGACTCCAACGTGCAGTTCGGCGAAGGCGGGGCGGGTGCCTTTTCGGACGGTAAGCTTAATACACTGATCAAAGATAAGACCGGGAGATGCAGATTTGTGCTGGAGACTCTGGTGAAGTTCGGCGCCCCTGCCAACATCCTGTATGATTCAAAGCCGCATGTCGGTACGGATATACTCATCAAAGTGGTCACCGCGATGCGGGAATTTCTGCTCGAGCAGGGATGTGAGATCTTCTTTTCCACACAGGTCGAAGACATAGTGATACGTGACGGTGCCGTAAGAGGTGTGGTCTGCTCCGGCAGAGAGATAGATGCGGATAAGGTGATACTTGCAATCGGACACAGCGCACGCGATACTTTTGAGATGCTGAGCAAATGCGGCGTACAGATGGAGAGCAAACCCTTTGCCGTAGGCTTGAGGGTTGAACATCCGCGAGAGTTCATGGATATCTCACAGTACGGAGAATATGGAGCGTCCATGCTTCCCGCCGCTTCATATAAACTCACCTCGAAGAGTACGAACGGACGGGGCGTGTACAGTTTCTGCATGTGTCCGGGCGGATATGTTGTCAATGCTTCTTCGGAAAATGAGATGCTTGCGGTCAACGGCATGAGTTACAGCGGCAGAAGCGGGGATAATTCCAATTCGGCGATCATAGTAACGGTCACGCCGGACGACTATCCGGGGGAAGGTGCGCTTTCCGGAGTTGAGTTCCAGAGAAAACTCGAACGGAAGGCTTACGAGATCGGAGAGGGGAAGGTACCTTATCAGAGGTATGCGGATTATGTATCGTGTATTAAGTCCATGAACAGTTCATCTGCTTCCGGGGCTGACTTTGTCAATGCCGTATCCGATGTATCGTTTGGAGCCTCCTTTGTTCCGAACACCAAAGGGATGAATGTTTCAGCGGATATAAGCACTCTGTTACCTTATGAGATATCAAAAAGCCTGGTGGAAGGGATGACCCGGTTCGGGCATATGATACACGGATTTAACAGTGCGGATGCGTATCTTTCCGGAGTGGAGAGCAGGACATCGTCTCCCGTAAAGATACCACGCGGAGATGACGGGATGAGCATCAATATATCCGGCCTGTATCCCTGCGGCGAGGGTGCCGGCTATGCGGGGGGTATCACCTCTGCGGCCATGGACGGCATGTATATAGCACAACAGGTGCTTTCGTGATATCCTATTACTGATCATGCTTTAAACTGAGGAGATGAAAAAATGAGTTACAGAGAACTGCTTAAAGATAAAAAGAGGATAGTGATAAAGATTGGATCGTCATCACTGCATCATCCCGAGACGGGTGAGCTGGATTACACCAAACTGGACGTTCTGGTCAGAGAGATATGCGATCTTAAGAACCGCGGCAAGGATGTGGTCCTGGTGAGCTCGGGAGCAATAGCCGTAGGAAGAAAGGCTGTCGGGCTCAAAGCCGAGGAACTGAAAGAGACTTCAGTCAAGCAGGCCTGCGCAGCCATCGGTCAGACCAGGCTCATGATGGTTTATCAGAAGATATTCGCCGAATACAATCATATGGCCGCACAGGTTCTGATGACCAAAAACACTATCGTTGATAACTTAAACAGGTTCAATGCCAGAAATACGTTCATGGAGCTGTTTGAACTGGGTGCGGTACCGATCGTTAACGAGAACGATACGGTCGCTACATACGAGATAGAACTGGGCGACAATGATACGCTCTCCGCAGTCGTGGGAGCGCTTACCGATGCGGATCTGCTGATACTGCTTTCGGATATTGACGGATTGTATTCCGACGATCCCAGAGAGAATCCGAATGCGGAATTCATATCGGAAGTGGATGACCTGGATTCGGTCATGGACATGGGCAAGGAATCCACCGGCTCCGATGTGGGTACCGGCGGTATGAATACCAAACTGCAGGCAGCACGCATCGCCACGGTATCGGGCATCGACATGGTCATCGCCAATTCCGCGGACATCAAGGTCATTCACAGGATAGTGGACGGAGCCGATATAGGAACGCTCTTCAAAGCTCATCGGGATGATAAGTTCGATCTGCCGCTGTATGTTCAACAGATGCATAAATGATCATCCGGTCCGGAAGATAACAGGTAATGAGCATAAGTCCCAAATCGGAACTCAGAAAAAGCATACTTAAGCTCAGAGACGATATCCCACAGGATACAAAGAAAGATCTTGATGACATGATCACAGAGCGTGTCCTTTCGGTTTTCTCAGGTCCCCAATATGATACCCTGCTCACCTATGTATCGTTCAGATCAGAGGTTTCAACGAAGGGGATCATCCTGCGCCTGCTGAAAGCGGGAGTCAAAGTGGCGGTGCCGAGAGTCGAGGGCGAAGATATCAGATTTTATCATATATCGTCACCTGACGATCTGGCGGAAGGTTATATGGGGATTCCCGAACCTAAACCGTCGTGCATGCCGTGGGAGATGAAAACCGGCGCTCAGGATTCGGGAGCGGGCGTCACTGTAGTAGATACGGTGATCCTTGTTCCGGGAAGTGTTTTTGATAAAAAGGGAAACCGCATAGGTTACGGCGGAGGTTTCTATGACCGTTTTCTCGCAAAGCATCAGGGGATGTACAGCATAGGTCTAGCGTATGATTGCCAGATAGCGGATGAGATACCTGCGGATGAATGGGACCGGAAGGTTGATGCGGTGATCACTCCGGGACACTCCTATCCGGAGCATAGTATGTAAAAGAGGTAATAATGTCTGAAATAGATGATGAACTGTTAAATGAAGTCATGAAGCATCTTGACAGTGAGGTTTCACTGGGCGCGATGCGCATGAGCGTGGAATTCGATCCCGAACAGGATGAACGCTCAAAAGTGTCTCACAAGTGCTGCAAGGTTTACGGAAGGGAAGCCAGCCGGATGGTCGGCGAGCTTGACATGTATTCCGACAGCAGCAACGGTGATTACAGTAATGACTGAAGATATCGCATTGATACGGGGGATATGATATGACTACAGCAGAACTTAATAAGATGGGAGAGCGTGCAAGACGCGCAGCATATGAACTCCAGACCATGAAGCAGCAGGATAAGGAGATAGAGCTCCTTAAGTGTGCCGAATACCTCTCGATCTACAAGGAGGAGATCCTCGCGGCAAATGCAGAGGACATAAAACGTGCGACGGAGAACGGCATGCATCCCGGAATGATCGACAGGCTTCGTCTGGATGATGCGAGAATAGAAGCCATGGCCGAGGGCATGAGGCAGGTAGTCAAATTAAAAGATCCCTGCGGTGAGGTCATGGAGGAGTTCACACGTCCCAACGGTCTCAAGATCCGTAAAGTCAGGGTGCCGATAGGCGTTATAGGAATCATATATGAGTCGAGACCGAATGTTACCGCCGATGCTTTTGCACTCACTTTCAAGAGCGGAAATGCGGTCATCTTAAAGGGCGGAAGCGATGCGATATCGTCAAATATCGCCATCGTAAACCTTATGCGCAAGTCACTTACTTCATCGGGACTCAATCCTGATTTTGTGCAGCTCATAGAGGATACCGACCGAAAAGTCACTCAGGCTTTCATGAAGCTAAATAAGTATGTTGATGTGCTCATCCCCCGCGGAGGAGCCGGACTCATCAAGAGTGTGGTTGAAAAGTCCACCATCCCGGTCATCGAGACCGGCACCGGCAACTGCCATATCTATGTGGACAAGTATGCCGATCTTGATAAAGCGGTTCCGATCATCGTCAATGCAAAGACACAGAGGATAGGCGTATGCAATGCCTGTGAATCGCTGGTTGTCCATAAGGAAGTTGCCCGCCAGCTCATGCCCAGACTGGCAGAACTATTTAAGGAATTCCAGGTGGAGATCAGGGGAGATGAGTATGCCTGCGATATCCTTCCCGAGGCAGTACCTGCCACGAAGGATGACTGGGGCAAAGAGTATCTGGATTATATCGTATCCATGAAGACCGTCGGAAGCGTGGAAGAGGCGGTAGAGCATATAAACAGATACAATACCAGACACTCCGAAGCGATCATCACCGAGGATAAGACTACGGCCCAGTATTTCATGGACCGTGTCGATGCGGCATGTGTATATGTGAATGCATCCACGCGTTTTACTGACGGCTTTGAATTCGGTTTCGGAGCCGAGATAGGCATATCCACCCAGAAACTCCATGCGAGAGGTCCCATGGGGCTTAAGGAACTGACTTCATATAAGTACCAGATATACGGAAACGGCCAGATAAGAACCTGACCGCGTGCGTTTGGGGATAAGAACCGATATGAGTAATGCTAAGAAATTCGGCGTTTTTCTTGTGGTATTGCTGTGCGCCGCTTGTATGTTTGTTTTTATATATACTCTTGTGAAACTTTCACTTCAGGAGGGCGACAGCTCCAGCCGCCTGACGCAGGCAGTCGTTAAACAGATAGGAGAGGCCGCCTTCGATCAGGAACTGGATGCGAACCAGATCCAGGCCCTCAATCTTTTTCTCAGGACCATGGCTCATTTCGTGCTTTTTTCCATCCTGTCCTTCGGTATGTGCACCGTAGCGTTTCTGGTATTTGCCCGTCCTGCGGGAAGGTTTTTCGGACTGGTACTCAATATGTTCATATGTGCCGCACTGGCATACGGTACGGAATACTTTAAGCAGTTTGTGGACGGAAGACATTTCCAGATAGAAGATGCATGGCTCAATATATACGGAGTGATGATCGGGCTGTGCTCTTTTCTGATCGCGGATCTGATATTCTGGGCTATACGCGCACGGAGCGCATCGAACCCAGAATGATGTCAGAATGAGGTGATGGAAGGATCCTTGAGAGGATTGTTTGCGATGTGCTTGAGAGTAAAGATCGTTTCGCGTACCGGAGGTATGCAAAGTACCAGTACTGTAGTGGCGGCTTCGGCCAGGAGATAGCTGCCGTCATATCTGATATCGTACCAGAGCCTGTCGAGACGGGTCACACATCCTGCGGGATAGGCATCATAATACGGAGCGGCGAGAACGTAGCATACGAACATCACGAACACTCCGATCAGATATCCCATTATCAGACCGAAGGTACTGTTTTCTTTATCAATATCACCTATGATCTGCAATATGGGTTTTTCTTTCCCGGGTTTAAGCTCCCGGGCGTTTTTTATCCTGTTGATATAGCGCTGTGTATCGAGATTCTGCTTAAGAAGCCCGCCGAGACAGAATCCGGTGCATGCGATGAGATACTCCAGAAGGAAGACAGTGGGGCCTTTGATGAAACTGTCTCTGACCATATCTGCTGACGAAGGATCCGTGATCGCTCCGGCAAACAATACTTCGGATACGAATGTTGCTATCAGTTTGCATATGCTGAACAGGAAACTGCCGATCAGACCGGTCCTGAAGCCGAAGAAGTAGGTTATGAGCCACAGGGGCAGCAGCGAGAAAAAAGTCCAGCTTCCACCTTCGTTTAATACCAGGATGGGGAAGAAGGACAGAGCTGTAGCCAGAATGAGCAGAATGGTGCACCAGGCGTTTTCGTTATCATAAAGTCTGGTCACGATATATTTTCTATTTTCTTCTCTTGCCATCTCTTAACCTGCGTTCACGCTTGATGCGATTGTTGTGTATTATCAGATAAACGATGATGAGCAGTAATGCTCCCAGCAAAGTGTTGCTGAAGGTTACCTCAAAGCCCGTGTATCTCGGCGCCAGTTCGATGCCTATTCGCTCATAGAATCTGCCGAGCATTCCGGTCACAAAGGATTCGACCTGGATGATGGCCAGAACGGTAGCGGCGATGTTTAAGATCATGCTGTTCCTGTTCTCGCGTTCACTGGACATGAGATCGACCATGTGCTCTAAGTATTCCTGATGCTTGTCATATGTTTTCAGAAGATCTTCGTTGGAGAAGGCTTCCTTGATGCAGGATGCTTCTCTCGAAGTTCCGATATAGTTGAAGTTTGAGGGCTCCCAGAAGGGTATCGTCTTGCCGTATTCCTGTTCAAGCTGCATGACTTCATCCATGGTCACGTTATTGTTGCGGTACAGAAGATCGCTGACCTTCATGTTCATGCGCGCGAGAGCGGTATTCTGGAACATGACGAGCTCCGCGATAAAGGAATAGGTGGAAGTGATATCGATCCTGTCCTTTATATCTCCGAAGTCATCCGGGATGAATGCGATGACCATCTCGGACAGATATACGGAGTAGTAGTCATATTGTGAGTGGTCGGTTTCGCATATGGTCTTAAGTTCCGGAGAATCGATATGGAAGTCCTGGCGATGACTGTTGTATACTTCGGCGGACATTATGTTCTGGAATTCCGTCCGATATACGTCCTGATCCGGTTTGTTGGACATGCATACCATGATCTTTTCCTGACCGCATTTGTGCAGGAGGTATTTCTGCCATAGATAATCGTAGAGACGTATGAACCTTATGCACTCGGGGTGGCTGAAAGGATCATATCTGCCATCCGGAAAAGTCACGCGCGGATCCACCAGCTTGATATAGTTGTTGCTGACCTGATCCTCGAGCTGTGTGGTGGAGTATCTGTAATCCGGGAAAAAGACATTGACCACATACATATGCGTGGGCCTGTGGGAGGTGATGAAAACATATCCTTTCTGAAGTCCTATCACCTGCTCACGGTTTTTGTCATGAGAAGGATCGTTATCCTGATCTTTTTGCTCGTCATCATCATCGTTTCCGAAATAGGTATATATCTTGTCCTTGCGTATCCGGGCTTCGAGATCGTATATGGTCTCATCCCCCGCCGGATCGGGGTTAAGATCGTCATGAATGGGATCGAACGAACGGTCCTTGCAGGGATAATCATCCGTGGTATGCAGAAAATCATAGCATCCCAGGTAATGAGTCCTCATATCCGTTATCGATCTGGAAGAGCACTCGTATCTGATGGATTCCTCCAGACTCTTCAGGATCTGTACGGGGATCCCGTGGTCATCATCGGTTCCCGGCTGATCGGGGTCCAACGGTATGAAGGGAGCACCCGCAAAAAGCGGATCGGTCATTGCGTTATACGCATGCTCGGTCATGGGCAGGTAAAGATATACATCATCCTGCCATGTTTTGACATATTCCTCACCTTCGGATCCGGACTCGCCATCCGGTGAAAACCGCTCTCTGGAAAAATCGTAAAACGAGGCATTTTTTCCGGATACATCGACACCTTTGTGCAAAAGTTTGCTTAAGGACCCTGCCCTGGTTACGGAGTTTGCGTCTGAATTGTCACATATGTAGATGGCTTTGGGAAAACCGGATTCGCTCGTGACCGGAGCGCCCGAAGGCAGAGAGAGTATGTGATGGCGCTTAAAGCGCATGATGTTTAACAGTTTGACACCGTCCGCTGAAACGGCGCATGCGGCGAGAGCATCTATGCGGATGTTTTCTCTTACATGCATCTTCCGTAAGAATGCATGGACTCCGTCCGTGAGAAGCCTTACGACTCCCGTGCCCTGAAACTCGGGATCGACGACGGCGGAGAGGATATATACAAAGTGTGATCTGTCTTTTTCAAAAGGAACTATCTGATCCGGGCTGATATCATCATCAAGCAGAGAATAAGGAGTATCCTCCTTAAGGATCATTTCCCGGAGTATATCATTAACGGGAAAGAAATTGATATAGCCTGCGAGTCTGTCGCCTGCTTCGTCCCATACATAGGCATAGGACAGGGGATTTGCTCCGTATCTGTCCACCATGGGCATGATCTCACCGGCATCTTCCGCGGAGTAAACTTTAACATCGAGTTCATGTACTTTCTCCATGAAAGCATACACATCCCCGCCACGGAGCGGGTCAGCGGGAGAACAATATGTCAGGCTGTCACTTACTGTGCTTTGAGCTCTTTCCATAATTCGTTGTAAAGTTCGGTGGTATCGCCTTCAACCTGGGTGCATACTTCACAGAGGTCGACGGATTCTTCGGTAGGAACGATGGCGGGATCTTCTTTAAGCTCGGCATCCATTGACTTGATCACCGCTTCGTTCGGCGTGGAGTAGTAGATGAATTCGAAATTGGCTGTAGCCACATCCTGACGGCACAGGAAGTCAAGGAACTTACGTGCCGCATCGGTGTTCTGGCAATTCTTTGTAACGATCCAGGAATCCACCCATACATTGGAACCTTCTTTGGGAACGACATAAGCCAGATCCGGATTATAGAGATGTCCCAGATAGGCTTCGCCGGAATATACCACTGCCATGGTAGCGTTGCCCGCAACGACCTCATCACGCGCTTCGTCCACAAGATAGGCTTCAACATCCGGCTTCTGTTTCATCAGAAGATCGGCTGCTTCACGGATCTGTGCTTCATCGGTCGTATTTAACGAGTATCCGAGATACTTAAGAGCTACCATGAATGTATCTCTCATGGAATCCTGCATGATGATCTCTCCGGAGTATTCGCCGTTAAACAGTACGTCCCAGCTGTCTATTTCACCGCTTACCTTGGTCGTATCATAGAGGATCCCCAGTGTACCCCAGAAGTAGGGCAGAGCATATGAGTTATCGGGATCGATGGCTTTGTTTATTTCCCAGTATTTGCTTCCAATGTTGCTGATATTGCCCAGGGTGTCAAAATCGATCTTCTGGGCTTCACCTTCATCGATAAGCCTCTTGACCATATAGTCCGAGGTACATACCAGGTCATATGAGATCCCCCCCGCCTTGTACTTGGTATAGAGCTCCTCGGCAGTCGTGGCTTCTTCGTATTTGACTTCAATGCCGCTCTCACGGGTAAACTGTTCGAGCATATCCGGATCGAGGTATTCACTGTAGTTGAACACGGTGAGCGTCTCTCCGGTAAGAGGAACGGCTACGGTGCTGGAGTTTGCACCTGTCTGACCGCATCCCGAAATGAGTAGAGCGCTGGTCGCGATAGTGCATATTGTGGATATGAGCCTTTTATTCATCTTAAGTGGTCTCCCTGTCTGATTTTTTAGAATAATGATTCAGGTGAAGCCTGTCATAAGGCAGGTTCACGAGTATAAGTAATACTAACACAATAAAGAATAAAACGGTAGATAACGCATACATCTCGGGCTTGATGCCTTTACGTATCTCGCCGTAGATGAGGGTGGAGAGAGTGTTCACTCCGGCACCCTTGGTAAAGTAGGTGATAACGAAGTCGTCCATGGACATTGTGACAGCCATCAGAAATCCCGAAAGTACTCCGGGAAGGATCTGCGGCATGAGTATGCGCATGAATGCGTAAGCTTCGCCCGCTCCGAGATCCAGAGCCGCTTCATACTGATATATATCCATATCCCGAAGCTTGGGAAGGATGCAAAGGATCACATAGGGCAGATTGAAGGTCACATGTGCGAGCAGTACCGATGAAAAACCGAGCGGAAGGAATCGCACAAACCACAGAAGAAGTGCGATGCCCGTGACGATATCGGCATTGATCATCGGGATATTGGTCCAGAACAGCATTATCTTATAGTCTCTTTTTTTCATCGAATAGATGCCTATGGCTCCGAAAAGCCCAATGACAGAAGAGATGAATGCGGACAGGAGGGCCAGCCCGAATGTGGTCCACAGAGCATTCATTATGGTCGAATTATTCACGAGTGAAGTATACCATTCCAGGGTAAAGCCTCCCCAGACCACGCGTGACCTTGACGCATTGAAACTTAAGACGATGAGTATCGCGATAGGTGCGTAGAGAAAAAGCATTATCAATATGAGATATGTCTTCTGGAGTACTTTTGCCATCATAGGATACCCGTGGAAGCCTCTTCGCGGTTCCTGCCGAAGAGGAATGAAGTGATCAGCACGAATATCATCAGAGCGACGCTTAAGCCCGAACCGAGATTCCAGTTCATGCTGACGGTGAATTCCTGCTCGATGATATTACCGAGAAGCTGTATCTTGCCTCCGCCCAAAATGTTTGCAATAACGAATTCCGTCATTGACGGAACGAATACCATGGTTATTCCGCTTCCCACTCCGCCGAGTGAGAGAGGGATTATTATCCTGGTCAGTACATGAAGCTTATCGCTGCCCAGGTCCTTGGCAGCCTCGATCACATCTTCGGGGATGGAAAGAACGCTGTTGAGAACCGGTAAGAGCATGTAAGGCAGGTAGTCATATACCATTCCGAGGACGATCGCTCCGGGAGTATTGATGAGTTTCATGGGCGCAAGCCCGAGACCCGTGAGCAGATTGTTGATGATGCCGTTGTTGGATATGAGCATCTGCATTGCCAGGATACGGAGTATGAAGTTCATCCACATGGGAAGGATAAGTATGAAAAGGATGATGCTTTTCTTACGGATATGACTGCCGCGCAGTATGATCGCTACGGGGAAAGCTAAAAGAATGCACAGGACGGTGCTGATAAAAGCAAGACTGAGAGACATGATCAGAGCCTTGCGGTGTATAGGGTCAAATATAGCCAGCAGATTGGCGAGAGTCAGTGCTCCGTCAGAGTCTGTTATGGCTTTGGACAGTATGAAGATGATCGGAATGATGGTAAAACCGATGACCCATATGATATAAGGAATGGAGAGGAGACGGGATCTGCTACGATTCATAGTTCTCTCCGTGAGCGGATTCATTCTGATCGAATACCTGCTCGTCCTCGCTTGAAGGCTTGTTCATGATCTGGATATTGTAGGGATCGACACTTATCCCAACATTGCTTCCAACGGGGAAGTGCTCGGTGGTCTGTACCAGGAAGGTGATGCCGATCTCGCTCTCCACACGGATCTCCCAGTGAACGCCTTTGAATACGATGGATGTGACGGTTCCGTGAGTCTGCCCTTTTCCTCCGGCGTCGAGTTCGACGTCTTCGGGGCGTATGACCACATCCACGGGATTGTTCTCGCCGAATCCCGTATCCACACACGGCATCTCAAGGCCGCCGATGCTCACGAGGCAGTCGCGTACCATGATGCCGTCCAGAAGATTGCTCTCACCGATGAAGTCGGCGACGAATGCATTCTGAGGTTCGTTATATATATCTTCAGGAGTTCCGATCTGCTGAATGATACCCTGGTTCATGACCACTACGGTATCTGACATGGTCAGAGCTTCCTCCTGATCATGTGTAACATAGACAAAAGTGATCCCGAGTTCTTCTTTGAGCCTTATCAGCTCGTATTGCATGCCCTGTCTCAACTTAAGGTCGAGAGCTCCCAGAGGCTCATCGAGCAGAAGGACCTTGGGCTCGTTTACGATCGCCCTTGCGATCGCTATACGCTGCTGCTGGCCGCCGCTCAGAGAAGAAGGAGAGCGGTTCTCATATCCTTCAAGTCCGACGAGTTTTAAGGAGTATGCTATCTTCTCGCGGATGACATCCTTGTCCGTACCGCGGATCTTCAGTCCGAAAGCGATATTATCCGCAACGCTCATGTGTGTGAACAGAGCATATTTCTGGAATACTGTATTTAACTGACGCTTATTGGGAGGGAGAGAAGTGATGTCTTCCCCATCAAAGATAACCCTGCCGGAATCAGGCGCTTCAAACCCGCCGAGGATCCGCAGAGTGGTAGTCTTACCGCATCCGCTGGGACCAAGCAGGGTAACGAATTCATTCTCGTGGATCGAGAGATTCAGACTTTTGAGTACGGTCGTCCCTTCAAAGGATTTGGTGATATTCTCAAATCTTATTAATTCTTTTGCCATTTATACGCCTTAAATCAGCCTTTTGACCAACTATTCCATTATACAGTAAATACGTTGACTGTCAACAAATGCGTCGATTTACACAGGGCCCGATATTGTGGTAAAATTGCGCATGGAAATACTCCACGGATCTACAGACTTTTGTGTCTCTTCAGGAGGGTTGAAATGTCTAAATATGTAGCATATGTCTCGTCATATACCTCGGCTTCGGAAGATAAGAACGGGATCAGGATATATGACGTCGATCTTAAGACCGGTTATCTCAAAGAGAAGAACCAGATCAGCATCACCAATTCATCTTATGTGTCCATATCTCATAACCGCAAATTCCTGTATTCCATCACGGATTTCGGCGTGGAAGCATATAAGATCAAGAAGAACGGAGATCTGGAGGTCATAGGACAGGGCAATATCAACGGTATGAGAGCTTCATACCTGTCCACCGATTATGATGACAAGTTCCTGTTTACGGGCGGATATCATGACGGTAAGATCACCGTGCTCAGGTTAAATGATGACGGAAGCATAGGTCAGATCACAGACGAAGTGTTCCATAAGGGTTTGGGCACGATAGCGGACCTGGATTCAAGGCCTCACGTAAGCTGCGTGAAGATGACCAGAGATAACAAGTATCTGATGGCAGCCGATCTGGGTACGGACAATACCACGGTATATAAACTTGACCACAATACAGGTAAGCTTACTCAGGCTGATATAATCCATTCCGATCAGAAATCCGGTCCCAGACATATCAAGGTGTCTGCCGACGGTAAATTCGTCTATATCGTTCATGCCCGCGGATGCTGCATAGACGTATATCATTACTATGATACGGAGAATAACGGTCCCGAATTCGATAAACTTCAGTCGATATCCACGCTGAATGAGTACCATGCCAGCGGATCGGGAGCATCGGCTCTGAACCTGTCGGATGATTTCAAGTACCTGATCACGTCCAACGCAGGCGATAATTCCGCGTGCCTGTATTCGGTAGATCGCAGGAACGGTTTTCTGACCAAACTTTTCTGTCTGCCCGTAAGCGGAGATTATCCGAAGGATGTCGCTCTTTTCCCGGATAACAAGCATATGGTCAGCCTGAATCATGAATCCAACACCATGACGTTCTTCTCGGTAGATACCAAGGCAGGACTTATCGTGATGAATCATAAAGAGATCAAGATCGAACAGCCCAATTGCATAATCTTTTACGAGATCCCGGAATAAAACCGGCACGTTTAATACTCAGGAGGTAATCACAGATGGCAGATCCCAGATATGAAAAACTGAAAAAATGTTGTGACTGTGTTAAGGCAAAAACGGATTTTAAGCCGGATATAGCCGTTGTTCTCGGCTCCGGACTCGGTAACTTTGCGGACAATGTGGAAGTGGTTGCAACAGTTCCCTACAGCGATATAGAAGGATTCCCCGTATCGACGGTTCCCGGACATAAGGGACAGTTCATCTTCGGATATCTGGAAGGCGTGAACGTGGTGCTCATGCAGGGCCGTGTTCACTATTATGAAGGTTATGATATCTCCGATGTCGTGCTTCCGGTAAGACTTATGTGCATGCTTGGAGCCAAAGCTCTTTTCCTGACCAATGCATCGGGCGGGATCAATACCGATTTTCATGCCGGAGCTTTCATGATGATAAAGGATCATATATCATCCTTTGCTCCCAATCCGCTGATAGGTCCCAATATAGAAGAACTGGGTACCAGATTCCCCGATATGACTCATGTATACGATACGGACCTTCAGGATGCGATCAGAAGCGTTGCGTATGATTATGACATTGAACTGTTTGAAGGAGTCTATGCGCAGCTTACTGGTCCTTCCTTTGAGTCTCCCGCAGAGATAAACATGCTTGCCAGACTCGGTGTCGATGCGGTGGGCATGAGTACCGTAGTTGAAGCCATAGCAGCCAATCATATGGGCATGAAGATATGCGGCATCAGCTGTGTTGCCAATCTGGCAGCAGGCTTAAGTCCCAATCCGCTCACTCACGAGGAGGTTCAGGAGGCGGCCAATCAGGCGGCACCCAAATTCACGATCCTTGTAAGAGAATCCGTTAAAAGGATCGCGGGGCTCATATGATCGAAGAATCCATGATACATAAACTCATATTGCTCGCCGATGAGGCGAGGAGCAGGTCTTACGCACCGTACTCATATTATGCGGTGGGTGCGGCACTGCTGTGCGAAGACGGTACGATCGTCACCGGTTGCAATATGGAAAATGCAGCCTTCGGCCCCGGTATCTGTGCCGAAAGATGCGCGATATACAAGGCGGTATCAGACGGCATAAGATCCTTTAAGGCTATAGCCGTTGCGGGAAGCCCCGTGGGTGAGAAGATCAGTCAGTACGCATCTCCCTGCGGTGTATGCAGGCAGGTGATGAGAGAGTTTGCCGATCCGAAGAGTTTCGATATCATAGTTGCCGGTCCGGGCAGCGAATACAGGATCAATACTCTCGATGAACTTCTTCCGGACAGTTTCGGCCCAGATAATCTGTCCTGACATCATATATATTTAAATCAGATCTGCACAGGAGAACACGATGAACATCAAATTCATATCAGCCAGGATCCTCACCATGAAAGACGGAGAGGAGATATATGAGGGCAGTCTCTATACTCAGGATGATTCCATAGTATATGTAGGTCCTTCGCTTGACGAAGCGGAAGAAGCATCAAAACTTCCCGCCGGATATAAGCCGGACCGTACGATCGACTGTGGCGGTAATCTGCTCATGCCCGGGTTTAAGAATGCCCATGCCCATTCCGGCATGAGTATCCTAAGGAGCTGTGCCGATGACATGCCGCTTTCCGACTGGCTGAATACCCAGATCTTCCCCAGAGAAGCCAGACTTGATGCTGAGATGATCGCGGATGCCACAGCCTTAAGCGTACTTGAGTATCTTACAGGCGGCATGACAGCCTGCTTTGATATGTATCTGACTCCCGAGTCCGAGGCTCAGGCCTATAAGGACATGGGATATCGTGCGGTCCTTTGCGGGAATCTCAATAACTTTTCCTCATCAGTTGAATACACTGAGGAAATGTATGACAAACTGAATCATTTCGATCCGCTCATCAGTTATGAGATAGGGTTCCACGCCGAATATACGTGCTCGGATGAGCTCATGAGATCATTAAGCGATATGGCTCACAAGCATGCTGCTCCGGTATACACGCATCTGGCAGAGACCAAAGGAGAAGTGGCAGGCTGCATGGAACGTTACGGCAAGACACCCGCGGCTTACCTTGATTCGATAGGGATGTTTGATAACGGCGGCGGCGGATTCCACTGCGTTCATATGTCCGAAGAAGACTTATGTATATTTAAGGAGCGAAACCTAAGCGTGATAACCAATCCGGGGTCCAATACGAAGCTCGCAAGCGGGATAGCGCCCATCAGTACATATCTGGAAAGAGGGATCAATGTCGGTATAGGAACGGACGGACCTGCATCCAATAACTGTCTGGATATGTTCAGGGAGATGTTCCTTACTACCGGCCTTGCCAAACTCCGCGAGGATGATGCATCTGCAGTGGATGCTCTGGAAGTGCTGAAGATGGCTACGGTCGGATCGGCCAGAGCCATGAGGCTTTTTGATGCCGATGTGCTTGAAGCGGGTAAATGCGCCGACATCATCATGATAGATCTTAACCAGCCCAATATGAGGCCTTTCAATAACATAGCCAAGAATATCGTGTACAGCGGCTCCAAGTCCAATGTGGCAATGACCATGATAGCGGGACGCATCCTTTATATGAACGGAAGCTTCGATGACTCCATTGATGTGGAGCGCATTTACATGCGCGCACAGGAGATCATAGATACCATACGATAATCACAGAGGAAGGTATGGAAGCACTTATTTTTGTATTGATCCTTTTGGGAATTATCGTGCTGATAATGCTTTTACAGTTTATTAATTCCCGAAGAGATGATAAACTATATCTGCTCAAACTAAGAAAAGAGTTCGGTAATAATCACAGATCTTCTTATGATCATGATCTTCCGGCTTCGGCGGATGCTTATTTCAGACGGCATGCTACGGATAGGAGTCTGGATGATATCACATGGTCGGATCTATCCCTTGATTCCATATACAGCTGTATCGATACGACTGAGTCCGAAGCGGGACATCAGGTGCTTTATCATATGCTCAGGACCCCGCTCTTTGATACGGAACTTATCGCATCCAGACGCAGAGCGATCGATCATTTCAGAACGCATGATGAACTGAGGGAAAAGGTACAGATAGTCCTTCATCATGTCGGAAGCTCCGGCAAAAGCTCCATATATGACTTGCTTGATGACATGAAAGGGCTGGAGGAAAAGAACTTTACACCTTACTATGTCAGGATAGCGGCTCTGATCTTAAGCATTGTGAGCATGTTCTTTCTGAAAGGCTTCGGTGTTGTGATATTCCTGGCAGTCCTCATCAGCAACCTGTATGTCTATTACAGGGATAGGGCTAAGATCCTGCCGTATATGAAAGTATATCTGTACATACTTAAGACCATCGATGCGGGCGAAGCGATCGTCAGAGCATTTTCTTCGGGTGACATGACCGATCCCGAACTTGACAGGCTTTCCTCAGGCATAAAAGATCTCCTGGTGCGATTAAAGTCGATCAAAAGAAAGAGCAGCTTCAGTTTGAGCAGCGAGATGGGAAACAATCCTTTTCTGGTGCTGTTAAGTATCGCGGGAGTATTTGTATATGCGGATATCATCAGATTCTGGAATCTCAAGCGTTCCATCCTGGACAGGTCCGAAGATATAGATGAGTTGATTTTTAAGTCCGGCAGCATAGATGCTTATATCTCAATGGCAGGGTATGTGCAGTCAATTTCGCGCAGATGCTGCGAAAGTACATTTACCGAAGAAGACAGGATAGATGCTGAAGGGATCGTTCATCCTCTGATCGAAGACCCTGTTCCCAATACGATATCCGCTGACAGGAGCATTCTGCTTACCGGTGCCAATGCGTCGGGAAAATCCACTTTCTTAAAGAGCATGGCGCTTGGAGCGATATATGCGCAGACTATAGGATATGTATGTGCGGATAAATATGCCGCGCCGCTATGTGCGGTATCGAGTGCGATGTCAGTCCGTGATGATATCGAGAGCGGAGACAGCTACTACATGGTGGAGATCAAAGCGGTAAAGCGCATCATAGACCGTTACTGCGACGAAGATATATATGCGGGATGCGGACATGTGCTCAAACTATGTTTTGTGGATGAACTCTTAAGCGGGACGAATACGGAAGAGCGTATCGCGGCCTGTACTCAGATACTTAAGGGAATGGCTGCATCGGGAGTCATGGTCATGGCGGCAACTCATGATATGGAGCTTACGGAGCTGCTTAAGAATGATTATGACAATTATCATTTTGAAGAAGATCTGTCAGAAGGCGATGTGAGGTTTTCATACAAGATCATGTCAGGCGGAGCAACCTCGAGAAACGCGATAAGACTGCTTTCATCCCTCGGATTTGATGAGGGAATGGTGCAGAGAGCGGAGATGATGGTAAGGCTTCATAAGGCTGAGGGTGTATGGAAACCGGTTTGATCTGATGTATTTACGGAAAGGATTCATCTATGACAGATATAAAACTATATTCAGACGGTGCGGCCAGAGGTAACCCGGAGGGACCGGGAGGATACGGCACCATTTTACAGTTTACGGATGCACAGGGAGTACTTCACGAGAGAGAGTACTCAGCGGGATATAAGAAGACTACCAACAACAGAATGGAACTCATGGGAGTCATCACGGGTCTTGAAGCACTGACCAGACCCTGCCATGTTGAAGTGTATACGGATTCGAAGTATGTATCCGATGCATTCAATCAGCATTGGATAGAAGGGTGGCAGAGGAAGAACTGGAAAAATTCGCAGAATAAGCCCGTTAAGAATCCGGAACTGTGGCAGAGACTCCTCAAAGCAATGGAACCCCACGAGGTGCGGTTTAACTGGGTTAAAGGGCATAACGGGCATGAGCTGAATGAACGCTGTGACAAACTTGCGACGACCGCCGCGGATGGGGACGACCTGCTTGACGATGAAGTCGCATGTGGAGTATGATTAATTAGTATTTTTGTGTGAATACATTTTAAGTCTCAGGAGCAAATTATGAACAATCTGATTCTTTTTACCAATGCTTTTTTAAGTTACCTGCTGTTGTTTATAATCTGTGTATGCGTAGTCATCGCAGCCGTGATCATCGGGATGAAGATACGCAAGGCCAAAGATGCCAAAGATGCGATCCAAACTGCCGAGCCCGTGGAGGCAAAGGCTAAAGAGACGGTATCAGAAGTTTCCGATCAGTAATTAACCTTAAGCTCACGGGTTTATCCGGTGGGCTTAAGTTTTTTTCAGCCGTATTGATTATTTTATGTAAGGGGTTATTTATGGGCAAACTCACACGTGAAGAGACAAAGGACACGACTGATTACGGTGCGCTTTATGTGCCGGAGGGAAATGTCAATATAGTCAAAAAAGACGGCTCACTGGAACCATTCAACATGCAGAAGGTAGTGAACGCCGTACACAAGAGCGCTTACCGTGCACTGTACGAGTTCACGACAGATGAGAAGAAGCATATATGCGAGTTTGTAAAGAAACGCATCGATGCTCTTGAGAATAAAGATATCCCGATCTCACTCATGCACAACATAGTCGAGGGTGCGCTAGATGAGGTCAAGCCCATAGTAGCCAAGAGCTACAGGGATTACAGGAATTATAAGCAGGATTTCGTCAGGATGATGGATGATGTGTACAAGAAGACACAGGCCATCATGTATGTGGGCGACCGTGAGAATGCGAATACGGATTCCGCATTGGTCAGCACCAAGCGAAGTCTGATCTTCAATCAGTTCAATAAGAGCCTGTATGAGAAGTTTTTCCTGACTACCGAGGAGATCCAGGCATGCAGGGAAGGATATATCTATGTTCATGACATGTCCGCGAGAAGAGATACGATGAACTGCTGTCTGTTCAATATCTCCGAAGTGCTGCATGGCGGTTTTGAGATGGGC
>JAEEGL012267490.1_pt1 | contig 31072 bp, 29 predicted proteins | sample 9134231 | NCBI WGS metagenome assembly JAEEGL01 (sample SAMN16246548, study PRJNA631951) | gut metagenome | biome: gut microbiome; feature: rumen; material: fiber-attached | host: Bos | place: Iran: Karaj | collected 2018-10
AAGAGGAAACCGCAGCCCCCAAGCAGCGGGGCCGGACGATCCTGCTGTGCCTGCTGGGCTTTTTGCTGGCCCTGGGGGTGCTGCTGCTGTGGGCGTATCATGGGGTCTCCCCCCTCATCTACAGCGAATACGGGGAGGACGTGCCCCCGGTGACCGCCTTCTGCCAGAAGGAGGACGCCTTCCTTTTGGCCGACGAAAGCTGCACCGCCCTGGGGCGGCATACAGTGCAGGTGATCACCCGGTTCCGGGTGGTGCCCTGCTGGCTGATCGTCCGGGATACCGTGGCCCCCACGGCCGTGCCCGTGACGGTGGACTTCCCCTCGGGGTACGAACCCACGCCGGACCAGTTCATCTCCGACCTGAAGGATGCGGACCGGGTGGGCGTCAGCTTCGCCCAGGACTACGACTTCTCTCCCGCCGGGGAGCAGGCCGTCGTCATCCGGCTGGAGGACGGCAGCGGCAACGTGAACGAGGTACAAGCGACCGCCGTGGTCCGCGCCACAGTGGACCGAGTCACCTTGGAGGCAGGCTCGCCCGTCCCTGCCGTGGACCCCTTCTTGACCGAGGGCTTCCACGGAGAACTGCTGGACACGATCACGGACGGCATGATGCGAACGCCGGGGGAATACGCCCTGCGGGTCCAATGCCCGGAAAACAAGCGTATCTTCACCACCGTCCTGACCATCCGGGACACGATGGCCCCTGTCGCCACAGGCCAGCTGTTGGTCCTGACGCCTGGGGAGACCGCCGCGCCGGAGGCTTTCCTGACGGATGCAGCCGATGAAACGGCTCTTAGCTTCACCTTCCTTCAGGCCCCGGACCCGGACAGCCGGGAGATCCAGGACGTCCTGATCCGGGTGACGGATGCTGGCGGCAACGGGGCCGACGTGCCCGCCCAGATACTCTACTCCTCCCTGGGGCATGTGACCATGGAGGCGAAGAACGGCTCGCTCACCGGCGCGGACCTGGGCTGTATAGAGGCTGAACCGGAGGAGTTTATGGCCAACACTTTGGGGACCTATCCCGTCCGGGTCCAACTGCCGGACGGCGTCGAGATCGCTCTCGTGACCGTGATCGACACCGTCGCTCCCACTCTGACCCTTCGAGAGGGGGCCTTCTACATCCGGCATGGGTATGCGCCTGAGGATCTGGTGAACGCGGAGGACGTGACCAACGTAGCCCTGTCCTTCGTCCAGGCCCCCGATCAGGACAGCGACCAGCCTCAGACCTTTTCCGTCCAGGCCGTGGACGCAGCAGGGAACGAAGCCACCGCCGCCTTCCCCCTGACGCTGGCCGTGGACGAAGCGCCCCCCGTCCTATACGGAGTAGTGAATCGCACGGGCTACGTGAACGAGCCCATCGCCTATCTTGCGGAAGCGTACGCCGAGGACGATGTGGACGGACGGGTGGACATGACCGTGGAGAGCGGCGTGCTCCTGTCCCGAAAGGGCAAATACACCGTCACATACACCGCCACGGACAGGAGCGGGAACACCGCCTCCAAGAGCTGTACCTATACCCTGGTGGAGCCCACCGTCACCGACGAGCAGGTGCGCCAGATGGCCCAGACCATCCTGGCCGATATCATCACGCCGGATATGGTCACCGCCGAGAAGCTGAAGGCCGTCTTCGACTACGTGCGGGGCCGGGTCCACTATACCGGGTCCTCCAACAAAAAGGACTGGCGCCAGGAGGCCATGCGGGGCTACGAGGACGGTCGAGGGGATTGCTTCACTGTGTATTCCTTGACCCGAGCCCTGCTTGACGAGCTGCAAGTGCCCTATATGAGCGTGACCCGCAAGGGCTCCTCCACCCACCACTACTGGGTGATCGTGAACATCGGCACCGGCTGGTACCACTTCGATCCCCTGGTCAGCTCCGTCCACAAGCATCGCTGCTTCATGTGGACCAACCAGCAATGCAAGGTTAAGGCCTATTTCTGGCGGTTCTATGAGGAGAACTTCCCCGCCATCGCCACGGAACCCTTCGACTACGACGCCGTAGTACAGATGGAACGGGCGGGGCTGCTGCCGTGACAGCACCCGGATGTACCCTGTGGAGACCGAATTGGGAATTGTAGCTAACTATGCAACAATACTTTGAAAGTCGTTGTGTTCCCCCCAGCAGGGTGATATACTGCCGCCATCGAATACGAACAAGCCGTTGGAGAGACGGATCGACCAAAGGAAAGGTATGGATATGAAGAAGAACTCTGGAAAAAAGCATCCCCGGCCCAATAGAAAGAAAACACGCCGGATCGTGTTATGGTCGGTGCTGGGCTTGGTGCTGGTGGGGCTGGCGCTGGGCAGCTGGCATGCATACCGGATACTGAAAAAGCCTGCCTCCCTGTTCGCCAAAGCCCCCGCCGCCACCGCCATCCCACAAGCGACCATCCTGGCCCCGGCCTTCCCTGTGCATACCTCTGCCCCCTCCTCTGGAGCTGAAGCAGCCACGCCTGCCCCCTACTCGGCACTGGAAGCCACGGCCGCACCCGCTGTGGCCAAGCCAGAGCCTACGGCCACACCTAAGCCCGTGAATCGACTGAACATCCTTCTCATGGGCATCGACGCAAATGAGTACGGTGGGACTACCAGCGGCACCATGCCCCATACGGACACGATCATGCTCATTGCCATCAACTTCGATGAAAACAAGGTGGACCTGATCTCCCTGGCCCGGGATACCATGACCACCGCACCGGGTCACTACGGTATCTACAAGCTCAACGGCGTCTTCAACGTGGGTATCGGCGGCTGGTCCCGGCCCACCGGTGCGCATGACGAGTTTTCAGAAGGCTTTCTGCTGACCTGCCGGGCCGCAGAGGAATGGATGGGCGGCATCTCCATCCCATACTATTATGCTTTTGATTTTCAGGCTGTTATCGATATCGTGGATGCCATCGGTGGTATCGATTACGATTTGGATATTCCTATCACATCATATTACGCATTTGGGACGCGTTCCTATTCACCCGGAAAGAGACATCTGGACGGGGTTGCTGTCATGGGATACCTGCGCACGCGATATGGTGTCACAAACGCATTGGATTCTGCCCGCACAGCCCGGCAGCGGCGGATGATGATGGCCATCTTCAATAAGCTGAAAAACGAAAGTAAGTTCAGCCAGATCCCTGCCCTGATCAACGCCGCCAACAGCGGCATCTATACCAACACTACCCTGAGCCAGACCACGGCCCTGGCCAATTATGCCTCCAAGCTGGATGCGGATCGCATACAGACCCATTCCATGACCGGCGATATAGGTGATATCGAATATGATTGGCGTTACGTCTACGTGGACCAGCAGAACCGGCTCGATATCATCCGGGAGGTATTCGGTTTCGAGGCTGAGCCTGTGGGCACCTGTACTCGGCAGTACGAACGCTGGCTCCACACCGTGGGCTTCTCCGCCATGAAGTATATGCGCCAGGCGGAGAAGGTGCTGAACAAGGTCCAGGAGCTGAAGGATGCGGGCACTGCCTTTACGGAGGAACAGGTCGCGCTCTACGGCGACTGCTATCGAGCCTACGTGGCATTGAAGGACAGCTTCGACAACGCCACGATCTCGCTTTCGAGCCGCTATGCCGTCACCCCCTGGCGGGAGAAAACGAGCAATCGGAAAAACTGGACCAGCGAAAACGAGGCTGAAGACCAGAAACTCACCGCTCTGGAAGCCGACATCCTGCAAGGCATGAACGACCTTAAGGCTGCCTCCAAGGACGCCACCACCCGCCTGAACGACGCCATCGGCTCCAAAATCAGACTCAGCTGGAACGTGCCCATAGGCTGGTTCAACGATCCCGACATCAACGAGGTCATCGTCGCCTTCGGGTGATCCCCTCATGGTCATCTCGATGCACTTCGCCCTATATACAAGATCCGGGGACAACATTGCTATCTCCGGATCTCTTTCTTTTTTTGTACACCTGATGTCAACAAGTTGAAATATCAGTATGACGCTTTTTTCTATACTATACTCTCTCCCGCAGAGTCCCCTCCGATCAACCCTCGACACGGTTCTTGCTGAAAAACGCTTCCGTTTCAGCATCCGCCCTGCCAGCAACCCAGCAGCACCAGTATAGAACGAACACAATGCTCAACACGATACAGCATCCGATGATCAAACCATATTGTTCATATGCACTCTTTTTCCTTTACAGCATTTTACGCTCCTCTAAAAATTTTTTAAACTAGTGTGAACCTACACCTCAGTCACTATACATTTGTTTAGAGAGCACACGCATGAAACGACGGTAGGGTCATCCAACTATGTAGAGAAGTATAAAAAACAGGACTACCTGTAGTCCTTTGACCAACAATGTAGCCCTGTTTTCATGCTTTTCCTCAATTTGAACTATTTATATCCTTTTTTTGTTTGTTGACACATTGAGCACTATGCTATGCTCCCTTCGGCTATATAGCAGTGCATTCCGCATGTTGTCATTTGTATTTAGAACTGTTTACCACATTATTGTCCCCAAAAAACCAAATGTATCCCTGGATCGTCTTTCTTTTTTCAAACGCACTAAAAAATAGCGTCCACATCAATCATCGTAGCAGTCATTTTCTTTTCTTCGTGTTTTTCATGTGCATCAATATCCCTATTTCACGCTTTGCCGTCTCATTTTTGGTGCAAAGACGAAATACTGGCAGAAATGGCAATAAACACTTATGACGATAGAAGAATGGATAATATTCTTCCACTGTACTCATTGGAAGAAACAATCTTTTCATAATATATCGGATACGGGAGCCGCTTTTGGTGACAGCGTTTTCTATCCGATGCCTATTCGTTCCATATGTGCCTGAAGCCTCCATATATGTCAGCATTTGCTCCTGTTCCAAGTTCAAAGGCTGGTTATCGAACAAAGCAAGTGCAAGCGATCGATTGATATGTTCAAATTCATCAAGCCCCAGCTGTGTAAGCTTTTTTTGGATATACTCCTTATCTAATGACTGCTCAAAACGCCTCCAAAACACATAGATGTCCAGCAAAGAACGAATACCCGTTCCACACCAATCATAGTGTTTTCGTTCATGCGCAATCATATACAGATAAAAATCTTCGTTAGAAAAATGATATCCATACTGATTGCCCTCATCCTTGACCAAACGGGTCTTGACATCTTGATAATATGTGAGCAGCTTCTCGTCAGCCGGTGGGCAAAACAAGACGCGGTGCATCTCAAAATTGCTGATAGGGGGCTTATGATAATCATCTCGGTGCCCAGAACCATAGAGCATCGTCGTAAAGCCGCACTGTTCCATGATCGTACGCACGTCCTCGGCTCGACTTGCATCAAACAGGATATCGTTGTCCGACATCTCGCGCATACCAATCTTAGGATAATAATTCTGCAGTACCACACCTTTGAGCGGCATGTACCAGATTCCAGCCTGCTCCAGACGTCCCAGTATCGCTTCTCTTTCCGCGTTCAAGATCAATGCCTTGCGGATCGCCCTCGCCTTTGCCTGCTGAAATGGCTCTTGCCTTACATCCGCCAATTCCAGCGCATAGCCAACGATCCCCCCCAGGGAATGCCGTTCTGCAAAACGGAATAGCGAATCCAGATTCATCTCATTCACGCAAGAGGGACGTCGAGAATAAATCGCACAATTAATCAGATAAACTAAATTCCTCAGATCCGGATCCATTATTTGCCCTTGCATTTTTCCTCCGCTATATACCTATCTGTTTGCATGCTTTTTCTCTTAATAATTCTGATTCTCACTATCAAGGCACATCAGCCGATACTCCGTATGGGCCTTGCGAATGTAATAGATAAAGTTGCTGCCGATGAATCCAGTTCCGCCGGTGATAATGATCATAATATGTTTTATTTACTTTATCCAATGATCCTTCCTTCAGCAACCGCCCGCAAACTGTCGCCGTAGGGACTCTTGCCGTACCGTTCCGCGCTCTCCAAAAGCTTCTCCTTTGAGATCCAGCCATAACGGAAAGCGATCTCTTCGGGAGCGGAAATCAACATGCTTTGATACTGTTCCAACATGCATACGAAATTGGTGGCCTTGCGCAAAGTATAAAAAGTACCAGCGTCCATCCAAGTGAAGCCGCGACCAAGCAACTGTGCGTCTAACCGCCCTTGTCGTAAGTACATGTCATTCAATGTTGTAATTTCTAGCTCTCCGCGAGGACTCGGCTTCACCTTATCGGCCATGTCGCTCACACCTTTGGGGTAGAAATATAAACCAACAACAGCATAATTGCTTTTTGGATTCTTCGGCTTTTCTTCAACAGAGATCACTTTAAGGCTTTCTCTGTCTTCAGATAATTCAAACTCCATGACCCCAAACCTGTAAGGATCTTCCACATAGTATCCGAATATCGTGGCTTTCCCGTTTTCCGCCGCTTGAACGGCTGCCTTGAGTTTATGCCCTAAACCGTTTCCATAGAAGATATTGTCCCCCAAGACCATGGCGCATGGCTCGTCTCCGATAAACTCTCTTCCGATAGTAAATGCCTGAGCAAGTCCCTCTGGCTTTTTCTGGACAGCATACTCCAAATGCATGCCCAACGCCGCACCAGTACCCAACAATTCTTTGATTCGGGGCGTATCCTCCGGCGTGGAAATGATCAGCACGTCCCGTATCCGTGCCAGCATGAGCACGGATAACGGGTAGTAGATCATGGGCTTGTTGTAGATCGGCAACAACTGCTTACTGGTCACGATCGTCAACGGATATAGACGGGTCCCTGCGCCACCGGCAAGAATAATTCCTTTCATGATTCAATTTTCTCCTTCATAAGTACAAAGTTATAAAACGATCAACACTAAAACGTCAAGCTCCTGCCAGTTCATTCAGCTCAGAATACTTGACCTTGCCATATTCGTTGCGAGGTATCTGCTGGAGCGTTAGTACCCGAAACGCCGAATTGTGCAGATTGGTCTTTCCACTGATAAACGGTACGACCTGATCGCGGATATGCTCATCGGTTATGAAGATGTTCATCCGTTTATCGTCTCCGATACATACAAAATCTGAGGACGGGAACTGTGTCCTAAGCAGTCGCTCCGTTTCGTCCAGACTCACCCTGAGGCCGAACAGCTTCAAGAAACGGCCCTTGCGGCCTTCGATGTAATAGAAGCCATCGCCATCTCGTCGAGCGATATCGCCGGTATGATATTCCCCGCAGAACTCGTCACCTCTTTGCAGATCCTCCCGGCACAGCGCATACCCCATGGTGACGTTGGGGCCGCGATATCCCAGCTCGCCGGTGGTCGATCCGTCCTCGTTCTCCGTCTCATCCAGCAAAAACAGCTCCCCCTGAGGGATCGCCTTGCCGATACTGCCGACCTTTTCCAAAGCCAGTGCTGGATCCAGGAAAGCCATGCGTGCGCTGGTCTCGCTGGTACCGAAGGTAGCGCAGAACCGCTTTCCGTGTTCCTCGGCATAGGCGGCGACCCATCGAAACATCCTATCCGTCAGCTTGCCGCCGCCTTCCGCCAATGTACGCAGCGCAGGCAAATCCATCCTGTCAAAGCCGATCCGGCGCATGATCTCATAGCTGAAAGGAACGCCGCAGAAACTGGTGCCGCCGTTTTCTTTGACAAAGGACCAGAACGCCGGGTCCATAAGATTAGCCTTTACCATTAGGACTGAAGCGCCGGCAAACAAGTGGCTGTTGATCACGTTCAGGCCCATGGTATAGTTCATGGGCAGGTCGCAGATGCCTACCTCGTCAGGCGTCCAGCCAAAGACCTTCGCCACGTTCTCGGCGTTGGCCTCCAGGTTGCCGTATTTATGACGAACCAGCTTGGGACTTCCCGTGGAACCGGAAGTGGTTAATAGGAGCGACAGCCGCTCATTGAGCGGGTAGGGTCCATGACCCGTCTTCAGCAGGACATAGCCATAGGCTGTGAAGATACTCTCCCCGCCCAATTCCTCAGCCATGCGCTCCGGGGCCCAATAATAGCTGGGCCCATATACGCCATCCAGGTTATCCAACAGGCCCTTGTCCAGCTTTGCGCTCAACAGCAGCGGCACCTGTCCGTTGTTTTCGAATGCCATGTAGCCAATCAGCGATCCGGCGCAGTTTTCACACAGGCAAAACACAACGCACCGGGGCAAGTGCAGAGCGTCCATGGCTTCCACCGTTTCCACGACGTCTCCATACGTCGCGCAATAGCCGGAATCGTCCCGAATGGCCGTTTTTATCCGATCCTGCTGGTTTACATGCAAAAACATGATCCTATCCTCACATAATGGTACAGCCGTCCACCGCCAGCACCTGGCCGGACACATAGTCGGAAAGATCCGACAGCATGAACATGCAGGCCTTCGCGATGTCCTCCGGCTCCGCCAAGCGCCCCATGCAGATGTTGTTGATCCGGCTTTGCAGTTTCTCCGGATCGGCCTGCTGCATCATGGCCGTGTTGGTGAGCCCCGGGGCGATGGCGTTGACCCGAATATGCTTCTCAGCCAGCTCCTTGGCTGCTGACTTGGTCAGGGACACCACGGCCCCCTTGGTAGCCGAATAGACCAGCTGGCCTCGGTTCCCCCGAAGCGCGGTCATGGAGGCGATGTTCACGATGCTGCCGCCGTTCTGCTGACGGGCCATGACGCGGCTCACGATCTGGAGCATGTTGATGGTCCCAAACACGTTGACAGAAAACATCTTCTCCATATTCGTCCGGCTGATCATGCCGATAAGCTCGTTGAACTCCACACCAGCATTGTTCACCAAACCGTCGATATGCCCGTGTTCCTTTTTCACCTGCATCACGGCCGCCTTGGCCTCCTGCTCGCTGCAGATGTCAAAGTACAGCGGCCGCACCTGGCCGGGCCCCGCCGCATTGACCTCTTCACACCAGGCCTCCACCGCCCCGAGCCGCACGTCGTTGGCATAAACGACGGCTCCATTTTGGGCAAACACCGTGGCCATGGCCTGGCCGATGCCCCGGCCTGCACCGGTGACCAAGATGACCTTTCCCGTCAACAATTCCTGTTCCTTTGACATTCCTTTATGATCCTTTCCAAAAAGATCCAATAGATCTCAAAAATGTTGAAGGCCGCATGCGCGGCCCTTTCTTTTTTTCTATGCTTGCGTCCGTGCCAGCTTTTCCTGATACGCCGCCTCCAGGTTCTCTCGAAGATAGACCAGGGACTCGGCCCTGAGCCGTTCCAGCGTCTCATCCGCCTGCATAAAGGATGGTTCGCTCAGATCTATTTGCTCCGGGACCGAATCAAAGATCCTGTCCTCCAGCCCCATGGTCGTCAAAAACTCATTCATTCGAATATTGATGCCGCCATTCTTCTTCCCCCCAACCACGGTAAAAAAGTTTTTATGGTAGATGGTGGAGAAGGCGGTAGCATGGAAGGAGTTGGTAACCACATATTTAGCATCACGCAGCCTTTGCAGCCAACGCTGAGGCGAGGGCGGATACGCAAATGACTTGCACTGTATTGCCAATCTTGGGCCACTGGTTGTCCACATCACAGGAAGTCCCGTTTGCTCCTTTAACCGTGACACGAATTGTTTTAAGTCGTTGCTAACATGAGTCACGTATACAAAAATATATTGTTTTTCCTTCTTGGCTGATACAGCCGCTTTATCCCATTCCTCCCTCGTCAGTAGCAACACCGGGTCCAAAACGGCCCTGGCTGTATACGGAGTGTTCTCCTCAATTACCTTCACAGCGCTGGGCTCCCGCACGCTAATCTGCCGCAAACGGGATAGACGTTTCGGCAGATCTGCCAAATACTCTGAGGATAAGCCGGTCCTTCCGAAGCTGGGGGCATAGGCAAACGCATACTTCTCAGCAAAATCCAAGTAAAACATTCCCAAACCCTTGTTGAAATCCGGACTCCAGATCACATCGCTGCCACATACAAAAGCATCGTATGTTTCATTCAAACTTGACAATTCCGATATGCTGCGACATCTTGCATACTTTCTGTATGATCTCTCAAATAAAGCAAACGGCATCCTTGTCAATCTTTTGATCAATCTTTCCAACAAGCTCATATTACTAAATTCGGGCAAGCGCTCTGTTGGGACAAGATCGAATCGGCATGGTTCTTCGCTTATCAAGGTGTTTTCAATAACTGTCTGCAAAGCATACGCCTGCATACAGCTCCCATAATTCATGGTAATTGCATAAGTAATGCCACAAACTCTCAGCACGTCTTTTCTCCTCTTTTCAATTTTTCCTGATAGGCTGCCTCTAAGTTCTCCTGAAGATAAGCTAGAGAACTGTTTCTAAACTGTTCTAATTTTCTGTCCACCGCATAAAAGTCTGACAATTCCAACGGTATCTTTTCAGGAGTGTATCCAAAGATATGATCTCGAAGCCCCAGTTCATCCAAATAGTCATATAGACGTACTCGTGTGCCCTGGATTCGTTCATCTCTCATAGCTACAAAAAATTTTTTATGAAACAGTGTACAAAAAGCCGCCCCATGAAAGGAATTTGTCACAACATATTCAGCGTTCATCAGCAATCGCAACCACTTTATAGGATTAGGAAAACACATTATAGCATGTTTTAACGCTTCTTTATCGCTCCAAGTGACATGAATCACTTTTAATCCCGTTTGCTCATGGAGTTGATTTAGAAAGCGCAAAAAATTAGGACTAATATAGGTGCTATAAGCAAAGATGTATTTCCCGTACTCCTCGCCTTCTTCTTCAACAGACCCCTTCATCCATTTCATCCATTCATCAGCTGATAAAAGCAATACAGGATCACATACCACTTTCGCATTTTTGTTCGTTAATAAAGCCACGGTTCTTACGCCACTGATCTCCCGTACGCCTATACCATTTAATGATGGAATATTTTTTTTAAATAACCGCTCCGCTTTCTCCGCAGAATAGGTGTAATCTTTACTTATATCTGCAACGCCAAAACTTGCAGCATATGAAAACTTATATTTCGTTGCAAAATCCAAAAAATAAGTTTCATTTCCCTGAGTAAAATCAAGATTCCATACTACATCACTGCCGCAGACAAAAGCATCATATCGATCATTCAGAAAAGGCAGTTCTTCATAACTATGACAATCGGCATAATGCATGTTTTGCTTTTCAAAGCCGGTAAACTGTTTCCGACGAAACAAATTCAATTGACGAAGCATAGCACGCTTGAACCGAGCAATCAACGAATCATGCTGGACAGGCGGGACGGATGATTTGGGAAAAGTGGCTAATGGAACAAGTTCATAACGGCATGGCTCACCCTCTCCCACAGAGATCTTCTCGATGGCTGTCTGCAGAGCATAGGCTTGAAAGCAGCTGCCATAATTTGTTGTATGATCAAAGGTGACACCGCAAACTTTAAGCATGTTGAACAATCATCTCCTCAGTATTTTTTTTAGCTTTACAACATATTTGGCCGGTATCATAGTTTTGAACCACAACATCAGTCGGTGCCCGGTATACAGATATTTGCGCTCCGCCGCTTTCCAGCCCTGAGCTTTCATTGTAGCAAAGAAGGCGTCGCGGAAGGGCGGTTCCACTCTCTTCCTAACTTGTCCAACGGAAAGATTGTTGGCTTTGGCGATGTTTTCCGTCCTGGTCTCCACCAGTTCGAGAGCACCTTTCACCGTTTCCAGCAAGGAAGCACCTCTGTCAGAATTGACCATCAATGCAGAAACGCCTGCCGAGATATTCATCTCCTTATGATATCCCGCTATGCCCCAATAATCACACACGGTCAGATCGGAGATCCGCTGATCCGTCCCATAGGGGCAGTGGAAGCAAGCTTTTCGATCGATCAATCGAGTATAAAAACTGTAGTAATACGGGTTAGAGATATGCTCTCCCTTTGGTTTTCCTTTCTTTCCCGCATAGGAGATGTGAACGCCTATCCCATAGGGATCCTTGTCCCTGAATTTCAGATCCAAGCCGGTAAAATCCTCGGAGGGACGAATCGTCTTTAGCCAACTATGCAGGGCCAGCGGGCTGGGCGCGCCACTGCAAAGGAAGTCCACCAGATACAGATTATCGTAGTCCTTGTGTAGATAATTCTTCAGGCCTGCCACCTGACACGGAAGGCCGGAGAACAGCACCGTGCGGCCTTCTTCCAGATAGGCTTTGATCTCCGGAAAGGTGTCCCCCGCCCAGCTCCATACATACTTGGAGCCACGCATGGGCTTCATCTGCTCCTCGTTCTCCGCCTTCATCACAACGGCGTTGTATTTATCATCCCACACGCAGCCATAGACCAGTCCGCCGCGCCGGAAGATCTCCCGGGCAAGAGCAGTGAACAGTCCGCCGGAGGTGCTTTCCTTCAACGCCTCCTTGTCTTTGATCTGAGCGGCATAGGCTTTTTGAATAGGTTTTCTCTCAGGCATGTGCAACGCCGGGCAGACCTTGCTGCAGAGGCCGCAATTCACGCATTTGTCTTCCAAAACAAACGGTGCGGGAAACCCCTCGGCATCATCCCTAAATTCTATGGCCTGCTTGGGGCAGATCTCTTTGCACGCCCCACAACCCGTGCAATGCTCACGATCGGCTAATGTCATGGCATCTTCCTCTTTCTGTTCTGCTTCTTTCATTTGTTTTTCTTCCTGAACAAGAGTGTTATCCCCTTTGCCCTTCCTAATTATCTTTTTGATAAAACCAAGGGCATAATTTTTTGAAAAAGCATAATCCTTATTTCGACTCAACTTGGACATCAGACAATAAGAGATGACACCTGCCGGAACCTGCAAAACCAACTTTGCCGGGTTAGAAACGGGCAGCTTCCCCAACAGCCAAACGCAAACGCCCATAACAGCGCTCATCCACAACGCCGGAAAGGCATCTGAAATCTGTTCCCACAATGGATATTTCAGGTGCTTCCCCACCGGCCAGGCATTGATGATTAGGGCAAAAAGCCCCAAAGGGATGGCGCTGACAGCCGTTGCCATCAGGCTGAACTGCACGCAGATGATCATGGTCGTCACAGCAATGGACTTCTTGATGATCTCGTTACGTAGGGAAATCTGGCTTTTACCGATAGCTAAAACAGCTTGTAAATTCACTAAATGCATAGGTGTCAGAGCATACACTATGCAAGCAATCCGTAAGAAGGGGACTGAAGGGAGCCATTTGGCAGTATAGAGCACGTCGATCAACGGCTCGCTTACCATGGCAAGGCCGATCATGCAAGGGAAGATGATAAACGTACCCATAGACATGGCCCGCTTCATCAACTGTTTCATCTTTGAAGGATCTTCCGACACCTTGGCATAAGCCGGAAACATAACACTCTGTATGGCGTTGTTGGTGTTTTGATTGACCATGGCCGGGATATGTCGCCCTTTATTATAAAAGGCCAGATCCGTGCCTGAATAGTATCTTCCGATCAGCAGCGAACGCAGTTGGTTATAGGTCGTTTCGATCAAAGCAGCACCATACGCCCGCGAACCGAATCGGAGCATCGGCTTGAGCCGGGCAAAAGAAAACTGAAGCTTGGGCCGCCACCGAAGCATGAACCATAAAAAGATGGTATCGATCACCTGATTGGTCAGGTGTTGCGCCACCAGCGCCCAGGGCCCGAAACCACGCCGGGCCAAATAAATTCCCACCACGGCAGAAACCAGCGTGCCCGTCAGTGTTGCCTTGAAGAACAGCTTGAATCGCATGGCACGGGCCACTTTGGCATGCTGGATGCAGTTCAGCCCGCCGATGATGAGCGTGACAGATAGCACCCGCATGATCGGCGTGAACCTCGGCTGATGGAAAAAAGCTGCTAGGAAAGGCGACAGAAAAAAAATGATCCCGTACAGCAAGAAGCCGAACGCCAGATTGGAGAACAGAGCGGTGGAACAATCCAACTCATCTATCTCATTTTTCTGTATCAGCGCCGTCCCCATACCACTGGTCATGAATACAGATAAGATTGTAGTGAATATCATCGTCAGAGATATAACACCGTAATCTTCTGGCGTCAATATACGGGACAAAACGACCGTTACAATGAAGTTGACGCCCTGCGCTCCGATTCGCTCCGCCAAGCGCCATAAAACATTGCTGGTGATATATGCGCCGGTCAATTTGTTCTTTTCGCTCATATGTTTCAATCTAACATTTTCAAAAAACACAATATGTCATCATGGGACAGGAATGATTGATGACCCTTTCTTTGGTATTGGGGAGGATCTGTTCTCTTTGTTCCAAAGTCCCAACACGCTCAGAAGGCCCCAGAATGGCCAATAGTACCAAAAAGAATCAGACACGATCAGTTTCATGTTTGTTGAAATAAACAAAATCCACAAAAAAGTCCAAGTAGGATCAATCACCCGTATGCCCATGCGAACGACATTGAACATAAACAGTAAACAAAACACTCCGCCAAGTAAAGGGCCAAATTCAATCAACCATTCAAGAAAAATATTATGAGGATACCCATAATGCCAAGTCTGACCGATAACGTATCTATCTCCATAAAAGCCATATCCGAATATGCCGCCATTGCGTATCATATCGAATGCAATGCGATTAATCTCCGATCTTCCAGAGTCTTCGCTTAGAGTTCCATCTAAAAGCTTTTGAATAAAACGACTCTGGATATCCATCCTTCTCATTAAATCAAAAAATCCCTCAACCGCCGCATTCAAAATCGAAACTCCCGTTATCAGTAAAGTGAACCCTAAAACCAACGCCAAAAGAGCGAAAAAAAACTTAGCGTTAAAACTCCGACTCATCCTCCATTTGGCCACAAACGTAAAAATGACTCCGCCTGCAACACAAATCATAGGACCTCTTGACCCCGCGACAAGCGATAAAACAAAAGCAATCAAAGAAAAGATTAGATCAATCGGCTTTTTATTAAACTGAAATAGTACCCAAAATAAAACGGCACAAAAAACAGCTCGATATCCATAGTTTAAGCCATAGCTCAGCTCTGCAAGAGTTCCATCTCCCAAGTATGAATACCAAAATCCCCTTCGCAAATAATCTATATATTCATATATATGCCAGAAAACATTCAACCGGCATCCCCAGACAAGTGCCGTCGTTAGCTTGGCTTTATCCGTGAACAAGCTAAAAAACAACAATCCAAATACGGGAGCTGTCAGTCGAAAAAACCATGTGGACAAGTTATACTCGGCGTGATGGAACCATTCTCCATATTCTGGATGACATATGACGGAAAAAACAATTGAACCAAAAATGAACGCATAGAACGGCCAAACCTGCAGCTTTTTATACCGCCGCATATCGTACAATGCAATTAAAGAAAAAACGGCCAAAGCGCCATTGATGATAAAGCTAATCATCAATTCACGCAAGGAAAAAGAAGGTAGAATCCAACGCAGAAAGCCGCTAATCATACTGTTGCATATAAACACAATCCCAGCCAAAAAAGCGCACATGTCCTTCTGCCTGTATTTTAATATGTCGCGTACGCTATCGCACTGGATTGTCGTATTCATCGTCTATCCTCTATCTTTATGCGCTTTACTATCTAAGCGAAAAAATTAGAATTCTACACCATACCGCTTTAGTATTTCAATCCCGTTGAAATATGAGCCATAATGTAGGATATCTTCTGAATCAAACATAATATCAAAAGCATCCTCCAATTCCGTAATCAGGCTCAGGTGTGCCACCGAATCCCACTTCTCCACGCTCTGAAAGGTATATGTCTCGTTCAACTCCTCAGGTCTGGCCCCTAAAACGCGAGCGAAAACATTATTGTATTTTTCCAAATTCGTCATCGACTTTCCTCCTCAGAAAGCGTGAACAGCCTCCCGATCTTATTTGTTTCACATCGACCGGGAAGCTGTTTTGCTCTTGCTATAGTTATTTGTTCATCAGTGCGACGATATCGCCCACAGTCTCAAAACCCTTGATCATATCGCCGGTCAGCTTCACGCCAAACTCATCTTCCATGAGCACGATTAAGGACAATTTTGCCATGGAATCATACTCATCGATATCCTCCAAGGCTTTGTCAAGGGACAGGTCCCCTTCCTCCAGCTCCAACATGTCCTCCAACATTGCCAACTTTTCACGTTCAGTCATTGTTTTTTCTCCTTTACTATTCAATAGTTATTCTGTTCTAAAACCGTCCGAATAGTATTCATCGGTGTGCACCAATGGAATAATATCCTCCGATCGTACAGACACACAGGTGGTCCCCCAGGAAAGTCCCACGCCGAACCCGCAACATAGGGCATGGATATATTCGTCTCCACCCTTGTCGCCGTAAGCATCCACCAGCGTCAGGGGGATGGATGCGGACGAGGTGTTGCCGAAGCGATCCATGGAGATCAAATTCTTCTCCGCTGGGAAGCCACTCTTCTTTGCGACCCGTTTCATGATCATCAAATTCGCCTGATGAAGGACCATGCAGTCGTAAGACTCCGGTGTAGTGCCGCACCTTTCCATATATTTCTGGATTTGCGCGGGGGCTTCTTCCGTGGCGAAATTGAAGACACCGATCTCGTCCATTTGGGACACGTGGCCCTTCCCGCCGGGACCGTCTGGGTTGCGCCACCCGGCATAGGGGGCTATGATGCACCGGTACCCATCGCCGTCGGCATTGAGGATGAAAGTCATGGCACTCTCTTCACCGCATTTTTCCAGGAGCGTGGCAGAGCCCGCATCCCCGAACAGAAGTCCGGCCGCATGACCAGTCTTTTCCTTCTTCCTCTGACTGTATTCCCGGGCCGCCGTATCCCCGGCCAGCAGCAGCCCATACCGGCAGTTCCCACTCTGCATGAGGGATGAAAGGATGCTAAGTCCGTACACATATCCGGAGCAGCCCAGGTTCACATCAAACACCATGCAGTCCTTGGACAGGGCGAGCCTGTGCTGCAGAACGTATCCCGTGGCCGGCATCCGGTAGTCCGGCGACTGGGTGATGTAAACCACGACGCCAATCTGGTCCCGGGGGATGCCCTTATGGCGAAGGAGTGCCTCCGCAGCGGCATAGCAGAAATCTGCGGTCGTCTGATTGACAGAAGCGGAGTATCGCCCGCGAACCCCTGTCCTGCTGATGAACTTTTGGACCATGGCCTCGCTTTCATCCGTCAGCTCGGAGACAGCCTGCCATTTTTGGGATACTGCCGCGGCGATGCCAACGACTTTTATTCCAGAAGTCTCAATTATCACGTCTGTGTCCTTTCCCCGAAGCTCAGTCCGTCAACAGGTGGTATATCCTCCGTCCACCGGCAAGGTGATGCCCGTGATGAATTTGGAGGCCGGACTCAGCAGGAACGCGATGGCCCCGGCCACATCCGACGTCTCCGCCACGCCAAGATACTGACGCTGGAGTATCTTTTTGTTCGCCTCGCTGTCGGCCCCGTTCTTCGCCAGATAATCACTGTAATACATCTCCGTTGCCGTCATGGACGGGGCGACGGAATTGATACCAATCCCCTTGTCGGCCAACTCATTGGCGAGACACCGGATGGCACCATCCATGGCCGCCTTGGATGCGGCGTAGGCCGTGTGGGCCCTGTCCCCGCATTTAGAAGAAACGGAGGACACCGCCACGATGCGCATCCCTGCGTTAAACCGTCCTTTTTTAGTCAGCTGGCGAACGCTCTCAATGAAGGAAAAGAAGTTCACGGTAAACAGTGTCTGCAGCTTTTCTGGCTTCAGCACGGAAAGGGGCATAGAGCCGGTCATCCCCACGGAGAACACCAACCCATCCAACTTGCCTTGTTCAGCGCAGATAACCTTGAACAGACCCTCGATGGCACCAAGGTCGCTCACGTCTGCGGGATAGATCCTGTGTCCCTCCCCCGCGCACGCCTCAAGCGTTTCCTTCAGTTTGTCCTCCCGGCGTGCCACCAGCGCAAGCTCTGCCCCGAGGCTACTGAGCATGACGGCAGTCCGCTTTCCGATGCCCGAAGAGGCCCCCATGACTGCGATCTTCTTTCCGGAAAGATCCACCAGCTGTTCCATAAATCATTCCTCCGGATCCAGCTTGTCGTCGGTGATCTCCACGTCGTCCGGGATACCGTCCTCGAATGTATCGTGTCCCTCCGTCAGAGGCAGGATATCCTTCACATTCATCTTAAAGGCAATAACGCCCCAGGAGAGGCCTACGCCGAAGGAGCTGGTCAGCAGGTTCACCTCCCTGTCCTCGTCCATGGTGCCGTATTTATCCACGATGGTGAGCGGCACGGAGCACCCGCTGGTGTTGCCAAAACGGTCCAGAGAAATGGGGACCTTCTCCATGGGCATGCCAACCCGCTTAGCCACGTTCTTCACGATCATCATGTTAGCTTGATGGAGCACCAGATCGTCGTAGGACTCGATCTGCTCACCCTCCTCCTCCAAATAGGCTTTCAGAAGGGCTGGCACCTCGCTGATGGTGAAGTTGAACACGGCGATATCGTCTCCAGGGATGCTCTCCGGGCCTTCGGGATGTCGCCAGGCATTATGCGGGATAGCCAGCGCCTTATAACCGCTACCGTCGCTCATCAGCGCCGAGGAGAATATGTTTCCCTCCTCCTTCGTCAGAAGGATGGCTGAGCTGGCATCTCCGAAGAGAAGACTAGTATTGGTTTTTCTCTTCGTTTTGATATGTCTCCTGCCCCGGGCCAGGGTATCCCCCACGGTGACCAATCCCTTTTTCGCCGTGGACGTCTTCAGGATGCTGGCTGCCAACGACACGCCGTATACGAACCCAGAGCAACCCAGATTCACATCGAACACCACGCAGCTTTTTGGCAGACCTAAACGCATTTGTAGCGTCATAGCAGTGGAGGGAGTTCTGTAATCTGGGGTCTGAGTGATGTTAATCAGCACCCCGATCTCCTCCGGGGCATAATAGCCTGCGTCCATGATCTGTTTGGCCGCCGTATAGGAATAGTCCGAGGCCGTCTGCTCATAGCCGCTCCTTCTCTTAGCACGGATGCCCGTGTTTTTCATGAAGTGCTTGATAAACTTGGGATCCTCCGTCGGATCCTCCAGTTTTGCCTCAATATCTACCACGTTCTCCGGTACGGAAGCGGCGATAGCGGCGATCTTTATCCCTTCATACTTGCTGAAAACCATTTTTCTCTCCTTTTTTAACAAGCAGCGTAACCGCCATCAACAGGCAGCATCACGCCGGTTATTTTTCTGGATGCGGGGGACAACAGATAAATGATCGCATTTGCTACATCTACCGGCTCGTTCATGCCCAAATACTGGCGGGGATTGGCCTCCATCTTCGCTTCCGTCTCCCTCATGTTAGCCCGCATCTCCACGAACTCAGCATACATAGCTGTGGCCGTGGCGGCGGGCTGAACCGTGTTCAATCGAATGCCTTTCTCTCCCAGTTCCTTTGCCAAACAACGCATCGCTCCGTCCATGGCCGCCTTTGACGCGCCGTAAGCCGCCTGAGCTGTCGCTCCGTGGGTGGCAGCGACGGAGGAAATGCCTACGATGCTCATACCTTCGTTGTACCGGCCCTTCTTACTGAGGATACGGACGATTTCAAAATAGGAATAAAAATTGACCAGCATGATCTTGTGCAGCCGATCGAACTTATAGTTGATAAGAGGAAGATTCTTGACGATACCCGCGCACTGAACGAAGCCGTCAAACGCGCCAGTCTCCTTCACGATGCTCACCACCAAGGGCTCCAGTTCCTCAATCTTGGATAGATCTGCCACATGGATCGAATGCCCCTCGCCAGTCAACATGGAAAGTGTTTCCTGCAGACCTTCTTCCTGCAGGTCCATGATCGAGACGCGAGCACCCAGCTCGCTCAGTGTGATCGCCGTTTGACGGCCGATACCGGAAGCACCGCCGGTGATCAAAACATGCTTGCCTTCCATTTGAATGTAATCGAGCATTATCCCTTTCCTCCTATATGTTTTCTTGTTATCCTTGCAAAATGCCCCCATCCATCAGAATGGATGTGCCAGTGATCGTCTTTGTCGCATCACTCAGCAAAAATGCAATAACGTTGGCTACTTCGATCGGTTCGCTAACTCCCATGTACTGTCGCTCTTCGATCTCTTTGATATCCTTGCTATCGGGATAGTCCCGCAAGAAAGCTGTGAACATCTCCGTGTTTACCCAGCTCGGCATGATAGAATTGATTCTTATCTTCCTCTGCTTCAGATCGCAGATCATACATCGAATCGACGCATCGATCGCCGCCTTGGAAGCACTGTATGCCACCTTGGTCGGCTTGCCATGGATGCTGCCTGTGGAAGACATGGCCACAATGCTGCCTCCGTCAGCAAACCGCTTCTTTTTTGCTGTCAGGCAACGCACGATCTCCACAAATGAAAAATAATTGATTTGCATCGTTGGAAGGATATCCGAATACCTGGTCATTTTAAAGGGGCGCATCGGAGCGATGCCAGCGCAATGAACAAACCCACTCAAGGTGCCTACTTCCTCGCCTATCCTTTCTATGACAGGTTCGATCTCCTCGATCTTTGCAAGGTTGATGATATAATCTCTGTGACCGTCACCCTCCAATCCATGTAGTGTATCCTTCAATCGATTGGGAAACACGTCTACTAGAACCAGCTGTGCACCCAATCGTGCCAATTGTTCCGATGCTACTCTGCCTATACCGCCACTTGCACCGGTAATTATGATTTTCTTTCCTGAAAGATCCATCGGGTTGATCACCTGTGTCACCCTCCTTACATCAGCATCTCAGGCGTGATCTTGCCTTCGACATACCAGTCCTTGGTTTTGACGACAGGAAAAACTTTTGACATATCAACCTTTGCACTGGTCACACCCCAGGAAAGGCCGATCCCAAAACCAGCCATAAACAACCTTTGGATGCCCGTAGCTTTCCCTGCATAGTTGGCGCAGAGCGTCAACGGGATGGATATGCCGCCGGAATTGCCGAAGCGATCCAGTGAAATAGGAACCTTTTCTTTCGGCAGCTTCAGTTTTCGAGTCAGCTGCTTGATGATAAATTGGTTCGCCTGGTGAAACAAAAACAAATCGTAATCCTCCGGAGTGGTCCCAGTATACGTAAGATAATCTTGGATTGCGGTGGGAACATCCGATATAGAAAAAGAAAAAACAGATGTCCCTTCCATATAGATATCGTAGAGGGACCGCTCGATCCCATCGTTGCAGATAAATCGGTCCGCAGGTGGATTCATATCCCGGAATCCGCCCGCTGGAAGAATAATGGATTTGAATCGTCCTCCATCGCTTCTGAGCAATGTCTCTGTTTTTGCCTCCGGCTGTCGCTCCAACAGAATCGCTGCGCCAGCGTCACCATACATCATGACAATGGACTTATCCAGAGGATGAACCAGCTTAGATGCTGTCTCTCCCAACAGCAATAGGCAATACTCCATGTCTGATTTTTCCATCAAGCTCATGGCTGTCTGCAGTCCATAGACGAATCCGGAACAGCCCAATCCGATATCCATAGCTGCACAGTCCATGGACAGGTCGAGCCGATGCTGGAGTACACATGCCGTAGCCGGACGACGATAATCAGGAGATTGAGTAACGAACAACAGCGCACCGATCCTGCTTCGGTCCACAGGCAGATGGAAGAACAGTTCCTCCGCTGCAGCAAAAGCAAGATCTCCCGCTGTCTGCTCCGGAAGTGCTTTGAACATGGCCTGAATGCCTGTCCCTGCTATGAATTTGGCGGGAATATCCTCGCCAAAAACAGGAACAAAGCTGTCCACTCTCACTTCATTATCGGGAACAGCACAGGCGATGCCTGCAATTCCTATTCCGTTACTAGTGAAAAAAGCCAAGGCTCAAATCTCTCCTTCCTGCTATTCAAAGCTAAATTCCTGAAAATGTCCAGGGTATACCATGATGCCCTTGGGTATCGCAGCCAGTCTGGGCGCACCGACAGCGTTCCATTTAGCCCTGCTCCCGCCCGGAAGACGAAGAGCGATCTCACAGTCTTCAATCAAACTGTCGCCAGAAAAAAAAGCTTGTCCATCCAGCAGTATGCCGATACTCCCCAAAGAATGGCCGGGCATTTCAAATAGCATAAACGAATGTCCCCGCCATGTCAATACCTTTTCATTTTCAAAGGTCTCATCGGCCTGGCAGACATATTGCGCATCGGTGTCCGGCAACTTGTCCAGCTTGACCCACGTCTGCAACTCACAAAACACCTCGAACGTACTCGCCAGGTTCTTCCGCGGATTTTGGATGTTTTCCGCACAGGCTTTGCTGCACAGGACCGGCGCTCCGGTGGCTTTCTTCCACTCGTTCACGCCGGAGATGTGATCGTAATGCTCATGGGTCAACAGGATCTTTTCCACGGTCAACCCCGCTCCGGGCGTCGTGTCCCGGAAGGGATCGATGACGATCGCCGCGTCCCCCTCCACGATCAAATACATGTTGGAGGACAGCAGATCCGACACATATCGCCGAATTTCCATCAGGCTCCCAACTCTGCCAAGGTGCTCTGCAGGGTCTTCATGTTCTCGACCCGAAGGACCGTAACGCCCTTCAGCGTCTTCTTGACCAGTCCGGAAAGAGTCTTGCCTGGGCCGCACTCGATGAAGGTATCGATCCCGTCAGCCTGCATGTTCTCCAGGGTCTGCACCCAGTGCACCGGGTTCATAGCCTGTCTGACCAGCAACTCCGGGATAGGCCCCGCCGCTGTGATAGGTTTTCCGTCCACGTTCATATAGACCGGCACGGACGGATCGGCGAAAGTGATCGATGCAAACTCCCGCTTCAGCCGCATGGCCGCAGGTTCCATCAATGCGCAATGGAAGGGTGCACTGACCGCCAGCTTGATGCAGCGCAATCCGGCCACCTCCGCCAGCTCGAACGCCTCGTCCACGCCGGCTGCCGAGCCGGAAACCACCGTCTGCACAGGGCTATTATAGTTGGCAGCCACCACGTATCCTTTAGTGACCTTGGCGCAGATCTCTTCCACCTGCTCCACCGTCGCTCCCACGAACGCCGCCATGGCGCCTTCTCCCGGCGGCACGGCCTCCTGCATGGAATCCGCCCGGATCTGGACCACACGGAACGCTTCCTCCACCGGGATCGCGCCGGCAAACGCCAGGGCCGCATATTCGCCCAGGGAAAAACCGGCTACGGCAGCAGGCTCTATCCCATTAGCCCGCAAAGCCATGCCCGCCGCCAGATCTCCTGCCAGCATGCAGGGCTGGGTGTTATGGGTAAGGTTCAAATCCTCCTGTGTGCCCTCAAAACACACGCCGGAAATGGACCGTCCTAACGCGGTATCAGCCTTGTCGAACACTTCCTTTGCCGCACGGCTCGCCTCGCACAACTCCTGCATCATCCCAGGATACTGGGCCCCCTGGCCAGAAAACAAAAACGCGATCTTCATATACTTCTCTCCATTTCATTTTTTATGCGCTTAGCAGGTATCCCGGAAACCTTAGTCCCTGGCTTTACGTTTTTCACAACAACACTATTATCACAAACATATGCGCCATCACCTACAGTAAGGTCCATCATTATTGCCGCATTGTTGCCGACATAAACCATTTCTCCTATTTTTGCATTTGTAATGTTTGAAAAACCCATTACCGAAGAATACGAACCAATTTCGGTGTTATCAACCATCGATTTATATAGCGTCACAAAGGGTTGTATTATCGCCTTTTCATGTATGCAGTGAGCAGCAATGATGCATCCTTCTCCAAATTTCATTGATAAGGGCGTCAGAACCCAAGGTGCCCAAAGCACGCAAAATCGTGCGCCTTTGTTTTTCATCAGTTCAACATACTTTTTCTTGATTCCAGGTGATACAATTCCCATTGCAAACACTTCATTATTGTGAGGAATCCATTCCTCAGGCGATCCTAATACAGGCAAGCTATTTTCATTCTGCTTCGGAGCATATCCATCAACACAAAGATATCCTTTTATCATGAACCAATCCGATCGGTGGATCAATCTGTTATATTCATTCATCTTTTCAGCAATCATTCGAACAGATGCCCCAAACGAATCATTACAGATAATAATCAACTCTCGCATTACTACGAAGCCTCAAATCTCTTGTGCAGGCATGCCAAACACTTTTGTGTTTGCTTTTACATCCTGTATGACCACACTGCCGGTATAAACCTGAGCCCAATCCCCGACTCGGCAACCACCCTTTACAACAGCCTTGCTTCCGAGGAAAACGCCCTTCCCAATTATTGCATCTTCTATGACAGTAAAACCCGTTGCTGTTGAATAATCACCTATTTCGGCTCCGCCGGAAATCATGGATCCATTCACGTTAACAAAATTTCCAATTCTTGCTCCACATGAGATAACGGAGCCACCGGTTACTAGACACCCTTCTCCCATAATAACATCGCTTCCAACATAAGCATACGGAGATACAATGCTAATAAAACGAGCACCTTTCGCTCGCAATTTATCTATTACGCTTTTCTTTTGTTCCGGTTTGGAAAGGCCAACAAAGAGCCACTCATCTTCTGCTGGTATATAATCTTGTATTGTTCCAACAATTTTTTCTTTGATCCCCAATGCGACCAAATCTACAGGCACATCACTGAGAAAGCCAAGAAAATGATAGGGCCTTTCTATTCCCATTTTTTCTTTTTCAGCATTTATACTGCAAATCTCAGTATACGCCTCAAATCCGAATCCTCCAGCACACACAATAATCACTTTCTTCATGTGCATTCCTCTTTTAATCTATCCAAAACCTCCAGATATGGTTTTGGAACCGAATTTCCGCTTATGGCTATCCCGTTTTCATCATATCCAATAAAATCGCCGAAGCCTTCCGCTGCTTTTTTGCTCCGAATTTTTGAGTCGAATACCATCTTGAATAAGAATACTATCATTTTGACGTCAATCACAAAGCTGACGTTCTCGACATACCATATATCATTTTCAAACTGCTCCTGCCATCCTGCAGAGTAACCATGTTTTTGAATGTTGGGGCATTCCAACCCTGGTCTAACGCTATGTCGCATTTGATGCCTGTCGCTGTATCGATCCAAATAGAACACAGACAACGGCCGGGGTCCAATCAAAGACATATCGCCCTTCAAGATGCTGTAAAAATTCAAAAGCTCATCCAAAGAGGTCTTACGAACGAATCTGCCAAACTTCGTTACTCTTTCTTCGATAGGCAGCCAGTATCCTTTGCTGTCCACCGCATCTCGCATGTTTCTAAACTTTACCAGAGAAAATAGTTTTCCATCTTTGCCAGGTCTTTGCTGAATATACAAGATGGGTCTTCCAACGTCAAAAAAAGTGCAAATGCCAAGAATCAAATTGATTGGAAGAAAAACCAGCATTGCAACACTTGAAATCATAATATCTAAAAAACGCTTAACATGTCGCACATAAAAAGAATCACGCGGATGCACCGGTTTTGAGGTTCGATTAACCGTTCCAAGGGTATTCTTTTTCAAATATTGCGCTAATAATTCAGCGTCCTCACCAAACACCATCAGTTCTTCCTTCCTCCGCTAATATGTATCCGCATATCGTTTCCATTTCCTGTTCTCCATATCTTTGATCGCAAGGCAACGGCAAAATATGGTTTGCGATCCAATGATCTGTTGATGTGTCGTTCATTTGATCATTGATATTCGGCCAAAGAATTGGAACATAAATCTTGTTCTCAATCAGCTTCTTCCGCAACGATACCGCATCCTCCGTCATAAATGGATAAGCAAACGCACCCTGTACAAGCCGCAAGCGCATCATGTTCTGATTAGAAAGCATGGAGACAAGATATCTGTAATTCTCAGTTCGTCTCTGTCGGATCACATCATACTCAATACTGTGCAGCAAGTTTTCTGTCAGTTTTGACATTCTTCTGATGGGTTGATTATTAAACCGTTTGTTGTTCTCAACACTATCCCCATAAAACTCAGAAGCAGATCTTTCAAACCTTCCCAAAAGATGCCGCATATTTTCAAACGATTCTGACTGCTCCAGTTCTTCTCTTAATACGGCATCTGTATATAAAATTGCTCCGTCTGGCACGCCGAAATACTTTCTGCAGGAATAGAATGTGTCCACTCCCTCCACTGGATCCGCAAAGTAATCCTGAGTGTTATCCACTATCACACGACTGTAAGTATCCCGATAATAGCATATCTCCTTTGAAGACAGTTGGCCATAATAGTTCATTAAATACAGCCACTCATCGTTCTCTAGAGTTATATCTCTGGGGTGAAGGTCAAATCCCACAGTATAATATCGAATCTGAACGCCATACTGCCTACACGTCTCGAACACTGTATCACACATCCAATATGGAACAACAATCTTTCGAATCCTCTTGGCTCGAAATAAATACCCTAGACAGCTTCGCCCGCAGTCCAGCTTTATTCCATTCTCATGAAGCATTGTGCCAGAATAGTGCTCAAATTCTATATACCCACCGATTTCCTGCACCATCCAATTGATCACCTTGTCTTTATCTGAATATGGTCCCTGAGATTTTCCAACACATTTATCATAATAGTTTCCTTCGGAAAGCATAGAACCAATGTCCCAATCGCATCATTCGCTGCAACAAACGGTTCAACATGATCGCCCGGATTGACCCATAAATCTTCCTCTACTACATACTCTTTGATCTCATTATCTATCCATAGCCCATCAAACTGACCAGATTCATCGCTGTGAAGTATCACTTCCGCCCAATGTCCTTGATAAGGCTTTTGCTCAACTTCTGTTATTTCTTCTCCTACTGCTGCAAGTACAGCCGCTTTAATCAAATCAACGCCTGTCGCATATTTCAGGACCTCCGCAAGTCGATTTCCTCCGCCTCGTGGAGTACACTCCATGATATAAGCTTTGCCATCTGTACATTCACGAGTTTCGATATTATAGATTGACGATTTCAATCCCAGCAGAGAAATCAACCGTTGTATCTCTCTCTTAAGCTCCGCTTCGTGCGTCTCTGTCATCGTTGACGGCCAACTGTATGCCGCAGGAGTATAGGGATTAACCGCAGAAAGATCGAACCGTTGCGAATTGAAACTGACAAACTTTAATTCACCGTTCACTGAAAAACTGTCCGTATCAGAAGAGCACCCAACTTTTTCAAGATAATCTTCAATGATGAATTCACTGCTAAATGATTTTTCAATGGCATAATCAATTGCGGCCAAGAGATTAGCGGGATCTTCTACCTTTGTTACGCCTTTACTTCCTGCAGAATCAGTTGGCTTAACTATAACCGGCCAGTGAAAAAGGTCTTTCTCAGCAAGAGCCTGTTCCTTGTGCTTATATTCTTTAGCTGTTGGAACATTAAAACCGTTTTCCTTAAGGAATCTTCTAAATCTCCCCTTATTCTGCAGCAAACATATCGCATCATAGTCTCCGACAGATGGAAGACCAAGCTCTTCAGCTACATAAGCAGCCACAGTAACTCCAGGGTCACAGGCGAATGACATGATTCCATTTATATGCAACCTTCTGGCTGCATCCAAAACGGCTTCTTTATCGATAATACTTACATTGCAATATTCATCAGAGAATCTATGTGCAATATTATCAGGAAGATAGTCACATGTGATAACATAATACCCCAACTCGTGTGCCGCTTTGATTACAGGAAGCTGATATCTATTACCTCCTAGAAGCATCAATCGTTTCTGTGACATTTTTCGACCTCTCTGGTATTGTATGTTTTGTCCAAAACCGTTATCATCCAGCCCATTTTGTTAATTGGATAACGGCACTCCTTAACAAGCATTATTCGATTATTATGTCACAAATACGATCAACATCATCCATCGATAGGTCCGCATACATGGGCAAAGTCAGCACCGTGTCGGCTGCCTTCTTGGCGATGGGTACGTTGGCGCTGCCATACTGATCGATGTAGCATTTCGCCTCGTTGGTGATGGGGAAGAAATACTTCCTGGCATAGATGTTGTGCTCCGCCAATTTGGCCTGCACCTGGTTGCGGTCCATGCGGAAACCGTCGAAGATCACGGGGAAATAGGCGTAGTTCCACTCTGTATCGGCGTTGGGTTTGGGCAGGATGATGCCGGGCATGCCTTCCAGCCGCTCCCAGTACCGGTCACCGGCCGCTTCACGCTTGGCGATCTCTTCATCGAGATGACGAAGATTGCAGATGCCCATCACCGCCTCGAACTCGTTCATGCGGGCATTGGTGCCCACGTAATCGATATCCTCATGAGACGTAAACCCAAAGTTCACGATCTTTCGCATTGGACGAAACCTGTCGTTATCTTTATCCTTATAGGTGACAAGCCCTCCCTCGATGGTGTGGAACACCTTGGTGGCATGGGTGGAGAACATGGACAGGTCGCCGAAATTGCCGATGCCGACGCCCTTATACTTCACGCCGAAAGCATGGGCGGCGTCGTATACGACGACCAGATCATGGGCCTTCGCAATTTTCTCGATCCGTTCCACATCGCAAGGGAATCCATACACATGGGTCGCCACGATGGCCACCGTTTTGTCCGTGATCGCCTGCTCGATCAGATCCGGATCGATGGTATATGTCCGGGGTTCCACATCCACGAACACCGGTACCAGCCCGTTGCGCACGATGGCATGGGTGGTGGAGCAGTGGGTGTAAGCGGTGGTGATCACTTCGCCGCCCTTGGGAAGGAACAATCCGTCGATAGCGACTTCCAGCGCCACGTGACCGTTAGCGAAACAATACACATGCTCTACGCCCAGATATTCTTTCAGCATGCCTTCGAACTTATGGGACGCTTCGCCCCGGTTGGACAGCCACCGGCTTTCCCAAACGGGCTTGAGTTCCTCCACGTACTCCTCCAGGCTGGGCATGGACGAGCGGGTAACGTTGATCCTTTTTTCCATAGTGGAATCTCCTTGTGGTATGCAATATAGATCGATTAAAACCTGAAAGTATCTTTAAGGCCGGACCATTTCTGATCCTTCTCGCTGAGAGAAAGGGGTGTACCGTCTGCAAGAACATACCTGGTGCCGGAAGCTGAACCGGAATACGTCCCGATGATTTCTGGCCACCGAATGCCTACTGCCGGATCGTTCCAAGCGATGCCTCTCTCGTCTCCAGAATGATAAAAATCGGAACATTTATAAACAAACTTAGCTTTATCGGAGAGGACCAGCATCCCATGTGCGAATCCTTCTGTAATCAGAAACTGCTTATTGTTTTCAGCTGTCAACTCCACTCCGAACCATTGACCGTACGTCGGGCTGGCTGCTCGCAGATCAACGGCCACGTCAAACACACGGTCTTCCACCACCCTGGCCAGCTTTGCCTGCGGATAGTGCTTTTGAAAATGAAGTCCGCGCAAAACGCCTTTTGTGGAGAAATTCTCGTTATCCTGCACGAATTCCAGATTGATCCCAACTTCTTGCATATCCGCCTTATTGTATGATTCAAAAAAAATCCGCGATCGTCTCCATGGATGGTAGGCTCTATAACGTACAGACCGTCGATCGGGCATTTCATAACTCTAATCTGTCCCACGATTAGCTCCTTTTCACACAGACGGCAATTATATCGGCGATCTCTTTTTGGATCGTTTCGATGGAGCGCATATTATCGTTTACTGCACATTCCACAATCTTCCAGCCCAGCTTCTTCGCGCAGTAGTCCGCCGCCGCCTGGCAGCGGGCAAGGTACGGTACATCTTTCTCATGGATATCGCGCTTGTCTTCTCCGTGATACCGTTCCCGCATGAGCTTTTGGCTCACCGCCGGATCTACCCGCAGGTAGACAACTATGGTAGGGGCAGGGATGCCCAGCATGTGGTACTCGAAATTATACAGCCAGTCCAGAAACTCGTCCCACTGCTCCCTCGGAAGCTTGGAGCACTGATGGATAGCATTGGACGTGGTATAGCGATCCGCCACGATCACGCCCTCGGCATAATCGCCCGCCCAGTCCTTTTTATAGGACGCATACCTGTCTACCGCATAAAAGGCGCTGGCCGCAAAGGCATTCACATCCGTGGGTTTGTCCCCGAACTCACCGGCAAGATACATCTTCACCAAGGCGGAGGAAGGCGAATCATAGTTCGGGAAGGATACTTCCCTGACCTTCTCTCCCTGCGCTGCCAGTGTTGCTGCCAGCAGCTTTGCCTGCGTCGCTTTTCCGCTTCCGTCCAGCCCTTCGATAACGATCAAAGATCCCATATGAAAAACACCTGTATATCATCAAATAATACTGATCGACAACCATCATACGTCTGCCGCCCGGGGAACGGATCCGTGTCCCGGGGTCATTCAGCCTGATTTTGCGTTGCCTTCGGCCTTCGAAGCGGCCGAGCCGCTTCGATAGGCCCTTTTCTTCTTGTATCGGCCGGGCAGTTTCGGGGCGGCTATGGCCGCGCACCGTCCGCTTCGGCTTCCTGTTCCTGCGCCGATCAAAGATACTTCTTCAACCGCATATTGGTCCGCTTCATGATGGTTTGCCAGTCGTCAACGTATCGTCTTTGGCTGGTCAACCAGTCCCTGTATCCCGTCTCCGTGCCGTGAATGTCGCTGCCCACAGCCACGATGAGCCCCTCCCGAGCCCATTCCCTGAGATATCGCATCCCGAAGCGCCGCTTCAGGTTGTCCACGTTGACCTGGCCCTTCACATGGTTGAGGCGGAACAGCCGCTCCACCGCTTTGCGATCGTACCGGTCCACATGAGCGAGGACGATCCGAAAGTCCTCGTCGTCCGATATGGCCTCCACAGAGTCCAACAATCCCTCTGACCAGTGGTTGAAGGGCATCTCCAACAGCAGCAGCTTCGTGCCCCGGAGCCGGAGCGCCTTCAAATCCGGCAGCCGATCGATCCCCTCGAAGGCCAGCACCTCCGCGCCCAGCAGCACCTTGGGCGCGTTCTTGGGAGCGTGGGCCATGAGCTCCTCGTAGCAGCGCTGCCGCTTCTCCAGAAAGCTTTCCACGCTGATGAGGTGTCCATAGAAGTGGGACGTGGCGCAAATCACCTCCACCCCTGCCTCTCGCGCCAGCTGCAGCTGCCGCCGGGAGGTCTCCACCCCGTCGCTGCCGTGATCGCAGCGGGGCAGGATATGGGCATGAAAATCGATCTCGGTCATCCCCGGTCATCCCCTATTTGTTGCTTTCGTATCCGTACTTATACCCGTACTTGTAACCGTACTTATACCCGTACTTATATCCGTACTTGTACCCGTACTTATATCCATACTTACCGCCCTGCTTCAGGCTGATGTCGTTGATGACCACGCCGCAGATCCGAGCGCCGGCGCTG
>JAEEGL010953003.1_pt1 | contig 31068 bp, 28 predicted proteins | sample 9134231 | NCBI WGS metagenome assembly JAEEGL01 (sample SAMN16246548, study PRJNA631951) | gut metagenome | biome: gut microbiome; feature: rumen; material: fiber-attached | host: Bos | place: Iran: Karaj | collected 2018-10
AGAGTGATAAATCGGTCCGGTAAGTAAAGCCGTCGGCACTATGCGTTTTACCGTCAAATCCGAAGTATTCACCGTCTGAGTCGGTGAAGTCTGTCGGCATTATCATGGTGTGATACAAAGAAGTATAAAAAATCCGTTTGGTTTCTTCGTCCGCTTTGATTCTTACCGAAGACAGGCGATTTTCCCATTCGTTAACAGCTTCATCTCGCAAATTGTCAAATGATTTGCCGCCGATTTCGGCAGACATATTGTTCTTTGCGTTTTCGCTGCTTATAAAGCTGACTGCCATTCTTAGTGAAACCGGAGAACGGTCCGAGTTATCAAAAACCAGTTTTATACCTTCGCTGTCATTATCATAAGAACTTAACCGGCCTTCCCACTCCGCGTAAAGATATACCTTAAGCCCCTGGTATCTTTCTGAAAAAGTGCCGTGAAGAACGGAATAAGCTGTCAGCGAACAGTTTTCTTCGTTTACGGCAGTATCCGACTCGCTCACGCTGCCGGAGCTGAGGATTGATTTTGCGTCAATATACAATACTGCAGGTTTATCGCCCTTGAAAGAGTATCTTTCATATGCGCAGTGATCCGAGGCTGTCATTTCGCAGAGTACATCTGCGCCCGGTAAGAATACCGAGTAGTATCCCGGATATGCAGATTCATTTTCATGAGAAAACGCGTGAGCCGGTTTGGGGTTTTCCTGGGATGAAGAGGGTGTAACCCGGAACATACCGTAATCTCTTGCGCCCGTTCCGGAGAGGCGGCCTAAACTGAAGCCGAGCATATGTCTGTGCTCATAATAATACCCCGATGTATTTGTCTTGATGCTCGCGACACCGCCTGATGCGCAGGTATCGGGGCCGACTCTGACACATCCGAACGGAACCGTTGCCGCAGGCGAGAGCATTGCGCAGGCCCAGGGTATTCCTCCTGTTCCTGTAAAGCAGTTTACATAAGAAGTAAGCTCTCCCGGCATGATTTCCGGCATTTGATATTTTATAGGGATGCCGGCGAAAACAGAAGTGAAAAGCAATTCAAAACTAACAAGAGCAGAGATAATCATTCTGAGCAGATTCATTTTCATTCCTCCTTGCCTCAGTAATAATAATAAATTATTTTAGCGTATAAATCAATATCTGCCGCAGTACAAAATCTGTCATTTATTTTTATGTGTAATATTGAAATAAGTTATAATGCGTGATATAATTTTTCAGGTGATTTTTTTGAGCAGGATTATTTCCGGCAGCACTGCCGAAACAGAAAAAATCGGATATAATTTAGGCAAAACTCTGCCGCGCGGCTGTGTGGTTGCGATGTTCGGCGATCTCGGAGCGGGAAAGACTTCTTTTACCAGAGGTTTTGCCGCCGGTATGGGAATTGAAGCAGATGTCACAAGCCCTACCTTCGCAATAATGAATGACTATTACGGTAACGGCAGACATCTTTATCATTTTGATATGTACCGTGTTTCCGGTTATGACGATCTTTATTCTACCGGTTACTTTGATTACAGCGAAGGCGATGACAGCGTCATCATTGAGTGGAGTGAAAATATTGAGGAATTTCTGCCGGATGACTGTGTCAGAATAACTCTTATAAAGACAGATAATGAAAATGAAAGACTGATTGATATCAGCGGTTTTGATTATGAAAATACTTTCAATTGATTCCTCTGCAAAGTCGGCAGGCACTGCTCTGACTGACGGGGAAAAATTAATCAGCGAATGCTTTGTTAATGCGGGGCTTACTCACAGTAAGACTCTGCTTATGATGATTGATAATGTCCTCAGACAGGCAGATTCCTCTTTTTCCCGAGTAGACGGTATTGCCGTCAACTCAGGCCCCGGTTCTTTTACCGGAATCAGAATAGGCGTTGCGCTTGCCAAGGGGCTTGCTTTCAGTAATAACTTACCCGTTTGCGGAGTATCCACGCTTGAAAGCATTGCATATAATTTTATCGATGAAGACTGCCTGGTCTGCCCTTGCATGGATGCAAGATGCGAAAGAGTTTATACTGCTCTTTTCAGGTGCAGAGGAGGAAAGATAGAAAGACTTGCTCCTGATTCCGCGGCAACTGTTGATGATATGCGTTCATTGCTCAAAGAATATGATGAAAAAATCTATCTTGCCGGAGACGGCGCCGGAATATATTATGATAAGCTGTGCGATTCAGGCAATGTTTTTCTTCCCGCTGAGAAGAGAAGACTTCAGAATGCTTATTCGGTTTCTCTTGCCGCTCAGAGAGGCGGAGAATTCAAAGATCCTTCACTTCTTGTTCCGCTTTATCTCAGACTGCCCCAGGCGGAAAGAGAGAGGATTGAGAGACAGAATAACAGCAGCCTGTGATTCAGCGTCTTGTTTTGTTTAATATTTCACTTTAATTGTGATTTCAATATGGAGGTATTAATATGTTGGCACTTGGAAGCGATCATGCTGGTTACCCGCTTAAACTCGAGATTATGAAACATCTTGATGAACGTAATATCGAGTATAAGGATTACGGATGCTTTTCGGCTGATTCCTGCGATTACGCTGTTTACGCGGAAAAGGCTGCAAACGCCGTTACATCAGGCGAATGCGAGAGAGGTCTTCTCTTTTGCGGCACGGGTGTCGGTATTTCGATAGCCGCAAATAAAGTTAAGGGAATAAGAGCGGCCTGCTGCAGTGATGAATTTTCTGCTGAGGCTACAAGACTTCATAACGACGCCAATATTCTCTGCCTCGGTGCGAGAGTAGTTGATACCGCAAAGGCCGTAAAGCTTGTTGACTTATTCCTTGATACTCCTTTCAGCGGTGAGGAGAGACACAGCAGAAGAATTGCGCAGATTACAGAAATTGAAAATAAACAGTAACCGGAGGCGGATAATATGGAAAATGTAATTATTATGAATCACCCTTTGCTCAAGCATAAGATTTCTCTTATGAGAGATAAAGCTACAGGTACCAATGAATTCAGGAAGCTGGTTGAAGAGGTCTCTCTTCTTGAGGGCTATGAGGCTCTTTCGGATCTGCCCACAGAGGATGTTGAGGTTGATACTCCTATTGAAACCTGTATCACTCCCATGATATCGGGCAGAAAGCTTGCTATAGTTCCCATACTCAGAGCAGGTCTTGGAATGGTTCCCGGACTTCTTTCTCTTTGCCCGACCGCCAAAGTCGGCCATATCGGTATGTATCGTGACGAAGAGACACACGAGCCCGTTCCGTATTATTGCAAACTTCCAAAACCCATCGAAGAGAGAACAATTATAGTTCTTGATCCCATGCTCGCTACCGGCGGCTCTGCCGTTGACGCTATAAACCAGATTAAAAAACTCGGCGGTAAGAATATTAAATTCATGTGTATCATTGCCGCTCCCGAGGGCCTTGAAAAACTTCACGCAGCTCATCCGGATGTTCAGATTTATATCGGAAATCTTGACAGAGAGCTGAATTCCGCAGCTTATATATGCCCGGGTCTCGGCGATGCAGGTGACAGAATATTCGGCACAAAATAATCATTATTCCGGAGAACTGCCGTATTCCGGCGGTTCTCTGTTTTATCGGGAGCGTAAATGAGAAAATTCATTATTGAAAAGAATGATTCCGGTCAGCGCCTTGACAAGTTTATTGCCAAGGCGGTGCCTGCGCTTCCGAAATCGCTGATGTATAAAGAAATCAGAAGAAAGAATATTAAGATTAACGGTAAAAGAGCCGATATATCGCAAAAGCTTTGTGAGGGCGATGAAGTATCGCTTTATGTCAAAGATGAATTCTTTGCCCCGGTCAGAGAGAATTACGATTTTCTTTCGGCTTCAAAAAAGCTTACTGCTGTGTATGAGGATGAAAATGTTATTCTGCTTGACAAAAGCGTCGGAATTCTTTCGCATCCGGATGAAAATGAATATAATGATACTCTGATATCCAGAGTCAAACGCTATCTTTATGAAAAAGGGGAGTATGACCCTAAAAAAGAGAATTCGTTTACTCCGGCTCTTGTCAACAGAATTGACAGAAATACCGGCGGTCTTGTTATAGCAGCAAAAAATTCAGAGTCTTTGAGAATTCTCAACGAAAAGCTGAAGAACCGCGAAATTAAGAAGTATTATCTTTGTGTTGTTCACGGAATTCCGGCAAAAAAGAGCGGCTGCCTTATCAGCTATATGATCAAAGATGAAAAGAATAACAAGGTCCGTGTATATGACAGCGAAGTTCCCGGCAGCAAAACCATGAAAAGCGAATACAGAGTGCTTGACGAAAAAAACGGACTTGCGCTTGTTGAAGTTGAACTGCATACGGGAAGAACCCATCAGATCAGAGCTCAGTTTTCTCACATCGGGCATCCTTTGCTGGGAGACGGTAAATACGGCACCAACGCTCTGAATAAAAAATACGGGTATAAAAAACAGTTTCTCTATTCTTATAAACTTAAATTTGATTTTACCTCCGACGCCGGAATACTTGACTATCTGAACGGAAGAGAATTTGAAGCCGAAGATGTATGGTTCAGGAGAGAATTCATATCCGGCGAATTATGGAATTAAATATTTATAAAAAAACTCTTGTAAAAAAGGCTCAAATAGTATACAATACTCTATTGTAATATAATTATTTCTCAGAAAAGGATGACCGCATATGGCTAAAACAGAAAAAACCAAAGCTGAGCTTTACCGCGAAGAGCGTAAAGCAAGAATTGCCAAGGCAAACAAAAAGAATGCCAGAAATATTGAGAAAGGCAAAAAGGTTGCAGGCGTAGGCAAAAAGGTTATTGCCATTGTTCTCTGCGTTGCAATAGTTGCCGGTGTCTGCTATTGGCTTAATCTTAATTTCGGATTTGCCGAGAGTGCAGCTACCGCTCTTAAAGTAGGTCCTCAGAAAGTTTCGGCAAGTGATTTCCATTTTTATTACAGCAACATGTATCAGCAGGCTGCTTATTATGAGCAGATGATGAGCCAGCAGTACGGCTACTCGACAGGATTTGATACTTCAAAATCTCCCGACGAGATTCCCTATACAGGCGAAGACGGCAAAGCTACCACTTACGCTGAGTATTTCAAGACTGAAGCCATTGATCAGGCAAAGCGTCTTTTAGCTCTCTATCAGGATGCCAAAAAGAACGGCTTTGAGCTTGACGATGATAAAAAGGCCGAAATCGATGAAACTCTCGAGAATTATAAAAGCAGTGCCTCTGAAAACGGATTCTCACTGAACGCTTATCTCAAGGCGTCTTTCGGTGCGGGCTTCTCCGAGAAGAAATTCAAGAGACAGCTTGAGATTCAGGAAGTTGCCAGCCACTATGAAGAGAAGCTTCAGCAGGATTTCAAAGACGGAGTAAAGGCAGATGATATCAAGGCAGAGTATGATAAGAATAAAAAAGATTATGACTATGCCGATATTCATTATTATAAATTCTCCGGTGAAACCCTGACTGCGGAAGAGGGCGAAACCGAAGACGCTCTTGCAAAGAGACAGGAAAAAGAGAATAAAAAGATATATAAGGAAGCGGAAGAAGTTTATAAAGATGTCAAAGACGTTGACACTTTTGAAACTGCAATAGCCGCGTATCTTGAGAAGAAGGAAGAGGAAGCGAAGGCAGAGGCTACAGGCACCGATGCAACGGAAACCGAAGCTGCCACTGCTGCCGAGGCTGCAACTGAGGCGGAAGCCGCCACAGATACTGAAGCTGCAACCGAAACCGAACCCGAAGAAGAGAAAGTTGAGAATACCACCAAGCTTGATAAAGCTACATATTCTACATTCAAGTCTTCTGTCGGCGAAAAGGGAGCCGACTGGGTTTACGGCAAAGACCGTAAAGCCGGAGACAAAACTCTCATCAAAGACGAAGCCAATGCTTATATTATTATAATCGATAAAGCTGCTTACACAGGAAACAGCGTTAATATCCGCCATATTTCCGTTCCCGCTCTCGGTGACGGCGAAAATGAACCTACCGCTGCTGATGTCAAGAAGGCCAAGACTGATGCTGAAGCTATCCTTAAAGAATGGAAAGACGGCGATAAGACCGAAGCTAAATTCTCCGATCTTGCCAACGCTCACAGCGATGATACCGAGACAAATACCAACGGCGGTCTTGTTGAGAATCTCAGAATCAGCTCCTCGTCATTCAATGATGATTTCAATGACTGGGCATTTGATCCTGCCAGAAAAGCCGGAGATACCGAGATAATCGAAAAAGATGACGGTTATGAAATCGTTTACTTCGTCAGCACCAATAAAGATGATCTTGATCAGTATGATGCAATAAGAACAACCAAGGGTGAGGAAGCTGCCAAGGAGTACGAGGATAAGCTCTTTGCCGAAGACGGTGAGTACAGCGTTACTGTAAATGAATACTGGACTGATAAGATTATGAAAGATTTCTGCAGCTCGATGAAGAGAAACATCGCTTATCAGAACAAGAATAAATAATCCGATTTTATTAATTAACGGCGGTATCTTTGATGCCGCCGTATGTCCTTTAATTATGTTAAAAATAGAAGGGAAGTATTTCAATGTATAAATTCAAACCCTCTCTTGTTTATATGATCAACGGCGAAAAAAGAAGCTCTTCAAATGTTGATACAGCTGATTTTTCACTCGATCTTTCGGTAAATGACAGTAAAATCAAATGTGTGCTTCATCCTAAAAAAGAACTCGATCTGATTTCTTTTTCTCTTGAGACCGCAAGGCAGATGACGGATGATGAAAGGTTTTTTGTCAACGGTTTTCAGTCCTGGTCAACATCCCGCGAGGTCAGAAAAACCGATGCCGTAAAAGGCGTTAACTCTATTGCGCGCATAAGCGCTTTCACATGGCATCTTGCTTCAATGTCCGGTGATTATCTTTTTGAAAAATATGATAATGTTCCCGGCCATTTTCATTCATTTACCTATACTTATTTCAGAAAAGGAAATGACATTGAGCTTTTCGGTTCAATGTCTGAGAGAAACGGATATACAATTTTTGAGGTTGACGGAGCCAAAGGTAAGTTTTTTGTTAAGAAAGACGTTGACGGCGTAAAGACTGCAGATGATTATGTACTTCTTGATGTTTCAATAATCAATAAAAGCTATGATGAAGCGTTTGACGAGTATTTTGCTTCACTGAATCTCAGGAAGTCGAAAATCAAGCATATGTCCGGCTATACATCCTGGTATAACTATTTCCAGAAAATTGACGAAAACATTATTCTTCGTGATCTCGAAGGTATTGACAGAGTCAAAGAAGATGTCTCAATTTTCCAGATCGATGACGGCTATGAGACATTTGTCGGAGACTGGCTTGAGGTTGATAAGAATAAATTCCCTGACGGTATGAAATCCATTGCCGATAAGATTCATGAAAAGGGATATAATGCCGGTATCTGGATTGCTCCGTTTTCATGTCAGAGAGTATCAAAGGTCGCAAAAGAGCACCCTGACTGGCTTATAAAAGACAGTAAGGGCAAACCTATGTGGGGCTGTTTTGCCTGGGGCGGAGCATATACCATAGATATGTATAACCCCGAGGTCAGGGATTATATCAGGTATTTCTTTGATGTTATCCTCAATGACTGGGGATATGATATGGTCAAGCTTGATTTCCTTTATTCTCAGGCGATTTATCCCAGAAACGGAAAATCCCGCGGCCAGATTATGTGCGAGGCTATGGATTTCCTGCGTGAGTGCGTCGGTGAAGAAAAGCTGATACTCGGATGCGGCGTTCCTCTCGGGCCTTCATTCGGAGTAGTTGACGCATGCCGTATTTCATGTGACGTTGACCTTGTTTACGGCGGTAAATTCTATAATAAACTCGGCGTGAACGGAGAGGTTCCTTCGGCTCAGAACTCCATGAACAACAGTATTTTCCGCAGACATCTCAATCAGAGAGTTTTCTGTAATGACCCCGATGTTTTCTTCCTGAGAAAGAATAATCTCAGCTTTACCGATGAGCAGAAGTATATTCTCGGCAGGGTTAATAACCTTTTCGGAGATGTGCTGTTTATTTCGGATAATGCCGGCGATTACGGTGATAAGGAGATTGAACTTGTAAGGCAGTTCTTCAAAGAGAATGATTCAAAGGTTATAATGGCCGAGTATTCGGATAAGGATATCATAACCGTGAAATATCTTGAGGGAGATGCCGAAAAATCATTCTCATTCAATATTAAAAAAGGCGTTATAATTAATTAACCGATTATGTTTATTAAAACAGGCGGAGCTGATTGCTCCGCCTGTTTTGATATTATATCAATTTCTGTCAATCTTCGTCGTCATCATCGTAATATTCATCTCTGATGACACTCATATTTGCTATCTCATCCTCTTCGCCGTAAATGAGTTTCTCCAGTTTATCCGGTTTCATTGATGTTATATTGTCAACTCCGCATTCAAGAAGCGCTTTTGTCTTGTCTATACTGTTAATAGTCCAGATTGACACATAGAGGTCTCTTCTGTGCATCATCCTGCAAAGCTGTTCAGAGCAGAATGTGTAGGGAGAGTTAACACCTATTGCGCCCATCGATTTTATTCTCTCAACAAGCGCTTTTCCGGTCGGCAGATCTTCCGCTTCCTCCTTTGTTATGGCGTGATTGAGATAAAACGGAATTTTTGATTCGGCTTTGACTTTTTCAACCCAGTTTTCTCCGACACCGGTATAAAAAGCTCTTTCTTCAAGATTATAATTGTAAATCAGATCATCAACAGCCGAGAGATTGGCAACAGATTTAATGTCGAGATTTATTTTGCATTTTCTGCTGCCTGCTATGATTTTCAGAGCCATATCAAGCAGTTCTCCCTGATTCTGTCCCGGTTCCGTCGAATGAATAATTACGGGAGTTCCGTCCGGTCTGAATGAAACATCAAGCTCAACGCAGCCGGCCCCGTGATAAATGGAATAACCGATTGCTTCAAGTGTATTCGGCTTTTGCCCCATCGCGCCGGCGTGATGAGTCACTGTAAAACCGTATTGGAGTTCGGGGCATTCCCAGTCGTCTGCTTCTTTTTTTGAAAATAATTTTTTAAAACTATCGCCAAGTGACATATATTTATACCTCTTTGTCTATAGGTTGTACTCCGTCTTCGTTACCGAATTTTGTAAGATTTTCCGCAATTCTGACTCTTCGTTCATTGAGTTCTCTGTACATTTTATCGCGCTGCTCTTTATTTATATTATACCAGAACATCGGTATCATGCTTGAAAGAACAAGGAATGCGGGAATAATGGTTGCCATAGCAAATATCCATTTTTCAGCTCTTTCCGGCTGACGGCGGCCTTCGGTGTAAGCGGTCTGGTCGTAGTTTATCCATTCCTTGTATTTCGGCTGAAGAACGCCGTTGAGACGCGCCGGAATTTTGCATATAATAGTGCTCGCGACCGAGAGGGTAGCCTCGTTTCTCATGCCGTATTTCCATTCGATATAGTCGTTGCACTCGTTGCTGATTTCCTTTTCGGAAAGGCTTCTGACGCCCCAGAAAATCGCATATATGATTTCCCATACCGCTGTAACCGGGAGCATCGGTATTCGCTTGGTAAAGAAACGGTTGCCGTTTTTATCCTTGAGGAACATTCCGTAGAAGAATATCGGTATATAAAATGTTTTTGCGAAAACATGTGAGACCATATAAAGACTGCGGGTTGAGAATTTGGTTGTCAGATAATTATACTTTGAGAAACCGATAGGCTGGAAAAAGAATGAAGGTATACCTGCTATCGTCTCAAATGTTGTCATATTCAGTACCTGACGGTAATAGTCGTTGGTAGTAAGACCGGTACCGAATGAGCCGAGTGCGTTACTGAGCATATACATAAGTATGGGTCTGTTCGTTACAACTGTTTTGAGACTCTGCCACACCTTAGCCGTCTCGATTCTCTGGTGGACCCTTTCCTTAGCCATCTTGCAATACCAGGATATGATAATACCCGAAACTATTGCTGTGAAAGGTCCGACAAAAAGCATGGATGCTTTGATCATATCTGCCGTGGAGCGTGTCGCTGATTTCACAATGCCGTTCTTTATGAAGTCGAGCATGAATTCAATTATTAAATCGGGAATTCTTGAATAAATAATGCTGAAATAACTTGAAATCGCGAGCAGACGCCGTCTGTCAGAAGGATAGGGTGTAATTGTTGAAATATATCCGCCGATAGCAACGTTTTTGAAATTCGAGAAGAGTTCAAAGAGCATATCCAAAGCTGCAAATGCAACGAATTTCGGCAGATATTCAAAATTATTGATATGTTCCGGTGAAAAGATTATCGGAAGCAGCCAGTAAACTGTGGAGATAATCGCGAGCGGAATTCCGCCCAGGAAAATATAGGGGACGAATTTACCCCAGCGGGTTCTTGTTTTTTCGATTATACCGCCGACCAGCAGATCGTCTATGACATCCCAGGCACCCGCGATAATATTGTATTTTGACTGAAGGGGAAGGCTGATTTTTAGAATTGAATCAACGAAGAGCTCTTTATGTCCGTCAATATTAAAATCGCGGCTGCCGTCAAAGAGCATATAGCCGATGGTCTGTTTGCGGTTGATAACTCTTCTGTCAACGTCAACAAGCTGCCTGAGTTTGGAATTTACCTGTTCGAGTTCGGGGTCTGTTTTTCTGATATCATCCGGCATTTAAGGCACCCCCTCACTTCATTGCCTTGCGGCGCTCTTCTTCTTCAAGAGCCGCAAGCCGTTCTTTTTCTCTGACTTCCTCCTGCATAGCGGTCAGCGCCTCAACCATCTTTTTGCGGATTTCGAGCTCGCTCATACCTTCATCGATAAATCTGAAATAATCTTCGCTTTTAAGACCGCCGATATAGCAGGTGGTATATTTGACATTAAGTCCTTTTTTTACAAGAATGAAGTTATAAACGCAGATTGCAATAAGGAGCAGAATATAGATATAAATTCCGAAGAAAGGCTTTAATCCGGCATAAATAGCGGTACCGAGCGAAATAAAGGATAAGCCGATCATTAGAAAATTCAGAATCCGGTTTCTGATAACTCCGTGTCTGCCGAGTGACATAGGCAGACAAATCAGACAAAATATAATCAGAACAGCTGAAATCAGAAGCGGAATCAAAGCTGTATTTTTGTTAATGCCGCCGAATGCTTCTTTTATAAAAGTACCGAAATCAGTTTCCGAGATAATTTTATAAATATCTATTGCATTTATAATCTTACCGCTAATACTGAACAGCGGCAGAAACAGAGCGCCTATAGGAAGCACATGAAGAATAATTCTGACTATAGCCGGGGCAGAGCCGAAGAATGCCGCTTTAGCTCTGTCAATTGCAGGCTGGTGCTTCGCATGTTCAATTTCCGCCTGCTCACTCTCTGCAAGAAGACGTTCATTTGATTTGAAATAAATTAGATTTACTCCGCACGAAGGGCAGTCCTGTTTCCAATCGGTAAAATGCAGAGTCTTGCCGCAATTCGGACACTTAGCCATCTGTGTGCCTCCGGTATAATATATTGATAATTCCGATTATTATTCTGTATTAAATTATAATTATGAATATTGATTTGTCAATATTTTATAAACTGCGGATAAACGGTATATTCAGAAAACACGGGATTCACGCGCATATATTGCTTTTGAGGTCGGTCAGAGTATCATCAGTCATACCGCCTGATTTAAGGAACTCTTCAGCATAAATGCTTAAGTTAGCTGACTTTATGTCAACGCTTTCATCGCCGACCATACTGCTGATCATCGGCTGAAGAACGTTTTCGACTATTACTGTGTATCTCTCGCTGTCCTTCTCCGGAGTTATGCCGTAATAATTATCATAAGTTATCATATAGTCTTTTTCAATTTCATCATAGGTTGCACCGGCCAGCGCTTCAAGAAGCATGCAGACAAATCCCGTGCGGTCTTTGCCTTCGGTGCAGTGAACAAGATATGGGCCTTCACTTTCCGCCATCGCGGAAAGACCTTTCGCTATTTTTTCTTTGAATTCCGAAGAGGCAAAATTCATATTCAATGCAATGGGCATAACCTTTCCGTCATTATACAGTTTTTCAAAGTTACGGCATGAGAAATCTTCTTTACTCATGTATCCGGCGATTTTATCATCGTTATCGGAAAGATTGAGGATGAATCTGATACCGTATTCTCCGAGAAGCGAATTGACATAAGTGGCTCTGTTATGCTGATTGTCGCAGGGCGAAGCTGAGCGGAAGAGTGTGTTTTTCTTTACGGCCGTGCAGTCAACAGCTCTGAAATTAGCAAAAATTACATCACTGCCGTAATCGTCTCTGTTATCTGTATAATGTATATCTCTCGCATTCTGTATGCTGAGAAATCCGCCCCTTTTGTTAAGACTGACGGAAGCGGTCATATTTTCATCAAGACCGGCTACTTCAAAAAGATCGTCACCGTTGTTGATAGCCGCTTTTATGTAGTCATATCCCGGATATGCAATAAGAAGAGGATCGCCGTTCTGAGTGTAATAACCGTTATAATAAGGGATTCCGGTGAGTTTGTATCCATTTGAGAATTCAACATCAACGCTGTCTCCGTATTCATAGCCGAGCGCATTGAATTCATCAATAGTGTTTTTGATATAGACACCGCCGAATTCGGGCTCGTGAATTATTCCGCATTCCATAAGAGCCTGCGCGGCTTCGCTGTTTACGGTGCTTTCCGACGATTCGGTTGAAGTTGAACCGTCTGTTTTGCTTTTACATGAAGCCAGCGAGAATATACCGAGTATTAACGTGGCGAAAAGTATTATTGATATTGTTTTGTTCATTTTCAAAATCCTGATCTCCTCAGTTATTGTTATTTATTACGCTGGCAATAATGTCAGCGGTTTCTTCTGTCTGATCATCGACTGAAATCCCGGCTTTGCCGTCACCGTCCTGAGGCCCGTATGAACCGAACTGAGCGTGATTTCCGCCTTCAATAATTACTTCCTGTGAGTTTTCGGAAATAAGTTTTTTGCTCGCCTCATATTTTTCCATATTGAGAACCTTATCCTCAGAGCCGTAAATCATTACCGTTTTAATGCTGCTGTCAAGTTTTTCGGTAGGGTACGACGCAAGCAGAATGAGCCCGTCTACGGAGTCGCAATGAGCGGCGGCGTATTTTGCCGAGGCCACACCACCCAGAGAATGGCCTCCGATAAAAATCTTGCCGCTGTCATTCTGCATTATCAGGTCATCGGCCTTGTTTATGCTGAGTATGGCTAGCCTTAAAGGCATACTTATAAGGCAGACATCGATTCCTTTTGCGGCCAGACGGTGAAGCAGGGGAGCGTAAGCGGTTTCTTCAACCTTGCCGCCCGGGTAGAATATCAGCATGTTTTCACGGGAAGGCCCGTCAAAATACCAGCCGTAATCGGTTCTCGAAATATTCACTGAGCTGTCCGATTCAAGAGCTTTCAAAGCTCTGCTGTCGGCGTGATAGTAATCACCGGTATAAATATACACTCCGCAAAACATCAGAGCAATAATGAGAACCGGAATAATAAAAGCAATTATCTTTTTCAATTTTTTATAATCCTTTATCCGAAAATCTGGCCGGGAAGTTTCAGCTTTTCTTTTGCCGGAAATAGTCTGTCAAATTCTTCAACATCGCCGTCATCAACATAATATCCTTCGGGAGTCTGATATACTCCGGTTATACCGTCAAGGTATCCGGGAATCAGTTCTTTACAGAGGAAGAATGAAGAATCGGCATCTTCGGGCAGGTCGTGATATCTTATACCGAATCTGCTCGAGAAATCAAAACCGCTCTTACCGTAAAAATCAATATTTCCTTCAAAAAGTACGGCTCCGAAACCGAGACCGGCGGCCTTTTCAAGTGAATAATCGAGCATCAGTTTTCCGTAACCTTTGCGTTTCAGCTCCGGAGTTATACAGATCGGTCCCATAGTCAGTACCGGAATATCCCTTCCGTCATCGGAGTTTATGACGGTTTTCATAAACATATTCTGCCCGATAATAACTCCGTCTTTTCTCATTACAAAATCAAGCTCGGGGATGAATGCCGGGTCATCACGTAAAACGTGTATCACATAATGCTCAGAGCAGCCGGGACGGTAAACATTCCAGAATGATTCTCTTATCAGATTTTCGACTTCTCTGTATTCTTCCGGCTTTTCAATAGTTATTTCACAATCATTTATTGTCATCTTTCCGCCTCTATTTAATCAATTTATATTTTTTCCTGTTCTTATATAATGGCCCTCCTGTAGCGCGGCAAATGTTGCAGCGGCGCATACAGCGGCTCCGATTTCGCCGATATCAATAAACCGGGCCGCAATCGGCAGTATAAACAGCAGAATACCGGTTATTTTATTCATAACAGTGTGGGGACTGATTAGTTTTTTATATATAAAAAGCCCTGAAATAATATTTGTGATTTTTATAACAAATATTACCGCAATCCAGATGAATATCCATTTCGGAATTCCCAGCGCGGGTATCAGCTTTATAAGACAGACGGCAAAAAATATAAAGTCGGCGGCTGTGTCAAATATCGCACCCGAATCACCGTCGGTGCCTGTTTTTCTCGCTATCGGGCCGTCAATCATATCCGTAATCCCGCCCGTAATGTATAACACATAAAACGGAACGGAGAATGGCCTGAAAAAAATCAATGCTGCAGAGATAACTATTCTGATTCCGGTGAATATATTTGCAATCATAATTTTAAAGGATATCCTTTTAACTATGTAATGATTTTCAAATAAATGCGGCTGTTCCGGATTGCATACTATTTCTTCTTTTTAGGTTCGGGAAGCTCTTCATAAATGGCTTCAATTAAACTTTGCATAAATTCTTTATCTTCAATATTATCTGCAAGGAGCATTTCTTTCGCGCCTTCATAAGGCAGTTCAGATGCCGCATCGGGCATCATTGCAAAGGCAGATTTCGTGGGCTTAATCAGAAAACGGTCATCGTAGATACCGCCGATTACTTTACCGCGGCAGTAAATGATGTATTCTCCCATCATTGCGCGGTAAGATATGCCGCTGCATTCCGAAAGCTGTTCAAGTATAAAATCAAGATATTCTTTTGATGAAGCCATTATAAACCTGCCTTTTAAAATATATAATCGATATGCTGATTATTCGGATTATTGCCGCGTAAGTCTGACAACAGTTTCAACATGCCCGGTTCTTGCAAACATATCAACAGGAACAGCTTTATCTGCTCTGTAACCGAATTGAGTGAATATTGCGCAGTCTCTTGCCAGAGTGGCCGGATCACATGATACATAAACGATTCTTTCCGGATTCATACCGGCAACTGTTTTAATAAGATCACCCGAGCATCCTTTTCTCGGAGGATCAAGTATTACGATATCCGGCTGAATGCCGGCCGAAGCCAGTTTTTCCGCTGCTTCAGAGGCATCGGAGCAAATAAACTCGGAATTATCAATTCCGTTGATTTCCGCGTTAATTTTTGCATCTGCGACTGCCTGTTCAACGATTTCCACTCCTATCAGACGCTTAACATTACCGGCAAGTGAGAGACCGATTGTTCCTGTGCCGCAGTATAAATCCATTACAGTCTCATTTCCTGTCAGAGAGCAGTATTCTCTGACTTTATTATAAAGCTTTTCGGCCTGGTCTCTGTTAACCTGATAAAACGAAAGAGGGGAGAGGCGGAATTTTAATCCGCACAGAGTATCGGTAATATAATCCTTTCCGTATACGGTGCGGCAAGTTTTTCCGAGTATGACATTTGTATCAGATTTATTAATGTTGATTATTATGCTTCTGATTTTCGGTACTGCCTTAATCAGAGACTCGGAGAGAGAGTTTTCTCCGGGAAGTTTATCGCCGTTAACAACCGGGCAGACCATTATTTCTCCGCTTGCGGTGCCTTTACGGATATAAATATGTCTTAAAAGACCTTTGCCGGTTGTTTCATTATAAATACTGATTTTGTTGTCAATTATATGTTTTTTGATAATCTCAAGAATTGTATTGAATTCTTCGGGCTGAAGTATGCAGTCGGGGCAGTCAATGACTCTGTGGGAATGGCGTGAATAAAAGCCCGTTTTTATTTCACCGCCGTTGTCTTCAAGCGGATACTGGGCTTTGTTTCTGTATCTGCTTATTGTTTCCGGTTTAATAATAGGTTCAAAATCAAGATCGATTTTTGCGATTCTTTCAAAGCAGTCATGAACGTGCTTTTCTTTTAATGTCGCTTCACTGTCGTAATCGATATGGCAGAACGAGCATCCACCGCATCTGGTGTATACGGAACAATCGGGGCTGATTCTCAGATCTGATGCAGTAATTATTTCTTCGATTTTACCGTAAGCACAGTTCTTTTTTACTTTCAGTATTCTGACTCTGAGTAAATCGCCGGGAGCTGAGCACGGTACAAATACCGCAAGACCCTCAAACCGTCCGATGCCGTTTCCGTCAAGAGTGCAGGTGTCAATATTCAGTTCAATAATATCGTTCTTTTTAATCTGCATATCAATTCATAAGGTTAATATACTGCGAGGTAACTGCTAACATTATAATCAGGGCAATTATCATAGGTATATTCAGAAAATAAGCAGCGGTTTTTTCTCCTGCACGAATAACGGTATCCGATTTCCTGAGTCTGTAATTAAGTTTGTATGCCCTGTAAAAGAAAGCGAGGGTGCACACTGCTCCGAGGCCTATGAAGAAATACTGTGTAACTGCCATTATATATTCTGCTTTGTCTTCCCTTACAGCGCCTGAGGTTAAAACTGAATCTAAAACAGAGTAAGCGTTGTTGATACAGTGTATTATTACCGTAGGCCAGAGAGATCCGGTAATGCAGCAGATATATCCGAAAGCAAGACCGGCAAACAGAGCAAACGGAGCCTGAACAAGATTTCCGTGAAGTACGGCAAATAATACCGATGTAGCAACAATTGCAAATAAATCTCCGTATCTGCGCAGAGGCTGCATTATACATCCTCTGACAGCAAGTTCTTCGACAAGAGGGGGAACGATTGCGATTGCGATTGTGTAAAGGATAATTGAAGACGGAGTCTTCGGAGAATTGAAATCCGGCGAAGTAAGCTTAAGGCCTATGCTCTCCATCCAGGCTATAAAATAACCGGAAAGAACATTCCCTATAAGACAGGCGAAAAAACCCATCGGTATTGATAATACGGCCAGGGCTCCGTCTTTCGGAGCATCAAAATAATAAATCTCTGTTCCGGTTCTTTTTTTGAGATAGTTGCCTCCTATTACGAAGGGAACAAAAAGACCTATAACAGAAGCCGCTATGGTAAATAAATAGTAGAATTCATTAGAATTTTTAAAGAGATCAGCAAGAGCGGGAAAGAAAAGAATCGGTAAAGCAACGGCGTTCTGAAGCAAAACATAAGCAATTACGCAAATGCCCGATACAGAACCTGTGATTTTTATTGATTTCTTTTCACCGCGGGATTTCAGCATTTTTTCCTGATTATAATCAGTATATTGATAGGCCGTATTATTATTGTTTGATTGATTGAAGCCGCTGTTCATAGTTTCACCTTTGATAATGTATATTCTATACTATTTTAATATAGAATAAATAATTTTACAAGTAAAATATATATAAATAAAAAATATATATTTTGTATTGTATTCCAACTGTATTTATTATATAATATCAACACCAATGTTTAAAATACAGGAGAAACTTATGAGCAAAAAAATCACACCCAAAGAACTTGAAAAAATGATAACTACACGCTTTTCGCATCTTTACGGAATCACCCCGTCCCAGGCTACCGATGCGCAGTTTTATGAGGTGCTTTCGGGCATTTCAAGGGATATGGCCAGGGAAATCCGCAGGAATTTTGATGCAAAGGGCAAAAAGAATCACGAAAAGCGGATATACTATATGAGTATGGAGTTTCTTATGGGCAGAAGCCTCAAGAATACTCTTTACAATCTCAGTCTTACCGATACCGCAGAAAAGGCGCTGAAAAAATTCGGTCTGACTCTTGATAAACTTTATGAGCTCGAGCCGGATGCCGGCCTTGGTAACGGAGGTCTCGGCCGTCTTGCCGCCTGTTATCTTGATGCTCTTGCAAATGAGGGATATCACGGAATCGGTTATTCCATTCTCTATGAATACGGTATTTTCCGTCAGAAGCTTGTTGACGGCTGGCAGACAGAGATGCCCGACTTTTGGCTTCCCGGCGGTGATGTCTGGCTTGTTCCGAGAGAGGAAAAAACGGTAGAGGTTAAATTTGAAGGCAGAGTTGTTGACAGCTGGCACGACGGTCTTCATGATGTTTCCATAGAAGATGCAAAGACAGTTAAAGCTGTTCCTTATGATATGATGGTTCCGTCAAAAGACGGCGAAGGAGTTGCTGTTCTCCGTTTGTGGAGTGCCAAGGCCGATGAGATTGATATGACTTCATTTAACGAAGGCAATTACATCCGCGCCATGGAAGAAAAGGCAATGGCTGAGGTCATCAGTAAAATCCTTTATCCCGCCGATAATCATCAGGAGGGTAAGAGCCTCAGACTCCGTCAGCAGTATTTCCTTGTTTCGGCATCGGTTCAGGATATAGTTTCCTGGCATCTCAGAAATTACGGTTCGCTTGATAATTTTGCCGAGAAAAATGCCATTCATATCAACGATACTCATCCCTCTCTTGCTATACCTGAACTCATGAGAGTTTTGCTCGATGAATGCGGTTACAGCTGGGATGATGCTTTTGACGTTGTAAAAAAGGTTTGCGCTTATACCAATCACACTGTTATGGCCGAAGCGCTCGAATGCTGGAGCGTTGAGCTCTTCAGCAGACTTCTTCCGAGAATCTACCAGATAGTTCAGGAAATTGACAACAGATTCAGAAAGAAAGTCTGGGATATTACAGGCGATGCAGGCAGAGTTGAGAGAATGGCTGTCATTTCCGGCGGAGCTGTCAGAATGGCAAATCTTGACGCAGCTGTCTGCCACAAAGTCAACGGTGTTTCAGCGCTTCACAGTCAGATACTCAAAGACAGCGTTTTCCGTGATTTTTATCTTCTTGAGCCCGGAAAGTTTACAAATGTCACCAACGGTATTGCATATCGCAGATGGCTCTGTCAGGCCAATCCGGCACTCACTTCATATATAAACGAATTAATAGGCGATAAATTCATTCATGACGGAAGCGAGCTTGAGAATCTCCGTAAATTCGAGAATGATTCCGCTGTTCTTGCAAAGCTCGGCGAAATAAAGCGCGCCAATAAAGAAGAGTTTGCGAGATATCTTAAAAAGACTTCCGATATTATTCTTAATCCCGATTCGCTGTTTGATGTTCAGGTCAAACGTCTTCATGAATATAAACGCCAGGAACTGAATGCAGTAAACATACTGGCGAGATATCTTGAAATAAAAAACAATCCCAACGGAAACTATGTTCCTCACACATATATTTTTGCCGCTAAGGCAGCCGCGGGATATTACATGGCAAAAAAGATAATTGAGTTTATCAGCTATCTTGCGAAGCTTATTGACAGCGATCCCGAGGTCAATAAGTATATGAAGGTTGTGTTTGTTGAGGATTATTGTGTTACCAAAGCCGAGGCTCTTATGCCGGCCGCTGAAATAAGCGAGCAGATTTCTCTCGCGGGTACAGAAGCGAGCGGAACCGGTAATATGAAGCTTATGATTAACGGTGCCGTTACTCTCGGCACTATGGACGGCGCAAATGTAGAAATCTTTGACGCTGTCGGTAAAGACAATATTTTCATATTCGGAATGTCATCTGCCGAAGTAAACGAGCTTAAAAAACAGGGCTATAATCCTTATACATATTACAATAATAATCCTGAAATTCACGAGGTTGTTGAATTCATAAACAGAGGTATAATGGGCAAATTCTTCCGTGAGATTGCCGATTCGATGATGCATTCGGATCCGTATATGGTTCTTGCTGATTTTGCCGATTACAGACAGGCCCAGCGAAACATTGAAAACGCGTGGCTGGAAAAAGAGAGCTGGAACCGCATGTCGCTTAATAATATAGCCGGCGCGGGTATTTTCAGCGCAGACAGATCCATAAGAGAATACGCTCAGAATATCTGGGATGTAAAATGATATGACAGATGAAGAGATAATGCGTCTTGCCATTGAAGAGGCAAAGAAAGCCGCTGATGATCTTGAAGTTCCCGTCGGAGCCGTGATTGTCAGAAACGGTGAAGTGGTTTCGTTCGGCAGAAACAGGAGAGAGGGCAGCAGAAACGCTCTTGCTCATGCTGAAATCGAAGCAATTGACAAGGCGTGTAAAGTCCTCGGCGGATGGCGGCTCTGGGAGTGCGATTTGTTTGTAACTCTTGAGCCCTGTCCTATGTGTACGGGAGCTGTCATAAACTCCAGAATCAGACGTCTTGTTTACGGCGCATCGGATAAAAAAGCCGGTTCCTGCGAATCGGTGATTAATCTGTTTGATTTACCGTATAATCATAAGCCTGAGATTGTCGGCGGATTTATGGCGGATGAATGCTCCGCTCTGTTGAGCGACTTCTTCGCGAATCTGCGTAAAAACAAAAACTGAAATGGATATTGATAAGATTTATTTTGCGATTGAGATTATCGGAACCCTCGCTTTTGCGATAACCGGAGTCATCATCGCGTTTGATGAAAAAATGGATGTTCTCGGCGCTGTTGTTCTCGGACTGTGTGCTGCGGTCGGCGGGGGAATACTGCGAGATATTATTTTAGGTTATCTGCCTCCTTCCGCATTCAGAAAGCCTGTGTTTTCGATTATTGCCATAATTACATCCGTTGTTTCATTTATCATCGCTTACTTTACCGGTAAAAGGATTAAGGAGCATAACAAGCTCTGGTTTCAGGTGCTGAATGTTTTTGATTCATTGGGACTTGCCGCTTTTACCGTAGGCGGAGTAAACGCCGCGCATGTCTGCGGTTTTTCGGAGAATTCTTTTCTCTGCATTTTTGTCGGCACACTGACCGCTGTGGGCGGGGGAGTTCTCCGTGATATTATCGCGGGCAGAGTTCCTTTGATTCTCAGCAAACGTGTTTATGCCGTTGCTGCTCTCGCGGGTGCCTGCTTATATCAGGGGCTGTTTGAGCTGACATCTCTTTCAAAAACCGTCCTCGTTATAAGCAGTTTCTCGGCAGTATTGATTATCCGTATTCTTGCAACTGTTTTTCACTGGAATCTTCCATCGTTAAAAAATGCCGATTGAGGAGGAATAATTATGATAAAAGCCAAAAAGATTTTCTCTTTACTGCTCTGTTTATGTCTCATAAGCGGATGTCTTGTATTCTCTGCAGGTGCTGAGGAATCTCATGAATGGGAGCACGAAGTCAAAACTCACTGCGGGGGTAAATGCGTTTATTCCCCGGTAATAATTGTTCCAGGTATCATGCAGTCTCAGACTTATGTACAGGATTCCGAGGGCAATGATATTATGACCAGTGACGGCTTTCCCATTGTCGAAGGAATGGACATGAGCTTTATGTTTGATACCGTTGAGGTAAAAGAGCGTATCAAGAGCGCCGTTCCCGATATTTTGAAGGCTGTTCTCAGAAGAGACAGAGACGCTTTGCTTGATATACTTATTGATATTTTTGACGACAGCTTCAAAGATCATTATTTCAATCCCGACGGCACACGCGTAAACGGTGTCAGTGTTGATGAATACTGGTATTCTCTTGAAGAGTGCAAGAATACTCCCGACAGGTCTTACGGCTATGCCAAGGGATATTCAAAAGATGATGACGGCAATGTTCTGCCGACCACAAAGTATCAGAATCAGTATGATTTCATAGAGAGACAGGTCAATATTTCCGCTTTCTGTGAAAAAGCCGGTTTTGACCACGCTTATTATTATTCATATGCCTCTTTCGGCAATATCCTCGAATCAGCAGCCGGTCTCAACGAGTATATCGATATGGTTAAATGTCAGACCGGCCACGATAAAGTCAGCATTGTTTTTGTCAGTCTCGGCGGCACAATCGCCAATACATGGCTTGCGGATTATGTGGATGTATCCGAAATAGACAGAATCATTATTGCCGCCGGTGCAACAGACGGCTCATATCTGCTCAGCGACCTTATGGACGCAAGGAGTACTCTTGGAGACGGCAACGTTATTTACAATGATCTTATTCCGAATATAGTTAATCTTGCTGCAAGCGAGTATATGGCTCTTGCCTACGCAGGAAATGTGATAGCGAGAGCAATCCCCGAAGAAGTATTCAGCGATTTCCTCTCCGAGGTGCTTGAAAGAGCAATAAATGAAGTGCTCGCGAAGCTGATGAGAAACTGCCAGTCGATGTGGGCTCTTGTTCCTTCTGCGGAATACCCTGCAATGTCAGCGAAATATATTTCCGATAAGGAGCACGAAAAGCTCAAAGAGCAGACCGACAGATACTATAACATTCAGCTTAACGCTAAGAAGAGAGTAAAAGAACTCAGCGATGCGGGGCTTGAAATATTCTGTATCACGGGATACAATCTTGAACTTCCGGCCGCCGTTGAGCATTATAAACAAAGCTCCGATGAGATAATTCAGTCAACATCCACATCTATGGGAGCGACTTTTGCTCCGCTCGGTCAGCCGTTCGGCGAAGACTACGAACCTGTTATCGACGCATCATATATTGACCCCGAAAGACTTGTCGATGCCGGCTCATGCGCACTGCCCGATAAAACATGGTTTGTAAAGAATCAGAGCCATCTTAAGCTTCAGTCATCTGTCAATGATGTTATAGGTCAGTGCGTCGCAATCCTCACCGATAAATCAATAAAAGACGCAAGGAAAGATAACGGCGGATATCCTCAGTTCAATGAATACAGAAATCTTTCTCAGATTGAGTCTCTGATACGCAGATATGATGAGAATGAGTACGCCGGCAAAAGCGCCGCTGTTGACGATGCTTACGCGAAAGCGAAGGAACTTATCGCAAAGCGCGAATGGTCTCAGGATGAAACACTCGGTGTTGAGCGTGAGTTTTATAAAGCAATGGAAAAGGCGAGAATGCTCGATAAAAAAGCCGACAGCTCGTTTGTTAAATATGATCTTAATAACTTCTTCATTAAAATAACAAAATGGTTCAGTGATATTTTTGAGAAGATTTTTAAAGGCAATGATTTCTGGCTTTTCTTTATTCCGCTGATTTAAATACAGGAGGAACGGATTATGTCTGAGATTGAAAAACGCACAATGCCCAAAGGGTATGCTTTATTATGGATTATTATCACCGCTGTTTACGGTATCTGGATGACTTTCTTTATGAGGAATACCGTCCTTGTAAGTTATGAAACAGAAGCGCAGCGCACAGTTGACGGTTATATGCAGACCGATATTACCGGTATGATCGGACGTCACTGGCTCTATCCTGTATGGGTAGTTGTTTCCTGCCTTGCACTTATTCTCTTTATAGTTTACATCAAAAAAGTTCTATATGCGGAGTCGCTCGGTAAAGTGACGGCTGTCATCTGCCTGATTCTGCTTATAGCCGGATGTTTTTACATAAACTGGTACGGACTTCTTGATGTTACAAAAAACGACGGTACTCCCGCTCAGTTCATTGATAAAGTAACATATATAACGGCGAGCATGACCGGCCTTGAATATCCCTGGCTTTTCAGAGGATGGGGAATACTTGCTTCGGCATCGATTTTCCTCAATACAATGTATTGCTACCGCAAGTATGATTATAACAGCAAACTCGGAGTTATCCTCGGATCAATTGGCTCGGCGGCGATTTTTATCACGGTTAACTGCCCATCTTACGGTGAGAAAAAGGATTTCTCCGTGCCTCGCTGTCTCGGCCACTGGGCAGGTGCCGCGCTCTTTGCGGTATGCTGCGCAGCTCCGCTTGTAATATTCCTCATCAGCAAAGCCAAAAAAGAAAAGGGCAGATACCTCGGCGGGCTTATAGCTTTTTGTATTGTGCTGCTCGCGCTTGCGGTATTTATAGTGCTCGGATACAAGAGCGCCATCATTGAGAATATACCGATGACTGCGGCTTACATTCTTCTCTTTATGCTGAATTTCACTTCGTTTTTCGATAAAGAAAAAACAATAGCCTGAAATTATGATTACCCGGACCCTGTTGTAAAAAAACAGGGTCCTTTTTTGTGCAAAAAGTAGATTTACGTTTATTTTTGTACTCGAGTATAAAAATCGCTTTACTTTTATTATCGTGTTTGATATAATCAAAATGCGAAATGAAAGGATTTGATTTTATATATATGGATAATACTAGAAGATCAAGAAAAAGAGAATCAACACATAATGCTCTTAAGCACAGCGCAAAGATGCAGTTTGAAAAATACGGAATAGAAAATGTGACTATTGAAGAAATATCAGAGGGCGCAGATGTTTCGCGTTCAACATTCTTTACTCACTTCGATTCACTTGACGACCTGCTGTCTCAGATTGCAAATGAAGAGATTGATGATATTATTTCAGCAGCATGTTCAGACGGAAAGATTGATCTTGATGCTCTTTTCACTCAGCTTACCGATGATACATATAAGTATCCCTCGTTTATGTGTCAGATGCTTATGAAGAGCATTGTATCGGACGGAAACAGTTCTGTTTCAAAGATTATTTCACTTATGAGCAAAGAGCTGGAATCACGCGGATTCGGCGAATCATTTGAGAGTTTTTCTTCGGATGATGTTGCCTCGATTGTTATGGGAGCATTTTTCGGACTGATATTTAAAAAACTGGTCAATAAAGAAGCATTCAATGATGCTGACGATTTAAAAGAAACAATTCATAAATTGATTTACATTGTCAATAATAAATAAAAAATATATTTGGAGGAATAATCATGAGCAACGGTTACGCTATCGAAAACTGGTCACCCGCACAGCCTATTTACAACAAGCTTCATTATCTTACTTCTCAGCCCATTTACTGTGTTGATGATGAAGAGCTCAAGAAGGATCTTGAGTATTTTGAAACCAAGTGTGCAAAATCAAAAGAAATCACCACTGAGGCAAAGAATTATATCCCCGGCGGTGTTCAGCACAATCTTGCTTTCAACTATCCGTTCCCGATCTGCATCACAAAGGCGGAAGGCGCTTATCTCTATGACCTTGACGGAAACAAGTATTTCGATTTCCTTCAGGCTGGCGGCCCCACTATCCTGGGCAGCAACTATCCTGCCGTTCGTGAAAAGGCAATTCAGCTTATTAATGAATGCGGCCCCGTAACAGGTCTTTTCCATGAGGCTGAGCTTCTTCTTGCGAAAGAGATCAATAAGCATATGCCCGGCTGCGAGATGTTCCGTATGCTCGGTTCAGGTACCGAGTCTGTTATGGCGGCAATCCGTGTTGCCCGTAACGCCACAAAGAATAAGAGAATCATCAAAGTCGGCGGCGCTTATCACGGCTGGTCCGATCAGATGGTATACGGCCTCAAGATACCCGGCTCAAGAGCATTCCTCGAGTCATTCGGTATCCCCAAGGGCGCATACAGCACTACAGACGAAGTCAGACCCAATGATCTTAACATGCTTGAGCAGATGCTCAAGGTCAACAAGCTTCGCGGCGGTACAGCGGCTGTTCTTGTAGAGCCCGTTGGTCCCGAAAGCGGCACCAGACCCGTTGACTTTGATTACAATAAAGGCGTACGTGAGCTCTGCGACAAATACGGCGCATTGTTTATCATGGACGAGGTTGTTACCGGATTCCGTATCGGTCTCGGCGGCGCTCAGGGTTACTTCGGCGTCACTCCCGATCTTACCATATTCGGTAAAGTCGTTGCCGGCGGTTATCCCTCGGCAGGCGGCGTAGGCGGAAAGAAAGAATTCGTCAGCGGTATGGCAGCCGGTGTCGGCACAATGATGAAGAGAGCATATGTCGGCGGTACTCTCGCGGCGAACCCGCTCTCAGCATTTGCCGGTTACACTGCAATCCAGGAAATCGAAAAGACCAATGCCTGCGAAAAAGCAGGTAAAGCCGGTGACAGAATCACTGCCGGCCTTCAGGGACTTATTGACAAGTATTCACTTCCGTTTGTTGCTTACAACCAGGGCTCCATCTGCCATCTTGAATGCTCCGGCGCAATGAGCTATGATTTCTCGTCAATGTTCCTTCCCAATTCCGTTATTCCCATGCTCAAGGCAAAGCCCGAAATGCTCCGCAGAAAAGTCGCTATGGAGCAGATGGGTGCAGCTTATATGGCTCACGGTATCGTCACTCTTGCCGGTTCACGTCTTTATACTTCACTCGCCGATACAGACGAGGTTGTTGATGAAGCACTCAATCACTTTGAGGATGTCTTCAAGACTGTTACCAAGTGCACGAGAAATCTTGATAAATAGTTTTATCCGAATATTTAAAGGGGCTCCTTGTGAGCCCCTTGATTCTTTGAGGTGATATTAATGCTCCCTTCGGTTTCGGTTGTTATACCGGCACATAATGAAGAGAAGTATGTTGAGAGATGTATTGCTTCCGTAAATGAAGCGGCGCGTGTATACGGCGGTGATGTTGAGATTACTGTTGTGTGCAACCGGTGCACCGACCGCACCGCATCTCTTGCTGAAAAAAACGGTGCCAAAGTCGTTTTTAATGAAGACAGATGTATCGCAAAGGTGAGAAACGACGGTATAAAAGCATCTGCCGGTGATATTATTCTGACAATTGACTGCGATAACCGCATGACTCCGGGTACAATAAAAGAGGCTGTTTCTCTGCTTGAATCGGGCAGATATATAGGCGGAGGCGCCCCTATAAGATTTGAGAGATACTCATTTCCTCTCTGGTGCAATGATATCATGTGCCGTTTTTCATTTGGACTTACCGGTCTTTACTGCGGTATCTTCTGGGCTGAGAAGAAAACATTTGAGGCAGTCGGCGGATTTACCGAGCTCAAAGCTTTTGAAGATGCCGATACAGCGAAAAAGATTAAGAAATACGGCAAAAAACTCGGCAAAAAATATACCGTTTTCAAAGAAAACCATCTGATTAATTCCACCAGGAAATATGATGATCTCGGCGACTGGCTTTATCTGAAACTGATGTTTAAGAACGCCGGGGCTTTTGTTAAAGCCGCCTTTGGAAATAAAGAAGGTCTCGACAGTCTTTTTGATGAATTATTCTATGATTACAATGACACTCCGCACGGAAAAACATGAATTGAAAATTGTTGCATATTAATAAATAATGTGCTAATATATAATAGTTAAAACATTATGAAAGGAAGCGTTTCGATGTCCGTATCACCGTTATCAGTTGCTGTTTGCAGAACCTATCAGGCTGGTTTCAAACTTGTTATGGGTACTAACTTCTTTAACTGGAAAGAGCCGTATCTTCTTGAGGGCCCCGGTTCTATAAGAAAATTGCCCGCTCTTATCAAGTCAAAGGGTATTAACAGTGTTCTTATCGTAACGGATAAAGGCCTCACCGGTCTTCATCTGCTTGACTCTTTATATGAAGAGCTTGATAACAGTAATATTAAATATAAAGTATTTGATGATGTTCAGCCCAATCCTTCAATTGAAAATATTGAGGCTGCCAAAGAGTCATATCTCGGCGGCGGATGTGAGGCTATTATCGCTTTCGGCGGCGGATCACCGATGGATTGCGCTAAAGCTGCCGGTGCAAGAGTTGCGAATCCCAAGATCAGCGTTCGCAAGATGAGAGGTCTTCTCAAAATCCGTAAGCCCTTACCTCCTCTTTTTGCCGTTCCCACAACTGCAGGCACCGGCTCAGAGGTTACTCTTGCGGCTGTTGTTACCGATGAGGAAACTCACGAGAAATGCCCGATTAACGATCCCAAGCTTCGCCCCGGATACGCCGTGCTTGATCCCGAGCTCACTGTCGGTCTTCCTCCCAAAGTAACTTCTACAACCGGTATGGACGCTCTTACTCACGCGGTTGAGGCTTATATCGGAAGAAGTAACGTTGCAAACACCGAGGACTATGCCAGAAAAGCTGTTAAATTGATTTTCGACAATATCCAGGTTGCCTATAATGACGGTAAAAATATTGAGGCCAGAGGAAATATGCTCAAAGCTTCATATTACGCCGGTATGGCGTTCACAAGAGCTTATGTAGGTTATGTTCACGCTATAGGCCACAATCTCGGCGGATTCTATCATATCCCTCACGGCCTTGCAATGGCGGTTATTCTTCCGTATGTTCTTGATTATTACGGAGAATCTGCTTACGAGAGACTCTCTCAGCTCGCTGATATCGCGGGGCTTGAGACATCCGGACTCAGTCAGGCTCAGAATGCTCAGCTTTTCATTGCCAAGGTCAGAGAATACAATTCCGCTATGGGTATCCCCGAGCATATTGAAGGCATTCTCGAAAAAGATGTTCCCACTATTGCACAGAGAGCTCTCAAAGAAGGAAATCCTCTTTATCCCGTGCCGAAGCTTATGGGATTTGATGAGTGTATGTATCTCATCAGAAAAATCGGCAATATATAATAATTATTAAAAAGGGAGGTTTCGTCAGAAACCTCCTGTTTTGAAATGGGGAAACTAAATGAATTATGATGTAATCATAGTCGGAGCCGGTCCCGGCGGAATATTTTCGGCCTATGAATTGATAACATTAAGACCGGAGCTGAAAATTGCCGTATTTGAGGCGGGCAGGGAGCTTTCTAAGCGCAAGTGCCCGATTAACGGAGATACGGTAAAAAGCTGTATCGGCTGCTCCACATGTTCAATCATGAGCGGTTTCGGCGGAGCCGGAGCTTTCTCCGACGGGAAGTATAATATCACCAATGATTTCGGAGGCACTCTCTACGAATATATAGGCAGGGAAAAAGCCATCGAATTAATGAAATATGTTGACGGTGTGAATATGGCTAACGGAGGAGAGGGTACCAAGCTCTACTCCACATCCGGCACATCATTCAAAAAGAAGTGCATTGAAAATAAGCTGACTTTGCTTGACGCTTCGGTACGCCATCTCGGCACCGACAAAAACTATGTTGTCCTTGATAATCTCTATTCTTTTCTCAAAGATAAAATCGATTTTTATTTTATGACACCGGTTAATTCCGTTGAAAAGACTGATTCCGGTTATAAAGTTATATATGACGGCGGAAGCTCAAGTGCCAAGTACTGTATCATCTCCGTCGGCAGAAGCGGCAGTAAGTGGATGCAGAAAGTATGCGAGGAGCTCGATATTCCCACCGAATCAAACCGTGTGGATCTTGGTGTCAGGGTTGAACTGCCCGCTGTTGTCTTTGAAGGAATAACCGATGAGCTTTATGAGGGAAAAATAGTATACAGGACCAAAAAGTTTGAAGACAGGGTACGTACATTCTGTATGAATCCTCACGGAAGCGTCGTAAACGAAAACACAAACGGTATTATAACTGTCAACGGACACAGTTATGAGGACCCCGCTCTGAGGACAGAAAACACCAATTTTGCTCTGCTTGTAAGCAAACATTTTTCATTCCCTTTCAAAAACAGCAATGAATACGGGGAGAGCATTTCCCGCCTTTCAAATATGCTCGGAGGCGGTGTAATAGTTCAGCGATTCGGCGATCTTGAAAGAGGCAGAAGAAGTACCGTGACAAGAATCAACGAGGGTACGGTAACACCGACTCTTAAGGCAACTCCCGGAGATCTCAGTCTTGTTTTGCCCAAGAGAATACTTGACGGTATTATCGAAATGATTTACGCTCTCGACAAGATTGCTCCGGGTACTGCGAATGACGATACTCTTCTATACGGTGTGGAAGTAAAGTTTTATAATATGGAAGTCAAGGTTGACAGTAACCTTGAGTCAATTCACAAGGGTCTGTATGTTATAGGCGACGGAAGCGGGGTAACACACTCTCTTTCTCACGCGTCAGCAAGCGGTGTCTATGTTGCAAGGCGTATAGCAGACTGTGCCGCAGGATAAATCAGGTGCTTAATATGAAATCAAAATTTTTTCCAAAATACACTGCGATTATCAGCGGATCAATTACGGCGCTGATATGCCTGATAATGAATATAATCTTAATTCCCCGTATAGAGATGAATACTCAGGGAATCCGTTGCTTCGATATGAATTTTCCGGGGAATTATGAAAATGCCTTGAAGTTTCTTGATCTGATAGGTGATGAGGGGAGAAACATCTATCTCTTCCGGCAGATTCCTCTCGATTTTATCTATCCCGTATTTTATACTGTTCTGTTTATTTCTTTGTTTTATATTCTAACAAAAGGAAAAGCAAGGAAGATTCTCTCGGTTTTTCCGCTTATTCTTGCCGTATGTGATTACGCGGAAAATATAATGAGCATAATCATGCTCAGATCTGGTATTCCCTCGGAATCCTTTTATGCCGCGGCTTCTGCTTTTACAGCCGTCAAAACGGTTATTATGTATCTTATTTTTGCGGCAATACTTGTTTTGCTTATAATGTATATTGTCAATCGTTTTTCGAAACGAAAAAAAGGGGAGAATGAGATTTGATTCAGAGAATAATATGCGCAATCTTATCCTTTTTTCAGATAGCCGCTTTCAATGTGGTATCAATCGGAAAAAACAGAACCGTGGGGGTGAATAAGTACGTGAGTTACCGGCAGTTTGAAGGCTTCGGTACCTCATCCGCCTGGTGGAGTCAGACGATTGACGATGAGGAAACCGCCCGAAAAATCGCGAAGCTTCTCTATGATAAAGAAGAGGGGCTCGGGCTTGATATTTACAGGTTCAATATAGGCGGCGGTGAAGCGGATAACCCCGATTGCAGAATCTGGGACAGAACCCGCCGCACCGAGAGCTTCTATTATTTTAACGAAGATTCTCAGAAGTGGGAGTTTGATTTTTCGAGAGATTCAAATGCCGTCAGGATGATGAAACTTGCCGTTGAATACGGCGCGAGCGAGGTTATACTTTTCTGTAATTCTCCCCATTATTCAATGACGGTCAGCGGCCACGCCTCGGGCGGGCTTCAGGAAAATGTAAATAATCTGCCCGAAGAAAACTATGATAAGTTTGTTGATTACGTTCTTACAATCGCGGACCATTTCGTTTCCGAAGGTATTCCCGTCAAGGCAGTTTCACCGATAAACGAGCCGCAGTGGAAATGGGGTGGCGAATGGGTAGGCCAGGAAGGCTGTCACTATGATGCGGATAAATGCATTGCACTGCTTGAAAGATTTGCCGTTAAGATGAAGGAGAGGGGATGCACATATCAGCTCAGAGGCCCCGAGAGCGGTCAGCTTACAGAAGAATACTATGAGTAT
>JAEEGL012720182.1_pt1 | contig 31067 bp, 18 predicted proteins | sample 9134231 | NCBI WGS metagenome assembly JAEEGL01 (sample SAMN16246548, study PRJNA631951) | gut metagenome | biome: gut microbiome; feature: rumen; material: fiber-attached | host: Bos | place: Iran: Karaj | collected 2018-10
CTTCGTGATGAGCGGTCTTTCTTTGCCACACGCAATGGCGTTGCTTGTGCCAGAGAGCTTCAACGACAAGAACCCTATCAGCGACGACCTAAAGGCATTCTATGAATACCATTCAATTTTGATGGAGCCATGGGATGGCCCTGCAGCCTTGATGTTCTCGGATGGACGTTATGCAGGAGGTATGCTCGACAGAAATGGTCTTCGTCCATCAAGATATTTGATCACCAACAACGACATGATGGTTGTCGCTTCGGAAGTCGGTGTTCTTGATTTTGATCCAAGCGAGATCAAGCAAAAGGGCAGACTTCAGCCTGGTAAGATCTTGATGATCGATACAGAAGAGGGTAAGATTTACTACGATGGTGATTTGAAGGCACAACTTGCTGCTGAACACCCATATAGAGATTGGTTGCACACTAACCGTATCCAGCTTGAGAAGTTGAAGAGCGGACGTAAGGTTACCAATTCCGTCGCAAACTATAAGAGCAAACTTTTGAACTTCGGATTCGCTAAGGAAGATATCGAGAAGACAATCATTCCTATGGCTGTCAACGGTGCTGAACCAGTCGCAGCGATGGGTAACGATACTCCACTTGCAGTGATTTCGGATCGTCCACAGATTTTCTTCAACTACTTCCGCCAGCAGTTCGCTCAGGTTACAAACCCTGCCATCGACCCAATCCGTGAGGAGCTTGTGATGAGTTTGACTGAATATATCGGTAAGGTAGGACCTGGTATTTTGAATCCAGATGAGAGCAACTGTAAGATGGTGCGTCTTCCTCATCCAATCCTTTCAAATGCTGAACTTGATATTCTTTGCAATATCCGTTACAAGGGATTCGTTACTACTAAACTTCCTATGTTGTTCGAAGCTAGCAAGGGAGAGGAAGGTCTTAAAGAGGCTCTAGACGATCTTTGTAAGAGTGCAGAGGAGAGCGTAGATAAGGGTATTAATTATATCATCCTTTCGGATAGAGACGTTGATGAGAAACATGCGGTTATCCCATGTTTGCTTGCAGTCTCAGCCGTTCACCACTATTTGATCAGCGTCGGCAAGCGAGTTCAGACGGCTTTGATCGTTGAGTCTGGTGAGATCCGTGAGGTGATGCATGCGGCATTGCTTCTTGGTTATGGTGCTTCAGCATTGAATCCATATATGACATTCGCTGTTCTTGAAGAACTTGTGAAGAACAAGGAGATTCAGGAGGATTTCGCTACAGCAGAGCACAATTATATCAAGGCTGTATGCAAGGGTCTTTACAAGATTATGTCTAAGATGGGTATCTCAACTATCCGTTCTTACCGTGGTGCTAAGATCTTTGAGAGCATCGGTTTGAGCGAGAGCTTGTTGAGATCTTACTTCGGAACAGAAATTTCTACTATCGGTGGTATCGGTTTGAAGCAGATCGCAGACGACGCAATCAAACTTCACGATATCGCGATGAAGGCTACAGACTAGGATATGGTTCCAGATTCTGGTTTGTTCGCTTACAGAAAAGATGGTATCGCACACGCTTGGAATCCAGAGACGATCTCAACTCTACAGATTGCGACTCGTATGGGTTCTTACAAGAAATATAAAGAGTATACAAATTACGTAGACAATAAGGAGAAGCAGATTTTCATCCGTGACTTCTTCAATTTCAAGAAAGCTGCCAAGCCAATCTCTGTCGACGAGGTTGAACCAGTTGAGAGCATTGTAAAGCATTTTGTCACAGGTGCCATGTCGTTCGGAGCTATCTCTATTGAGGCACACGAGGCTATCGCTCTTGCGATGAATAAACTAGGTGCTCGTTCAAACACAGGTGAAGGTGGTGAGGACAACGCACGTTACCACTCAAGTGTAGACGGAGTGAGCTTGTCATCAAAGACAAAGCAGATCGCTTCTGGTCGTTTCGGTGTCACAGCTGAGTATCTTGTGAACGCTGAGGAGATTCAGATCAAGGTGGCTCAGGGAGCTAAACCTGGAGAGGGTGGTCAGTTGCCAGGATTCAAGGTAAATGAGGTCATTGCCAAGACTCGTAACTCAATTCCTGGAATCTCACTTATTTCTCCTCCACCTCATCACGATATCTATTCAATCGAGGACCTTGCACAGTTGATCTTCGACTTGAAGAATATCAATCCTACTGCTGCTGTTTCAGTCAAGCTTGTTGCTGAGAGTGGTGTAGGTACAATCGCAGCTGGTGTGGCTAAGGCTAACGCTGATTTGATTGTTATCTCTGGTGCAGAAGGTGGTACGGGAGCATCTCCAGCCTCTTCAATGAGATTCGCTGGTATCTCTCCAGAAATCGGTCTTGCAGAGACTCAGCAGACATTGGTTTTGAATGGTCTACGTGGTCGTGTACGTTTGCAGACAGATGGTCAGTTGAAGACTGGTCGTGATGTGATTCTAACTGCACTTCTTGGTGCTGACGAGTTCAGCTTCGGAACACTTCCTTTGATTGTATTAGGATGTGTGATGATGAGAAAGTGTAACACAAATACATGTCCTGTAGGAGTCGCTACTCAGGATCCTAAACTTCGTGAAAGATTCAGAGGTCGTTCAGAGTATCTTGTTAACTACTTCACTTTCTTGGCTCAGGAGGTTCGTGAGTATCTTGCAGAGATGGGATTCAAGAAGTTTGAGGATATCATCGGACATACCGAGTTGATTGAGATCAAACCAATGGATAACGATAAACACAAGACTTTGGATTTCTCTCGTCTACTTGCACGAGTTGACAGCAAAGAGTCTTTGTGCTGGGATCACAGAGCATTCACTAAGGTTGAGGGTGTTAAGGATTTCGAGATTCTTGCTCAGGCTAAGGACGCTATTGAGAAGAAGCAGGAGGTCAACCTCGATTTCGCTATCAAGAATACAGACCGTGCTGTAGGTACAATGCTTTCTGGTGCGATAGCACAGAAGTATGGCGAGGCTGGTCTTGCTGATTCTACAATCAATATCAAGTTCAAGGGTTCTGCCGGTCAGTCGTTTGGAGCATTCCTTGCTAAGGGAGTAAACTTCAAACTTGAGGGTGAGACTAACGACTACTTCGGAAAAGGTCTTTCAGGAGGTCGTATATCGATCCTTCCTCCAGTACGAAGCAGTTTCGAGGCTGACAAGAACATCATCGCTGGTAACACAGGTTTGTATGGTGCGACAACAGGTGAGCTTTATGTCAATGGTCGTGTAGGAGAGCGTTTTGCAGTTCGTAACTCAGGAGCTATCGCAGTAATCGAGGGAGCAGGCGACCACTGCTGTGAGTATATGACAGGCGGTCGTGTGGTTGTCCTTGGTGAGACGGGAAGAAACTTCGCTGCTGGTATGTCAGGAGGTGTCGCTTACGTATGGGATAAGAACCATAATTTCGACTACTTCTGTAACATGGATATGGTAGAGTTGAGCTTGATTGAGGAGGCTAGCTACCGTAAGGAACTTCATGAGTTGATTCGCAAACATTGGTTGTACACAGGTTCTAACCTTGCACGTACAATGCTTGATGACTGGAATCACTACGTTGAACAGTTCATCCAGGTTGTTCCAATCGAGTACAAGAGAGTACTTCAGGAGGAGCAGTTGAAGAAGCTTCAGAACAAGATAGCTGACATTAAAGCAGAATAAAAAATGCATAATGCTAAATGCTAAGTGCTAAATTATTTATCAATGTAGTAATGTGTGGTTCACAATTATGAATTATGCATTATGAATTAAGAATTGAATAATATGGGAAATCCTAAAGCATTCCTAACAGTGCCTCGTAAGGAGGCCGGATATCGCCCCGTTCAGGATCGTATTCGTGATTTTGGAGAGGTGGAACAGACATTGAATTCAAAGGACAGACAAGAGCAGGCTTCTCGATGCATGGATTGTGGAGTGCCTTTCTGTCACTGGGCTTGTCCGCTTGGCAACAAACAGCCAGAATGGCAAGACGCACTATATAAAGGTAAATGGGAAGAGGCTTACAAAATCCTTTCCACTACAAACGACTTCCCTGAGTTTACAGGCCGTATTTGTCCTGCACTTTGCGAGAAGAGTTGTGTGCTCAACCTTACAATCGGTGAGCCTACAACATGTCGTGAGAATGAGTGCGCAATCATTGAGCGTGCATTTATGGAGGGTTATGTTCCTGTCCATACATACGCTCGCAATGGCAAGAAAGTAGCTGTGATCGGTTCAGGTCCTGCTGGACTTTCTGTAGCTGCACAGTTGAATAAGAAGGGCTACGAGGTTACAGTCTTTGAGAAGAATGAGGCTGCAGGTGGACTTCTTCGTTATGGTATTCCAAACTTCAAGCTCAACAAGTCTGTTATCGACCGCAGAATTGAGATCATGGAGAAGGAAGGAATCAAATTCCTATACAATCAGAATATCGACTGCACAAAACTTCCTGCTGGTTTCGACGCTTATGCGATCTGTACAGGAACACCGACTGCTCGTGACCTAAAGATTGAGGGACGTGAGTTGAAGGGAATTTACCTTGCTCTTGAGATGCTTTCTCAGCAGAACAGAGTGCTTGCAGGTATGAAGTTCAAGGATTCAGAACTTGTCAACGCAAAAGGTAAGAAGGTGCTTGTTATCGGTGGTGGTGATACAGGTTCCGACTGTATTGGTACTGCTAATCGTCAGGGTGCTGTAAATGTGACTCAGATTGAGATCATGCCAGAGCCACCTGTAGGTTACAATCCAGCAACTCCTTGGCCTAATTGGCCAAATATCAAGAAGACAACGTCTTCACATAAAGAAGGATGCGAGAGAAGATGGCTTCTAAACTCAAACAGATTCATCGGAAAAGATGGAAAACTTGTTGGTGTAGAGGTTGAAGGAGTCATTTGGGAGCCAAATCCAGATGGTGGCCGCCCAATCATGAAACTTGACGGAAAGAAAGAGATTATCGATTGCGATATGGTGCTTCTTGCTATGGGATTCATCAAGCCAGAGCATCCAAAGTATGCGGATAATGTATTTTTGGTAGGTGATGCAGCATCAGGTGCTAGCCTAGTAGTGCGTGCGATCGCTTCTGGACGTAAGGTGGCAGAGCAGATTGACGCATATGTTAATGGAGTTAAGAAGTAAAAGTTAAGAATAAAAGATGGCACAACTTGGAGGAGACATTCCTCCAAGTTGGAAAAGCCGTTTTATTCATTAATTCTTCAATTCTAACTCTTCATTATTAATTCTTAATCCGAACTGAATTATGTGTGGTATAGTTTGTGCGTTCGATCTAAAGAAGTCGGCGCAGGAGTTGCGTCCTCAACTCCTTGAAATGTCAAAGAGAATTCGTCATCGTGGACCAGATTGGTCTGGAATTTATTGTGGCGACAAGGCAATACTTGCTCACGAGAGACTTGCTATTGTTGACCCACAGAGTGGCCAGCAGCCATTGTATAGCAAAGACGGCAAACTTGTGCTTGCTGTAAACGGAGAGATCTACAATCATCAAAGCATCCGCGACCGTCAGGCTGGCTCATACGAGTTCCTTACTAAGAGTGATTGTGAGGTCATCCTTTCACTTTACCGTGAGAAAGGAATCAATTTTATTGAGGATCTAAACGGAATTTTCGCTTTTGCTCTATACGATATTGAGAAAGATGTCTACCTGATTGCCCGTGATCACGAGGGTATCATTCCTCTATATATGGGTTGGGATAAGAATGGCACATTCTATGTGGCTTCTGAGATGAAGGCCCTTGAAGGTTATTGTGAGACAATCAAGTCATTCCCTCCAGGACAATATTTCTATTCAAAAGATGGAGAATTGAAGACATGGTACAAGCGTGACTGGATGGAATATGATGCTGTCAAAGACAACACATCAAGTATAGAAGAACTTCGTAATGCACTTGAGAATGCCGTTAAGCGTCAGTTGATGACAGATGTTCCATACGGAGTGCTTCTTTCTGGAGGTCTTGACTCATCAATCGTTTCTGCGGTTGCGAAGAAATTTGCTTCTCAGCGTGTGGAGAGTGGAGACAAACTTGGTGCATGGTGGCCACAGTTGCACTCATTCGCAGTTGGTTTGAAGGGTGCACCTGATTTGCTTGCCGCAAAGAAGGTTGCCGACCATATCGGCACTGTGCATCACGAGATCAATTTCACAGTTCAGGAAGGTCTTGATGCCGTACGCGACGTCATCTATCATATCGAGACATACGATGTGACGACAGTGAGAGCAAGTACTCCGATGTATCTTCTAGCCCGCGTCATCAAGAGCATGGGAATCAAGATGGTACTTTCTGGAGAGGGAGCTGATGAGATTTTTGGCGGATATCTATATTTCCACAAGGCTCCAAATGCAGAGGAATTGCATAAGGAGACGGTGCGTAAACTTTCAAAACTTCACATGTACGACTGCTTGCGTGCAAACAAGAGCCTTTCTGCATGGGGTGTTGAGGGACGTGTTCCATTCTTGGATAAAGAGTTTATGGATGTCGCAATGCGTTTGAATCCGAAAGATAAGTTGAGCGGCACCGTCGGCAAGATAGAGAAATGGATCCTTCGTAAGGCATTCGAGGACTATTTGCCAGAAGATGTCGCTTGGCGACAGAAAGAGCAGTTCTCTGATGGTGTCGGCTACAGCTGGATTGACACATTGAAGGAATTGACATCACAGAAGGTTACAGATGAGCAGATGTCTCATGCGGCTGAGAGATTCCCTATCAACCCACCTATGACTAAGGAGGAATACTACTACAGAACAATCTTCGAGGATCATTTTCCAAGTCAGACAGCAGCGCAGACAGTGCCAAGCGAGAAGAGCGTGGCTTGTTCGACTGCAATCGCGCTTGAGTGGGATGAGGCGTTCAAAAACATGAACGATCCTTCAGGTAGAGCTGTTAAGAGCGTACATAATCAGGCTTATAAGTAAAAAGATAGGCAGCATAATAATTTGTTTCTTGGGGGTGATGCAGTGATGCGTCACCCTTTTTCTTTATATTTGCTTTTGAGATTTCTTTGCATGAAGATAGTTTTAAGTAGGTTGGATAATATATGGATAGATCAAAAGAGTCTCGTATGTGGCATTTAAAATTAGAATTAAAATGAAAATTAATTTATTATCCATTGTGTTTATGCTGATATTGCTGATTGGGTGTTCCGGAAAAAGCAGAGTAGACACAACGCAGAAGAAAGAATATAAATATGAGAATACAAAAGAGGAAGAGGAAGCTATAAATTTGTATTATCGTGCTCATAATGTATGGATGGGACCTCCTGAGATGAAGACGTTGATGAAAGCTCAAGTTATGTTTGATTCTGCATACAGCATGTTGAGAGACAAAATGAATCCTGACGCATTTATGTATATGCTTATGACAAACAGTGATTTGGAGGATTATGAAAAGTGCATAAGCTTGGTGCAAAATAGAGATGACAGTCTGTTTTATTTCCCATTTGAAAAACAAATGTTCACGTCGATGTATAAAGCAAAAAATAGTCTTCTGAATGGTGATACACTAGGCTATGATAAGCATTATGCTGAAGCTGGCATGTGTGTATGGGATAATTTCAAAAAGTATGACGATAAGAGTGTTTTGTTGATGTTATTTAAGCTTCGCAGATACTTTCATGACAAGGAAGCGATGATAGCGGATATGGATTCATTAGGAAAGTATGCAATTATAGAAGATAGTGTGTTACGAGGATTTGGTTGCTTAGATTATATTTATGATTACACTATAAAGGACGAAGCCATATATAGAGGTGAACTCTATTTGGCAAAGGGAGACTCTATAGGAATGCGTAGGCAATATGATATCGCAATTGCTTATGTAAAAGAGCAGTTCCGAAAAAATCCTGGATATAAGGAATTAGAAGATTGGTGTACTGTGAAGACAGATTGTTTTAACAGAGAAAATGTAAGGTCTTTTTTTGATGATTTGGATTCTATACAAAAATTAAAGGTGTTGCCAGATAGTGAGATCGACTATTTTAGAGAAAGAAGTCAGTATTTTTTGGAATTCCGTTTACAAGAAGAAAGGGGAGAATAGGATATGAAAATATTTTGTTTGTTGATCGCATTAATGTCAATGACCGTGTCGGCACAAAACCATTTTGATGGTTTTGTCAAGAAATTGGATGTGGCCTACACTTGTGTGTCTAATCCTGCTCCAGATGATTTTAGGCCTGCTTTTTTAAGTAAAGAATGTAGAGCAGGACATGACATGTATAAACTAAAATCAAAGGCATTATACAAGAATATTTATGGCCAGAAGAGCTATTTGCAATATTTCCTAAGCTATTATTTGTTTAATGACACTGCTGACTGCAAGCAGGCAGTCGAAAGATTCTTTTCAGTTGAAAGACTAGATGGATTAAAGTATATGGTAGACGGTGGGGTTAAGACTACTCCTATGGTAATGATATTCAACAGCAAGAGCATTTATTGTGTGTATGGTGCATGTGAAACCGAGTTGGAATCTTGGGAAAACTTAAAAAAGACGTTTATTGCAGAATATGCAGACGATAATGCGACGTTACTGATTGCAAAATGTGGATTCGTAAAGTGGGAGAAATATAGGAAACAGTAGGAGTGGTGTTTAAAAATGTAAAATCAATTTTTTAGTTACATGATTTTAAACAGAAAACAGCATATATTTTGATATGCTTGGAAAACCAACAAACTAGTTTGTTATAGAAAACCCATAACGGGATAAAACAAACAATAGAAAACCATGTTTTTTATGTTTTGTTTTCAGCGTTGGGCTGTTTTCAATGTCATTTATGACATATTTTCCTGCACCAACAACGGAGTTGTTTTTATATAGGTGCGTTTTCTGTTAACCTTATTTTTTCGGAACGTGAATCACACGCATTAATAACAAAAATAAAAACTCTTTGTAAATTGCGTTTTGATACAACATCTTTTTTCATTTCTCATTCAACCTGTTCCCCAATTCCCTCAATGTTATTGGAATTTGTCTTTTTAACTTCATGCCTTTCTTGGTTTGTACGAATAGTAAGTATATACAGTTGCAATTAGCATCCGCATATTTTATAACTTCCAATTTCTTTGGAGATATCTTTGATAGAACGGTATCCACTTTTCCCCCCTCGATTAAGGATCCGTCAACGACATAATAATCTATTTTGTGATTGCCATATATATTTAAGCATGGGCATGAAGTATCGACGGTGCTATATCCTTTCTTTGTCCGGCTAAAAGTGGTACTCGAAAAGACAATTAGGAGGAAGGCAAGAAAAAGTTTTTTCATGGCATTTATTTGATGAAAGATTAATTGTGGTGTGGCAGGCTTAAATCTGTCAAATTACCGCCTGAAATGCCGAGATAGAACGTGTGGTAAGAATTTTTGCTATTTACGTTTGGAATGAAGTTGACCAAATCTTTTGTATATCGGTATCCAATACTAAATACAAGGAAACAGTAGTCAATTCCGAGATTGAAGCCTGGCTGAAAACGTTTTGCATTCATGTCGAAATAGTTCACATTATCGGATCCTTCGATATATGATTTTGCCACAAAATTGAAACGCATGTTGAATCCAGCATAGCCTGACAGAGCTGTCGCACGATCTCCGGCAGGAGTTGTGACTCCTACGTTAAGCGGAATGCAACCTGTGAATATCCGATCCTTGCATTTGATCCTTTTATTGTCTGTCTCTAGATTGTAGTCGGAATGTAAATAGCTAAGGTCTATACCACTTTGCACTAACAGTGGACTATCATCTTCAGGAATACGAAATGCAATTAACCTGTTAACGCTTATGCCTTGAACGGATTTAGTTAAGTATTCAGGTGAGGATTTACATTTGCCTATTTGTAAACTGAATATAGAATTGTCCTCCCATATGTCGTGAAAAAAACTGTAACCGAATGTACCTTCCTCGATTTTTGCTTTTTGGGGAATATTTCGTTTTGATAGCTTCGGACAATTCTCGAATGCGGACGCTCTTATGTAGAATTGGTTTGAGGGCCATCTGACTTTCTTTAGTGATGAACAGTCGGAAAACGCATTATAATTGATTTCTGTCACTGTATTAGGGATTTCAATGCTGTCTAATGCACTACAATTAGAAAACATAAAACTTGGAATCCTAGTCATAGAATCTGGCAGATGTACTTTTTTCAAATGTGTGCAATTGCTAAAAATGTGGTATTTATTTATGAATAAGACGGAATTGGGAATGTCTATTTCCTCGATGGATTCACAATTATCGAATGCATAGTCTCCAATATATTCTAATCCTTCAGGCAAGACAATCTTTTTGAGTGATTTACAATTTTGGAATGTTGCATCGTCGATACGCTTTAATCCTGCAGGAAGACTTATTTCTTCGAGAGATTTGCAATCCTTGAATGCGTTTTTGCCAATGGATTCCAATCCTTCGGGAAGAACAATTTTTTTGAGAGCTTTGCAATCTTCGAATGCGTTTTGACCAATTTTCTCTAATCCTTCAGGAAAAATAATCTCCTTTAAATTGTGGCAATCCTTGAAAGCATCGTCATATATTCTCTTTACTCCCTTGGGGATTATCACTGTGTCACAATAAAAATGATTTGTCCAGCCTTTGTATACGGTGCCACTATCACTGAGAAGCAATAAATTCAGGGAACTACATTCTTTTAATGCATGATTACGAATCACACAGTTTTGTGGAATGTTTATTTTTCTCAGATTAGGACAATCGTAAAACGCTTCGTATTTGATTTCTTTCAAACTTTCAGGAAGAACGACCTCCATTATTCTGTTGTTGTTGGAAAATGCATATTCGTCAATACGGACAACACCTTCATTAATGACCAGTTTGGAAGGACAAGAATCCTTTGTTCCGACCCAATCATAGCAAGTGCGACCATTGTCGTAGTAAATAATCTTGTTGAGTTGGCTATTGTTGAAGGCATCATTTCCTATTTTCTTCACGGAGGCAGGAATATTGATATCCATTAACGAATCACAATCATAAAATGCCATTGAACCTATGCTGGTAACAGAATCTGGAAGATGAACGTTTTTAAGTGAGTGGCAAGAGTAAAATGCTTTGTGACCAATCTTTTTTAGGGAATTTGGAAGGATGACGTTGGTAAAATGTATAGTTGCGTTAATGTCTCCATATTCCAACTTTGTGACCCCTTCATTAACGATAAGTGTGTCGCCTTTGATTGTGTAAATATCGCTATTGGCTTTTGTGGACAAACATAATAAGGAGATGAATAGAAAAAGTAGAAAAAATCTCTTTGATGATATGATGTTTGTTAATGCCATATGTTTTGGTTCATTCATTTAATTTTATACATTCTTTCCCTTCTATATTTACAACCTTTTTCGTCTATTGTATATTTATATCCTCTATATTTATATTCAGATATACCAAGTTCTTTCATCGTTTTGGGAATCTGTTTGGATAGACGGGATCCTTTCTTTGTTCCGATAAAAATATAGTCATAGTATGTATTTGTTGTTATGAGTTCCATGTATTTTATGTCGTTGACATCGATGTTGATAGCTATATCACCAAAATCATTTTTATCTATAACCATTCCGTCTAAGACATACTTAAAATCCCCTTCTTTTTGGCCAGGAGCTTTTGAAGTAGGTGGACATCCGATGCAATTTCTTAATGCCTCGTCAACACTAATTTCATCCAATTCTTTTAGATCAGTCGTTTTTATAGATTTTATAGAAGGTTGAGGTGGACCTCCGACGCAACTTTTCAAAGCCTCGTCAACACTTATCTCATCTGAAGCTTCTTCCTGTTCTTTTGCAAAAGCGGAAAGGGAAGCGATTAGCAGTAGGACTATCAGAGAAAGTTTTTTCATAGGAAATGGCAGAATATATTTCATTTTATCAATTGCTTGTCTTTGTGGCAAAAATAGGGAATTAAAATCTTCCGCACCAACAATTGTCTCATATTTAAATTTCATTAACTTAATTTTTGTTGTTTGATAATGTTTCCTGAATTGACCATAATGGATAAAGTGCTCAAATCGACTTCGGCGACATGAGTTTGAGCACTTTTTAGGTGGATAATGTGCTCAAATCGACTTCGGCGACATGAGTTTGAGCACTTTTTAGGTGGATAATGTGCTCAAATCAGCTTCGGCGACATGGGTTTGAGCACTTTTTGTCGCTATTCTTTGTTCATACACACAATTATATCTACATTTGTAAATACATCATTATTAATTGATACTATGGAAGAATTGTTGATTGGACGACAAAAGGAGCAGCAACTCCTATCTAAATATCTTGATTCAGGAAGGTCTGAATTTATAGCCATCTACGGACGTCGACGTGTTGGCAAAACATTTCTTGTTCGCAAAATGCTGGGAAAAGATTTCTGTTTTAAGATGACGGGAATGGAAAATGTCAATCAACAAGAACAGTTGACAAATTTCTATATGGCGTTAAGCAAAGTTTATCCGCTTGCCGAGCAGTGTAGGAATTGGTTGGAGGCGTTTGATCAGTTGGAACGCTATTTGGAATCTACCACAACCAAAATAAAAACAATCTTTATTGATGAGTTGCCATGGTTTGACACAGCAAAATCTGATTTTGTTAATGCCTTGGAACATTTTTGGAATGATTGGGCATCAGCTCGACAGGACATTAAACTTATAACATGTGGAAGTGCTGCTTCTTGGATGTTGGATAATCTTATAAATAATCATGGTGGTCTTCATAACCGAGTCACTCATCAAATGTTGATCGAGCCATTTTCGTTGGGAGAATGCAAACAATATTTCGATGCTTATGAATTTGGCTACAACGAGCGGGAGATTGCCGAAAGCTATATGGTGTTTGGTGGAGTGCCTTATTATTTATCATTGATGAATAAGGAAGAAAGCGTGGCACAAAATATTGATCGTCTGTTATTTTCAGCGACTGGAGAACTGAGATTTGAAAAAGACAATCTTTTCCGCTCTCTTTTCAAACATAGTGAGGATTATGTACGCATTATTGAGGCTCTTTCTTCCAAAGGAAAGGGTCTGACTAGGAACGAGTTGATTGAAGAGACACGTATGCATAATAATGCTCGTTTTTCTAAGATGATGCAGGAATTGGAAAATTGCAGATTTATAAGGCAATATCAGCCTTTCGACAAAAAAGCACGAATGGTGACATACCAACTTGTGGATCCTTTTGTCCATTTTTGCTATCAGGTTCAAGAAAAATGCAATTTTCAAGATGAAAACTATTGGTCACATAGTATCAACACCCCTGTGTATAACGCATGGTGTGGCTTCGCTTTTGAAATGTTGTGCCTGAACCATATACAAAAAATTAAGGAAGCATTGAAAATAGGAGGAGTGCAGACTTCTGTGTATTGCTGGCGGACTCCTCCTTCAGTGGAAAACGGATGCCAAATTGATTTGTTGATTGATCGAGCGGACCATTGCGTCAACCTTTGTGAAATGAAGTTTTATAGAGGTGAATATACGATGACGAAGAGTGAACGAGAGAAAATTGAGAACCGTGTGGACAATTTTATAAACCATAGTAAAACAAAAAAGTCTGTCAGAGTGACATTAATAACAAGTTTTGGCTGTCAGAATAATGTCAATAGTGGAATTGTACAAAATCACATAAGACTAAGTGATTTGTTTTAATCTTGTTTGAAAAACATACCCACGTCTTTCCAATTCTTCATTTTTATTGCTTATTTTTGCCAATGTTATCTTATTTTGAGGTAATAGGACTTGAAAGAAATAATAAAAACATTAATAATTTATGCAGTTCGGACATTTCGATGACAAGCGTAAAGAGTATGTTGTGACCAATCCGGCTACTCCTAAATCATGGAGCAACTATCTTGGTGACACTCGTTACGGTGCAATCATCACAAACAACGCAGGTGGATACTCTTTCTACCGTTCATCAGTGCAGGGTTGTTTCCTTCGCCTAAAGTTTAATACAGTTCCTAATGATCAGCCAGGTCGCTACATCTATCTTCACGACCTTGATTCTAAGGATTTCTGGAGTGGTAGCTGGCAGCCAGTTGGCAAGCCTCTTGACAAGTACAAGAGCGAGTGCCGCCACGGTTCAGCCTACACAATCATCTCTTCTGAGTATGAGGGAATCAAGACTGAGACTCTTTACTTCGTGCCACTTGGCCAGGAGTTTGAGGTTTGGAGAGTGAAGGTGACTAACAATTCAGGCAAGAAGAGAAACCTACGTGCTTTCACATACGCAGAGTTCGCTTCAAACTGGAACATGCACGATGACAGCAACAACTTGCAGTACACTCAGTATATCATAAAGACTTCTTACGCTGATGGTTTTATCGATCACGGTAACAACCTTTACATGCCAGAGGAGCCAGATAATTTCCAGAATAAGGACCAGGCTCGTCACTCTTTCATCGGAGTTGTAGGTCAGCCTGTTACTGGTTATGATTCAGACCGTGACAAGTTCATCGGTCTTTACCACACATACGCTAATCCAGAGTCAGTTGTAAAGGGTCAGTGTGGCAACACAGTGACTGAGGGAGACAACGGTTGTGGTACACTTCAGGTAGATTTGACACTTGAGGCTGGCGAGACTAAGGAGTTCACAGTAGTTCTTGGTATCGGTAAGGCTTGGGTTGAGGGTAAGAAGGCTGCTGAAATAGTAGCGTCTCCAGCAAAGGTTGAGGCTGAGTACAAGAAAGTCGTTGACTACTGGCATGGCCGTATCGAGGGACTTTCAGCTGAGACACCAGACGCTGATTTCAACTCGATGATCAACATGTGGAATCCATTCAACAACCTTATCACATACGCATGGAGCCGTGCCGCTTCATTGATTTACCGTGGTGAGCGTGATGGTATGGGTTACCGTGATACAATCCAGGATATGCTTGGTGTTATTCACAATATTCCAGAAGAGGTTGTGGAGAGACTTGAGCTTATGTTGACAGGTCAGAACTCTAACGGTGGTGCGATGCCAGTCGTTAAGCCTTTCGCACACAATCCTGGTCATGAGGCTCCGACTCCAGAGAACGAGTTCCGTTCAGACGACTGTATGTGGTTGTTCAACACAGTACCAACATACGTAAAGGAGATTGGTAATATCGACTACTACAACAAGGTGCTTCCATACTCAGACAAGGGAGAGGGCACAGTGCTTGATCACCTTCGTCGCGCTATCCAGTTCAACCTTGATCGTCTTGGAAAGAACGGTCTTCCATGCGGCTTGAAGGCAGACTGGAACGACTGTCTAGTACTTGGAGCTAAGGGTGAGACTGTATTCGTGGCTATGCAGCTTCGTTACGCTCTTACTGTTTATATCGATATCTGTACTCGTTTGTCTAAGCTTGATGAGGTTAAGTGGGCAGAGGGTCATTTGACAACTCTTTCTGCTAACATCGACAAGGCAGCTTGGGATGGAGAGTGGTACGTACGTGCTATCAAGGAAGACGGATATGTATTCGGAACAAGCAAGAACCCAATCAAGGAGGGTAATATCTGGCTTAACCCACAGTCGTGGGCTATCATCTCAGGTCAGGCTACTGGCGAGAGAGCGGAGACAGTTATGAACTCGGTAGAGAAGCATCTTGCAATCGAATATGGTCTAGTTCTTTGTGATCCTCCTTTCGAGAAGACAGAGGCAAGCGTAATCAAGGCTCCATTGTTCATCAAGGGTATGAAGGAGAACGCTGCAGTATTCCAGCACACACAAGGTTGGGGAATCATGGCAGACTGTATTCTAGGTCACGGTAAGCGTGCATTCAAGAACTACAAGAACTATCTTCCTGCCAACTATAATACACGTGCTGAGGTTCGTCAGATTGAGCCATACGTATATGCTCAGACAACTTGCTCAACTTACAACATGCGTGCCGGTCAGAGCCGTTGTCCATGGTTGTCAGGTACAGCTTCTTGGGCATACTTCACAGCAGCTCAGTACATCCTTGGTATCCGTCCAGACTACAACGGATTGCTAATTGATCCATGTATCCCAGCTTGGGAAGGATTCAAGGCATCACGTCGTTTCCGTGGCAATATCATCAATATCGTTGTCAAGAACCCTAACAAGGTTGAGAAGGGTGTCAAGAGCATCACTGTCGACGGTAAGACTGTAACTGGCAATGTAGTGCCAGCAGACATGCTATCTAACGGTTGCAACGTAGAGGTTATCATGGGATAATCTATTGCAGGCAGGTTTGAAACCTACCGGATATAAGACAGGGTAAGGAATGAAAAATCCTTACCCTGTTTTTTTTGTGTGATTTGATGATGTATAGACGCGAATTCTCGAATCTTCAAATGTTAAATTTATATGTGAGTTCGATATTGGCCCTTGCCCCTTACTTAGTACGAGCTGTAGGCTCGCACACAGAATTTAATAAAACCACAGAGACACAGAAAGATATGCCTTTTTTATGAGAAAAAGAGGTGAGATTTCAATCAGAAAGAATGGTAGCCGACACCTGCATCGCAGACATCGGCTACAAAATATGGGAATAGGATACAGACGTAGTTTTTTGATATAAAATCAAAAAAAATATATTTGCAGGCCCTTTATCAAAACAGTCTGTTTATTGATTTAACAAGCTCCACACGCAAAACATCCGGAAGGTTTTCATTTAACAATAGTTTGCGACATCCAAATAAAATGTTTTTGCGTTGATAAGAATAGCTGAACCATCCAAGTGCTTCAGCCATGGCAACTCGTAGTCGCACATTGTTATCTTCATCTGATATGAAACTCAAATATTTGTCAGTACCACAAGAGCGCGGATAATTTCGTAGTAATCTAATAGACAACATTCTGTCCTCCTCTTTCGCTGTCTTGTCAAAAATCAACTGTTCCCTTTTTCTTTTCTGCTCAAACTGATCACGAACCGCTTTTAAAGACACTTTTTTCTCGTCTTCAATATCAACTCTATTTGCTGTATTAAAATATTTTTCCATAGCGTCAATAATTGCGTCTTCTTCAAAAAGATAGATAGAATTGTTCAACGCATACTGACATCTGATACGTTCTTCGTCATTCTGCATAACATCTACAACATCAGCAATAAGTTTGGGATCACCAATAAATCCTGCATAAGTGGCACAACTTCTTGCAATACGTTCGTAAGGATCATGCAAACCAAGTCTGACAGCTTCAGTAAAGTTTGCATCAGCATAACGACTTAAAAGTTTGATGCACTCCATACGAACCGTACCCCAAAGGCTTTCTTTATATTTGTCTATCAAAAACGCAGAATTAAGTCGCAGGCTATCAATATCTGTCAATTTGCGTAAAGCCAAACATTGAATATCCGCATAAGGAGACAAAAGTTGCTGTTTCCAGAAAGCCACATCATTACTTCGTAAAACTTCATCACAGGCTAGAGAGTTTTTTTCAATTGGAGTGAAATGCACGGTAGGGTCACCTATCAAATGGCCTTCAAGTGTTGCAATCTGGCGATTATATTGTCCCACTCTTAGGCCATGCGACAACAGTCCTATCATTTCCACTGTCCAACGGTCTTGCAATACATTACGTGTGTTGCCTTGGCAAATTAGCGTACTTCCAGAATTGAATATATAGTGTCCAGCCACATAGTCAGAATCATTAAAGGATCCGTTATAGCAAGCGTCAAACATAACAAACGTCGCATTGGTTTTTCTATCCTTAAGATCATAAGTGCTTATATTTATTTCTTCACTCTCGATAGAATCCTTCTCCCAATAATCGTGTTTATTATAATCCTCAAAGAACTCAGGAGTGAGATGATATTTTTTTTGCATGGATTGAATCAGCGAGTCCTCATCATTTCCATCCCGCTCCACATGTCGCTTTATGGAACTATATATTTCAGATTTTAGCAACGAGATACGTGACTCATTACTATCACCCTGTCTATATTCGTTCACATATTGCTTTGTTTCAGATCCGTGCTCATGAAACATGAATAAATCTAAGTCATTGCGTTCAAGTTCATTGAAAATATTATACTTCATCGGACGTTTCATACGGAAATTCCAGTGTTTAAAACTAGTACCATCACGAAAAGCCAAAGGAAAATTTTCGCGATATGCCTTTTCCTCGTCCATGTATACCATAAGACAATCAAAATTATATGATCCTCCATTATATGTCACAATCTGGTCGAGTGTATTATTCATATTCGTATACTTAGCCTTCGCAGCCTTTTCAAGAAAAGCCGATATAGCCTGATACTTGTTGCCGGATATACCCTCTGTATGGCGGATACGTGAAGAATAGAAATTGGGGTTCAATCTCTGTGGGCAATTTTCTGCTAATTGGTAATAAAATAAAGACTTGTCGTCAGTATCTTGTTTTAGAAAATTAAATTTCAAATGCAGATCATCATAAAAGCGATCGCTTGGCACACTCGACTCTCTTATTCCATACTTCTGTTCGTTCATTTTGAAAGCAGTTGTCATATGTTGGGCACCACGTATCATGGCAATTGGGACATCTCCCACCAACACGATACCTTCCAACTGTGGACATCCGCTATATATATGTTCTATGCATTGACGCACATCCATCGGATTGCTCCAATCAGAATAGACGATATATGTAGAGAGACCATCATACTCCGTTGCATCACGATACTGAAGTATGGCATCCTTACAATTTTCGTAAGTCAATCTGTCTGTGATTATTGCGAAAGCGGTAGAATTCTTATGTTTAGGAGAGACAACTACCGGTTTTGTCTGGGATTTAGTCTCTCTTGGATTAGCGGACCATAAGAAAAAAGGTAAAACCGCCATTATCCATATAAGGAATATTGATTTTGTATTCATATCTGTTATTTTAATCTGTAATAGGTGCGAGCAGCCTCGTCTTTTACAGCAATTGAAACATTGTCATCTTTCATAAGCAACATACACACATCTAGAATTTGCTGGCGATTTACAGAGTGTCGAAACCAAGCCAATGCCTGAAGCATAGCTATTTTTACATCGTCACACTCTGCGGATGCACGTAAAATCTTAATATATTCCGCCACAAAAGGATGCATATTAATATTCCTCAGAATATAAATCATCGATCTACGATGAACTAAACTATCCGAGGCATCAAAAATGGAGTTGTTGATTGATTTCATCCTCTCATTTTCTGCCAGTAAAGTTTTTCGAACACCTTCTTTGTCCGCCACATTCAACATAGGTAAGATGTCATTAATAGCTGTGACGAGAGTGTCAGAATCAAACACCTGCAATGTTGAACAAATGTCAAAACGTTCACGTTCTGAAAAATAGTTTTCAGAATATTCCCTGATAATTAAAGGAAGATAATCGTTTCGACCCACATCTCCCATCCAATTCACAGTGGAACGGCGAATAAACTCGTAGGGATCATAAATGGATTTTTTTAGAATGTCATCAAAATTCTTATCGCCTATTTTTTCCAACAACGATAACGCCGTATAACGTTCCATCCATAAAGGTGCTGACAGATATTTGTTTTTCAAAAGGTCACTGATCCCCTGATATTTGTGATGGTATAACAAACACATAGCCATATTACGGATATCCATATACGGTGATTCCAAATAGGCAAGAGCTTGGATCTCATTGTACGGTGTACTTAATAATGACGACGCATCTACGTCGGAATCTAGAGAAGAGAACCTAAATGTAGGATCGCCGACTATATGGCTTTCCAGATAATTTGTAAGCATAGCCCATTGACCGACACGAGCTCCCAATCCAAGTAGTCCAAGCATTTCGTTGGACATCTTATCTTGTAATACATTTACTGTGTTCCCAAAGGTCACAACGGTCTTTCCAGAGTTGAAAATATAACGTCCGGCGATATAGTCATCCTCACGGAAGTCACCGTTGTAACAGGCATCAAATATTATCATTCTTGCGTTTGGCTGCATCTTTGTCACATCAGATAGCTCTATCACCGTCTTAAGATGTTGCAAAGAGTCTCTTCCCCTCTGTTCCGGCTCATTGTAGTTGCTGAACCATATAGAATCTAATCCTAATTGCCGACGTTTGTCGTAGAAATCATTTATTTTTTTTAATTCTCCCTTGCAACGCCGCAAATACGAACGTCCGTCATATTTTATTCTGTCTAAATGTTCGGAAAAATCGCTTGTGGTTGGTTCATCCACCAAATATTGTCGATGAACTATACCATGATTGTGAAATACCGCCAAGTCTATCTCTTCACGTTTTAGCATATTCATGACACAATTTTTGGGATAGTCCAACATGTCATACCGCATAAATCTGGCTCGTCCGTCAACATCAAACACTTTTGGAAACTGTTCACGCAGTGTGAATGCCTCTGCTGTCCATGCTGTCAGAGAATTAGAGTAGGATCCCTCACCAGTGTAGGAAAAGAAATTGTCAAGACGATTTGCAACCTTATGTTCTTCTACAACCTTACGCAGATAGTCGCTTATTTGCTTGTATGGATTGTCTCCGTTGGCTATAGGTTTGATTCTGCCAGAGTAAATGTCACAATGTATTTTTTGTGGCGACGCTACTGCTAAATCATAATAAAAGAATTCGTGACGCGAGGAATCTCGTCTTAGAAAATTGAACTTTAATGAGAAATCATCGTAGAAACGGTCGCTTGGCACACTTGACTTGTTCCAAGGAAAACGTTTTTCATCCATTTTGAATGCAGAGGTAAGGTGTTGAGCCTTTCTGATCATAGGGATAGGAATATCACCTACAAAAACAACCCCCTCAAGATTTTTTTTCGCATACAATTTGAGAATCTCCTCTTTCACATCTTCAGGACATTGCCAATTATCATACAAGATGAATGTTGGTAATTGTTCCGTCTCCAAAACCTGTTGATATGCAATCAGTTCTTTCTTGCAATATTTCCAGGTCTTTGTGTCTGTGATTATAGCAAAAGATCGTGTAGACAAATTAGAAGAGGGCTTTATATATCTCTGAGCACTGATAAACGAGCATAAGAATATCAGTAGTGATGAGAAAAATATTTTTTTCATTCCGATATGTTTAATTCACCGGTGGCAGACAGTGTTTTTTTAGTCATACTGATGCCACCGGTGATTATTTAGAAATTAAATCCAAGCGTACAAGAAGTAAAGTTGCGTTTGCTAAAAGTTTCTGCTTTAGACTTATGGTGATCGAAAGCCACATTAAAGAAAACTGTTGTCTTCTTCGACTCTCTTAACTGCTGGGAATAGTTAACTCCTCCCCCAATATGCCAGGCATCTGAAGTGAGAAAAGCCTCATCTGACATTTCCATAGCTACTGCAGGATAATCCTTGTGAGTGCCGCCATAATTATAACCACCTTCCATAGCATTACGTATACCTCCCTTCAATGCGACAAGCAGACGTCTGCTTTTTTTCTCACCAACAACAAAATTTTTCTTCGATGCCACTTCTACAAACAAGTTTTTGGAATCCTTTGTGGATTTTGGCAGGATATACTCATCATCATACCCAACATAATTGACAGAAGCATCTATACCCCAGTTATATTCCTGACCACGTCTACGCATAATGCTATAGTCAAACGACACAGACCTTGTGTCATAAGTAGAGCGGATGTCATGATGAAGGTCAATCCATCCTTGTTGAGCCTCGGTATTGTCGCGTTGGTTTATATACTGTATTCCGTCAATATGTCGATATAGATAGGATGCTTTTGTCACAAGTATGAACTTATCACTTGAATGAATGGCAGAAAGCTTGACTTTTGCGGTATGATCGTTCACAAGAAACATTTTACATGGTGTCTCATAAGTCTGTTCCGCACTCTCAACATATTTTTCATATTCGGCCTCCATCAAGACCTTCCAAGCTTTAGTTTCGAACTGATATTGCAGTCCGCCGCCCAACAAGTCGCCAATATAGTTTGTGGTAGGACCAGCGTAACCATAGTCTTGCGTAGACATGCCCAACCCATAGTGGGTCCAGTAGAACTGATACAAATAGTAATACACATTATCCATTCTTGAATCCTCCTTTACTGAAGTGTAATTGAAATGACCTCCTATTCGGTGATGATCATTAAAATCAAAAGTTACACTTGGAATAACTCGTAATGTATAAAAACGAGTGTCCACACTTGGATCACGCTGTTTTGCAGCCAGAGATGCCTTATAATCGCCTGATAAACCAACAGCTATTTTATTTCCGACAGGGACAGACATACGTGCCTGTAATTCATAGAATTGATTACGCCATTTGCTATCGGAATAGTTATCTATCACATAATAAGGCATTCCTCTAAAAGGATCTGTTATAGATGCGTTATAGGATGCGTCCTCTACATTCTCATGTCGGAAAGTAAACTTTCCCCAAACCATCACTTTACTCAAATTTATAAATCCCTCACTCTTTACAGACAGATTCTTATCCGCCTCACCTTGCTGTGGACGTTTAAAGTCACCCTTTTCTACATCATAACCAACTTTGACATTTGAATAGTTTGTCATGCTGTCATGTGCTATTCCTGCTGCATTCTTTGTGTCAAACCATAAATATTGAGCTTTCTGCATATCTACAGATGCTGATGTGCACAACTGGGCATCAGATATTTTTGAAGAAAGGATGAAGGCAAATACAGCCACACATCTTAATATTCTAATTATATTCATAATGTTTTTTCTTCTAATTTGTTACTAATATGTTGCATTCCAAAAAGGCACACCTGTACCATACCGATGAGGTTCGGGAACAACTCCTCTTTCAAAATCTTCTGTAGAATTGTTTGTGTCCTGAAATATAATTGCCCCATTACTGCGTCGCATTATTTCACCATCGTCTGTAAGGCTTACTTTACGAGCGACAGCAAGGCTGCAATATATAGAGCCGACTGTAGTGACTCCAGCGTCCAGTACAGCAGGAATACGTTTTGCATCCGTATAGCTATCGTCATTTACTGCTTCTACAGCATCAAGTATATACTTGATTGGAATACGTGCCTTATGCTCTTCATCCGACGTAGACAAGTCGTCTGCTTGCAGACTCATATCATTGACAGGATCCCATTTTTCATCAGCAGGGACACGGAATATGGCGTAGGCAGAACCAAAAACCGGTGTTAAATACTGAGGGGCAGACCCCATTTCAGCCTTACCGTTATTGTAAACGTGAACCATATCTATAGCAGGCTGGTCTGGAAAGTTAGCATTGTTCATGTTAAATTCGAACTCGGCATGACTACAGTCAACAGGAGAATTTGGATTGTATATCTCCAACTTGTGATTTGCGGCAAATTGAGCCACCACAGCCGATTCTCCCGGTTGTAGCGGATAATCTTTGCCAGTGCCAGGAAATTTCCAAACACGCTCTCCATAGCAATACTTGTTAGCGTCTGCTTCAGGCCACACGGGAAGTTCACGGGTCGCGTTGGTAGGATACAGATGCGCCATATATACACCATCAAGGTATTGCACCTCATTAGAATTATTGTATATCTCATAGAACTGGTCGCGGAAATAAGAGAAACCGACAGGAGGCCTTGATCCACAGTAATAAATTTCCTTAAACACCAACGGACTGACTTTTAATCCCTGCAGATTGATTTTCACGTTGACTATGTCATCGTATAAAGCCTGATTTACAGAGTTCCCGTTAATATAATACTCAGTCCCACTAGTGTCTTTAGCCGTACCAGAAACCGAAATGGTGTATATGCCAGGAATCACATCCTTTACACTCACATGTTCTCCCGTGAACTCTTTTTTATACGAATATCCCTCGGCATTGTTTACCACCTTGACAACCAACCCCTCTGAAGATGCCATATTTGGCACATCTATATCAACAGTTATAGAAACCTCCAATGGAGCTGTCTTCTCTGCCTCGTCAGCTTCATTGAACTTGTCACAAGAGATATTAGACAGCAATGTTATTGCAATTAAAATATATTGTTTAAATTTATTCATAATTATTCTCTTTTATATTTTCAATGACAATTCCATACCAAAATAGAAGCGGTTGTTCATCACAGAAAACTCGCCCGGATATCTTTTGCTTTCACGTCGCGGATAACTACGGAAAACATTATTTGCAAAAAATGAAACGCGTAGTTTGTCGCTAATCTCCTTCGTTAAATTGAGATTGAAGCAAAAGTATGGTTTATATGATTCTTTGATAGCATCAGAATGATTAGGAGTAAGGAGCAGATAGCTCAGTCCCGCATCTTTCATCTGCTGTACACTATTGTACAGCCCTGTATCAAAGTAATGCGGCTTACCATCAGACATTGATATATATCCTACAGGGATACTGTCATTGTTGTATGTGGTCCAGTCCATCTCCTGCCATGTGGCCTGAGCTGTAAGAGTCACCACAAATCCCAACTTCGGTATATTGTGAATTACACGAAGCGCAGTTGTGAGATTCTCATCATGATGTTCGTAATTATGTTTACCGTAGATGCCAACATCATGACGAGTTGACGGATCTTCTGAATTATTCTCACAAATATCATACTGATCAAAATAAGCGTCAGAATGCATCCATGCACCATTAAGTTGAAATGAAGTTCGTATAGCCTCAAAACGTCCGATATTGACTTCAAACTCCACACCCTTAGTTTTTGAGAAACGAGAATTGCCGGGAGTATTGAAATATGACAAAACCTGATAATTCGTGACATCAAATGTTGCAGGGTCGTTTTCATTGCGAGACAACTTCTGATATGGCACAAGTCGAAATCCATCTATAGATGTGGAAAGGGAATATCCATTCTTCAAATGTTCCTGAAAAGCAGTGACAGAGAGTTTGACTTTTCCAAGAGCAAGATCAAAACCTACTTCTGCCTTATTTTTCTTCTCTACCTTTAGATCCTTGTTCTGCGTGTCAAAAACACGAGTCGTTGTAACGAACTTACGCTCTTCCTGCGGCATGTCCTCATTCATTAGCTCATTTATTGCGGTATATTCAAAATAGGCATCTTCTGGATACAAATATATCAGTGTAGGCATTTTCGCCGTGACACCATAGCCTCCACGAATAGATAACTTTTCAGGTATTACCTCAAATGAAGCATTAAGACGAGGAGATAATGTACCTCCAACCACAGAACAAATGTCATAACGCAAACCAGCCTGTAGATCCAGGTCTCGTTTTCCTAACATCCAATTTAACTTTTCCTCTGCAAACAAACCAAATTGAGTGACCCATGGAATGTCTTTATACGAACGTGGGCGAAACGAGCCATTCAAAAACGAGACAGGACGTAAAGGAGGTGTGGTTTGTCCAAACGTCTTACCGTCACCCTCATTGCCGTCAGTCTTAAAATCTGAACCTAATAATATTCTGTTGTTGACTTTGCCAAAACGCTTGAAAAAGTTAGCCGTGATTTTTGCAAAAACATTTATCTCCTTACTGTCAATACTGTTATGCTCAATATAACTGTTGGGCAGATAATAAGCATAATAACCAGCATCGGAAGCAGAAAAATTAGTTATTTCAGTACCGTCAGAGGCATACAGATGTTCCCCTGGATTATTTGACAGCACTGTCCCGTCTGTCATCACACCAGAGTAGGGCGCGTTACCGCTACTTGTAGCCTCCTCATGAAAACTCTCCTTATTGGTAATGCTTCCCGATATCACATACTTGATATTCTCAAGCCACCCCTTGTCTACATTGATTCGTCCATTGGTATTTAATGTGAAACCTAAGTCATTTCCCTGACTTTTCACCATCGTGATTTCATCCGCCGGATTCTTGTCACGCTGGTCCTTTCCGTAATATATGTCTAAGGATGTATTTGAGCGAAGTCCATTATTAAAGAAAACATTTGAATACAAAGCTTTGGCTGTAAGACGTTGATAATGAAGATAACTCTGCATTACATCATTTACATTATAGGCATAGTCCAGACTTAGGTTTAGTGCTCCGGAACTCTTACCTAAACCTATACCTTTCCCTATACTACCTTGATAGACATTAGGGTTAGCCTTAGCTTTGATACGCAATGGCTCACGTCCAGCTTTTGAATGAATAATAACAGCTCCAGAGGTCAAGTCTCCATATTCTACAGACGGGATACCACGTATAATCTCCACACTCTCTATGTTTTCAGTAGAGATACTTCTCACATCAACACCACCAGACGGAGACGCACCACCACCCAGAACATTGAGAGAACCAGACACTGACCCTAAATAGGTCACTGGATTTAGCGTTGAAAGGTTTGCGTTGTTCGACATTGGAGCCCCGTCACGAATGATGGATACACCTAGAGCATTCTGAGCACTGTTGTATGCACCCGTCTGTCTGATCTCGATCGAGTGAGACGAACTGAGCGAAGGATTTACAGCCTTTCCGCCTGGAAGAAGTGACATTAGGTCGTACAAACTTGTGGCCTGCAGGTGATCCATTGCCTGTCGTGAGATAACGCTTGATGTGGATTGTCCTTCGTCATTGACCTTCGCTGTCACCATAACCTCCTGAAGGAGGAAATCCTCATTTTTCAGAATAAAATCCAGTTGAATATCTCTATCTGCATATATCGCAGTATCAATTTCATGCTTTCCTAGATATTGGACTTTGATTTTCACCTTGCCTGTAGGTGCGTTATTCAATATATAACCACCTCCATTGCTTGAAGTTACTCCTATGTCATAATCTGGGAACGATACAGTGGCAAAATCTAATGGAAGTAGTCCACCTCCATATTCCTCATAAACCGTACCATATATTTTTATATTGTCCTGTGCTTGCAGTGCAATAGGAAGAAATAATCCTAAAAATAAAGTCAACAAGGTAATTGACACCTTGTGAGCACTTTTATCGTTTTCTTTCATTTTTTTAAGTATAAAAATCCGATTAACTCAGAGATATAGATATCCCTGCTTTGCCACTTTTACATGTAGCAAAACTCACGGAATAAAAATCTTAATAATTTGCGGTGTGATTTCATAAAACCTGTGTCAGGCAAATAAAATACATAACACACCATCAACCGACACATTCTAAATTGCATCGATTGAAACATGATAAGCTAATCCACCATTGAAAAGCGGATAAACATAAAAATTATGATAAGAAAACAGGAGGTGCGCGAAGGCTGATAAAATCACAAGAAGATATATATACATCTTCTTTTAAATTAAAGTAGTTCGCCTTAAACTTCTCTCTGTATATGATGAACCGAACAATTGTCGCGGCCACCATAGGTAATGTGAGAATTTGGCAGAACAAACATACATGTTCAAAAGTGGTCTGTTGTGTTAAGTGTCCACTACATTGGTGATGCACACAATCAACACACTCAGTATCTTCAGAATTGTCAGAATGATGTACGTGAATCGACGCAAAAAAAAGTGTTGGCACAAAAATAGCCAACAACACCCAAGAGGCAATATTTCTTTTCGTTTTTGATTTCACAACAGCAAAATTACAATAACAAATTCAAAATAAAACAAGACATAAGCATTTTTTTTATAATTTTTCCAAGGTCGAGAATGGAGTCAAGAGCATCACTGTCGACGGTAAGACTGTAACTGGCAATGTAGTGCCAGCAGACATGCTATCTAACGGTTGCAACGTAGAGGTTATCATGGGATAATCTTTCGGATATACCTAAAATAAAAAGGTCAGGAATGAAAATTCCTGGCCTTTTTTGCATTTAAACCTCATTTAATCGAGTTTTTTTGACCGATGGAATGAGAGGATTATGAAATTCGCTTTCACAACATGGGCAGATTTTACGAATATAACGTATTTTCTATGCGAATGTGAAATTTGAAATTAAAAATATACCATTCGCACAGTAAAATTATAAATGCAAAATCAATTCAAAATTATAAATGCGGAATGCGAAATGAATAATCATTAATCGTTATATCCAATTATGGAATCGGATTGGGGGTGGCAAAATCACGTAGAGACGCACGGTCGTGCGTCTCATTATATACGTGCATTATCGACAGGTCTGTAGGGGCGATCCCTTGTGGTCGCTGTGAATAAAATGCATAATTGTTGGGGAATCCGTCCGTAGGGGCAGGTTTCAAACCTGCCCGCATGTTTAATTATACAAAATAATCGTCAATCGTTAATCATTCATCATCCATCATATTTGGCATTGAAATTTTTGTCCTTCATAAAATATATCTAATTTTGTGGCGTTGTCATGACGTCAACATGATTTTGAAATATAATTTGAAAGAGATATGGCGAAAAAACTACTTGCGTCGGTTATGGCATTTGCTCTGTGCCTGTTTGTGTCGGCTACAGACATGGTCGTGAAGGAAAAAAACGGAGAGGACCAGAAGATCAATGTGGTGGACACGTCGGAAACATTTTTGCGATTCAAGATTTTATCGGATTCCACAGTGGAGCTGACGAATGAGTCTTCATGTCGTGGTCATGAGTCCATCACTATACCAGAAAAAGTGCGAATAGAAGGAAAAGTATATACGGTGACAAGCATCGGATATAAGGCTTTTTATGGATGCAGCAGTTTGACCAGCATAAATATCCCTGAAGGTTTGACTAGTATAGAATACGGAGCTTTTAGTGGATGCAAAAGTTTGACAAGCATAAAGATTCCAGAGGGAGTGACCAGCATCGGAGGATCTGCATTTGAGAGATGCAGCAGTTTGACCAGCATAAACATTCCTGAGGGTTTGACCAGCATCGGATATCATGCTTTTGAATATTGCCGCAGTTTGACCAGCATAATCATTCCTGAGGGAGTGACAAGCATTGGAGGATCGGCTTTTGATGGATGCAATAGATTGGAGCCAAAGTTACTGATCTATGATAAAGGCACTAAATGCTATGGCTGGATTGGAAACAAGGAAAAATGCACGAATGTCGTGATTCCAGAGGGAGTGACCAGCATCGGACATTCCGCTTTTAGGGAATGTAGCAGTTTGACCAGCATTAAGATTCCTGAGGGTGTGACAAGCATCGGAGATTGGGCTTTTTATGGATGCGACAATTTGGAGCCAAAGTTACTGATCTATGATAAAGGCACTAAATGCTATGGCTGGATTGGAAACAAGGAAAAATGCACAGATGTCGTAATCCCTAAAGGAATGACCAGCATCGGAGCAGGAGCTTTTGCTGAATGTAGCGGTTTGACCAGCATCAACATTCCTGAGAGTGTGACGAGCATCGGAGAAACTGCTTTTTGGGGATGCAGCAATCTTGATATTGTTATTGATAATTCAGAGGAGAAAGTGGAAGTTGGATGGGATGCTTTCAAAAATTGCAAATCTGTGAAATGGTTAAAAGATTAATCTATTGCATATCCACGATCGTAGGGGTAGGTTTCATACCTGCCCGCAATAGGAGAGAACCTTAAAATTCAAAATGCGAAATGCGAAATTCAAAAAATGCGGAATGAATAATCATTCATCATATTTGGCATTGATATTTTTGTCATTTATAAAATATATCTAAGTTGTCACAACGACAAATAATTTTGAAATATAATTTGAAAGAGATATGGCGAAAAAACTACTTGCGTCGGTTATGGCATTTGCTCTGTGCCTGTTTGTGTCGGCTGCAGATATGGTCGTAAAGGGAAAAGACGGAGAGGACCAGAAGATCAATGTGGTGGACACGTCGGAAACATTTTTGAGATTCAAAATTTTATCGGATTCCACAGTGGAGCTGACAAAAGAGTCTTCATATCGTGGTTATGATCCCTTCACTACACTAGAATATTGCGGTCATAATTCTATCACTATACCAGAAAAAGTGCGAATAGGAAGAAAAGTGTATACGGTGACAAGCATCGGTATTGCTGCTTTTTACAGATGCGACAATTTGATTAGCATAAGCATTCCTGAGGGTGTGACGAGTATCGGAGTAGCTGCTTTTGAGGGATGCATCAATTTGACAAGTATCAATATGCCAGAAAGGTTGACGAGTATCGGAGTAGCTGCTTTTGAGGGATGTCGCAGTTTGACAAAAATCGATATTCCGGAGAGTCTGACAAACATCGGAGAAAATGCTTTTTCTGGTTGCTACAGTTTGGAAAACATAAGTATTCCAGAGGGAGTGACAAGCATCGGAGAATTTGCTTTTTCTGGTTGTAGTAGTTTGAAAAGCATAAATATCCCAGAGAGTGTGACAAGCATCGGAGCGTCTACTTTTTATGGATGTAGTAGTTTGGAGCCAAAATTATTGGTCTACGACAAAGGCACAAAATGTTATGGATGGGTAGGAAATAAGGAAAAATGCACAAATGTTGTGATTCCTGATGGAGTGACGAGTATCGGATATGCTGCTTTTAGGGGATGCGGCAGTTTGACTAGTATTAAAATTCCAGAGGGAGTGACGAGCATCGGAAATTCTGCTTTTCGTAGTTGTGACAATTTGATAAACGTAAATATTCCAGAGGGAGTGACAAGCATCGGAGAAGATGTTTTTTCTAGTTGCTACAGTTTGGAAAACATAAGTATTCCAGAGGGAGTGACAAGCATCGAAAAATTTGCTTTTAGGGGATGCGGCAGTTTGACTGGCATAGATATCCCGGAGAGTTTGACTAGCATCGGAGTAGCTGCTTTTGAGGGATGCAGAAGTTTGACTAGCATAGATATCCCAGAGAGTTTAACTAGCATCGGAGAAGATGCTTTTGGGGACTGCAACAGTTTGAATCCAAAGTTACTGGTCTATGATAAAGGCACTAAATGCTATGGTTGGCTTGGAAATAAGGGAAAATGTATTGATGTCGTGATCCCTAAGGGTGTGACGAGCATCGGAGGATCTGCGTTTCAAGGTTGTGACAGTTTGACTAATATAAATGTTCCAGAAAGTGTGACGAGCATCGGAAAAGATGTTTTTTGGGGATGCCACAGTTTGGAAAACATAAGTATTCCAGAGGGAGTGACAAGCATCGGAAATAAAGCTTTTTATGCCTGTAGCAGTTTGACCAGCATCAACATCCCTGAAAGTGTCTCTTCTATCGGTGATTGGGCTTTTCGCTTATGCACCAGTTTGACCAGCATAAACATTCCAGAGAGTGTGACCAGCATCGGAAAAGATGCTTTTTGGGGATGCAGTAATCTTGAAATTGTAATTGATAATTCCAAGGATAAAGTGAAGGTTAGAAGTTCTACGTTTGAAGGTTGCAAATCTGTGAAATACCTAAAATAAAGGATTTCATGACGTAAGATAGATTAAGGGATGGACAACGGTTCATCCCTTTTTTCGTTGGCATTTCTCCAACCGTGGAAACGGAATGGAATCAATTCGTAATTCATAATGCA
>JAEEGL011018594.1_pt1 | contig 31066 bp, 29 predicted proteins | sample 9134231 | NCBI WGS metagenome assembly JAEEGL01 (sample SAMN16246548, study PRJNA631951) | gut metagenome | biome: gut microbiome; feature: rumen; material: fiber-attached | host: Bos | place: Iran: Karaj | collected 2018-10
GCGAAGCCTCGGCACCATACCCGATTATAAAGGCGAAACCACTGGTATCATCGTAAAATGCGGCTTTAGCCGCCACCGATAATTCCTCATTTCTCATTTCTCATTCCTCATTTGATCAGAGCGATAAACTGAAATTTGAACGCACCCCCCCCCGGTTCCGCTGTGCCCAAAATTGTCACCAAATCCTTCCGCCGGAATAAGATACACCGATCTTATTTTTACGGAGGGAAGCGCATGCAATTGGAGCATACCGTTAACGCCGGGGTTTCGTTTTTTCTGGGGGCGAATACGCCGGGCGGGTTTTATTCGCTGTTTGACGAGCTTTACGCCCCGCGGGACGGCTGGCGGCTGTGGATCATCAAAGGAGGGCCGGGCACCGGCAAGAGCACGCTGCTGAAAAAGATCGCGGCGGAGGCGGAAAACCGCGGCCTGTACTGCGAGCGGATCTTCTGCTCGTCGGATCCGGCGTCGCTGGACGGGGTGATCGTGCCGTCCTTAAAGATCAGCGCGGCGGACGGCACCGCGCCGCACGTACTGGAGCCGAAATACCCGGGTGTCAGCGAGCAGCTGGTGGATCTGGGCCGGTTCCGGGACGATGCAAGGCTTAAGAAAAACGCCGCCGATATCATCCGCCTGACGGACGAAAACAAAGAGGCGCACTTTATGAGCGCCCGCTATCTGAACGCCGCCGGGGCGGCGGGGCAGGACCTGATGGAGATCGTTTCGGACGCGCTGGATACGGAAAAGCTGGAGGGCTTCGTGCGGCATCTGGCCTCCCGGGAGCTGGGCGCGGCGTCCGGCGGCGAGGGACGGGAACAGCGGCGGTTTTTAAGCGCCGTCACCCACGCGGGCGTGCGCACGTTCTATGAAACGGCCGACGCGCTCTGCGAAAGAAAGATCGTGCTGCACGACGATATCGGCCTTGCCGCGGGCGTGATCACTGCCGCGCTCAGCGGCCTCGCTCTGGCGGGCGGCTATCGGGTGATCCGGTGCCCGTGCCCGCTGGCGCCCGAGCGCAAAACCGACCATATCCTGCTGCCGGAGCTCGGCCTCGGCGTGTTCACCTCCAACCCGCGCCACCCCTTCCCGCACGAGAACGCCAAAAACGTGCAGTGCGTGCGGTTTCTCTCCAAAAACGAGATGCGGCTCAGCAAAAACCGCGTCCGCTTTACCCGCCGCGCGCAGGGGGAGATGCTGGACGAGGCGATCCGTTATCAGGCCAAAGCCAAGGCCCTGCACGACGCGCTGGAGCGGTATTATATCGACGCTATGGATTTCGACGGCATGGAAGAATTTTCGGAAAAACTGATACAACAGATATTCGGATAACAGAAAAGACAGGCGGGAACGCCTGTCTTTTTCGTTTGGGAGTAAAGCAAATAATGAATGATGAATGATGAATGATTGATTCCCGCGGCTTGCAGCCGCAAACGGTTTGCGGTCGGTAACCGGCGCCTTATGCCTTCCGCTCCACATGTTTGTTGTTGCCGCAATCTCCGGCGGCACAGGATGCTTCCTTTACGAAAATTCCTCATTCCTCATTCCTCATTCCTAATTTCTCATTTCAGAAAATTCCTCATTCCTGATTCCTCATTTCAGAAAAATCCTGATTTCCGAAAATTCCGAATTCCGAATTATTCCCCGTAGGTCTGCAGGATCCAATTGCTCCAGCTTTCATAGGCGGAAGCGTAGTCCGTGCCGAAGGCCTCGGTAAAGCTTGCCTGCCCGAAGCAGAAATCGCTGACGCGGTCGAAGCCATAGGTATCGGCGAGATAGGCGATAAAGGAGGAGGCCATGCATACGCTCATATCGTTGCCCGGGTCGAGGGTCTTTTTGGGGCCGGTGTAGAGCGCGGTCTTTTTCAGCGGCTTGCTCTCGTAGGCGGTGCCCCAGTCCATGCCGTCGGTGAGGCAGACGTAAGCGATGGCGTCCGTCAGCAGGCGGTAGTTTTCCGCCGTGGGGGCGTTGGTGCCCCCGGCGCGCTGATAGGCGGGGCCGTATTTTTCATTCTCGGCCGAGGCGGAGTCGAAGAGCTGAAGGGTCTCGCTGTAGGGGTCCAGGCTCGCGCCGAGATACCAGGCGTAGCCGAGCTGTTTCCATTCCACGTTCCGCTCGCCGAGCAGCGAAAGGATATAGAGTTCCTCGCGGTGCCAGTAATAGCTGCCGATCTCCAGCGAGATACGGTCCTCCTGCTCGGTAAACGCGTAGTTTTCCATGGGGGTGATGGAGATCTCCACGTATTTATCCGCGCGTTCGGCGGGGTACCGGTCCGCGCAGTGCTCGCGCAGATAGGCGCGCAGAAAGCGGATGCTCTCGTTGGTGCGGTACAGGTAGCCGGAGAGGTATTCGTCCAGCGGCTGGCCCTCCGTGCGCAGCAGGGGAAGGTAGGCGGTCACGTGAAAGCTGGGATACTGCGCGTCCAGATACATCGATTCTTCCACGGGGGCGGGGAGCTTGATCTGCGTATCGTCCGATTTGCCGTAAACCACCACGGTGCCGGAGGCCGCGTCGTAGCTCACTTCGGCCTTCTTGGCGCGGCTCTGGAAGAACAGGGTCAGGCACACGGCGATCAGCGCCACGGCGGCCGCGGCGGCGATCAGCAGCTTCCGGCGGCCGCGTTTTACCTTTTTCAGATAGTCGATTTCGGTTGTTTCGTCTGCCGCGGGGGGCTCCGGCGCCGTCATCTGGCTGCAGATCTCCCGGCATGCCGGGCAGGACGCAAGATGGGCCTTCAGCTGGGCCTCGCTTTCGGGGGAGAGCAGGCCCTCCGCGAACTGGGGCATCAGGTCCCTTGCCACGCTGCACGATAATTCATTCTTTATATTCTTCATGTGTTTTCAGCTCCTTTACAAGCGTTTGTTTCGCCCGGTAGTAGTTCACGCGGGCCCAGGTTTCGGTTTGGCTCATGATCTCGCCGATCTGCCGGAAGGAGAGGCCGCCCAGCAGCCGCAGGTGCAGGATCTCCCGCCCGGGATCGGGCACGGCGTGGATGCGCTTTAAGATCTCCTGCTGGCTGAGGGAGGAGAGCGCCGTTTCCTCCGCGGAGGGGGCCTGCGGTTCTTCGATCTCCTCCAGCGAGACCTCCTGTTTGCGTTTTTTATAATAGGAATACAGCACGTTTTTGGCGATGGCGCACAGCCACGTACTGATCCGGCAGCTGCCGTCGTACCGGTCGATGCTGCTCACGGCCTGAAAAAAGGTTTCCTGCGTCAGTTCCTCGGCCAGCTGCGCCGAGCCGGTTTTGGCAAGCAGAAAACGGTAAACCGTATCCGCGTGCTCGCGGTAGATCGCGTCCAGATCCTGCAAGGTGATCACCCCCCAACCTTTTCATACGGTTAATATCCGAAAATCGGTTTTCGTTACAAGCATAACCGATTTTTTTTCATTTGGCAAAGAAATTTTTTTCAAAAACCGCCGAAAACGGGGAGAGACGAAGCCGCCCGAGATGCTATACTTCCCCCGCCGCAGGAAAGCCTGCCCCATTTAAAGTTTTCGGTCAAGCCTTTTTCAAAAGGCTTGCGGGGTCCGGGGCGGAGCGCCCGGGCGCCCGCCGCAGCGGGCGAAATTTTTAACGCTTCCGAAGCGCAGGAAGGGTTTCAGGGAAACCCTCGCCGGGGGTTTCCCTGAGGAGCCCGGGATCGGAAACGCCGTTTTTTTGGCGCTGAAAAAAGTTTCGGAAAAAGTTTTTCACTTTTTTTCAAAAACCGCCGAAAACGGGGAGAGACCGAAATGCCGAAAATGCTATACTGTGCCTGCCGCCGGGAAAAGGGGCGGCGGAAAGGCGGAAGGAACATGGCGCGGGAGAAAAAAGACCGGGCGTATTACCTGAACAAAAGCGCGGATCTGATGAGCAAACGGGTTTACGGCCTGTGCCGCGACGCGGTGCGCGGGGACGCCCCGGCGGACGCAAAGGCGCTCAAGGATCTCTGCGGGCTCCTGAAGGAGGCGGTATCGTTTTCGCTCTCTCTGGAAAAATCCGGGGAAACGCAGGGGGAGACGATCCGCGTCACCTTTGAGGGCGCGCTGCAGGACTACGCGGAGTAAGGGGGCGGCGGTATGAAGGAGATCCGGCTGGATCATCCCAATCCCAAGCAGGCGCAGTTTCTGCTGGACCGGCACCGTTACGTGGCCTTCGGCGGCGCGCGCGGCGGCGGCAAAAGCTGGGCGGTGCGGGCAAAGGCCGTGCTGCTGGCGCTGCGGTATCCGGGCATCAAGATCATGATCGTGCGCAAGACCTATCCGGAGCTCCGCGCCAACCACATCGGCCCCATGCGGCAGCTGCTGGGCGACGCGGCGGTATATAAGGAGACCACCAAGGAGTTTCTCTTCCCCAACGCCTCGGTGATCCTGTTCCGCCACTGCCAGACGCCCGCGGATCTGGATAAGTACCAGGGCACGGAGGTGGACGTGCTGTTCATCGACGAGGCCACGCAGTTTACGGAGGAGCAGTTTGCCAAGTTCCGGGCCTGCGTGCGCGGCGTGAACGCCTTCCCCAAGCGCGTATACCTCACCTGCAACCCCGGCGGCGCGGGCCACAGCTTCATCAAACGCCTGTTTGTGGACCGGATCTACAACGAAACGGAAAACGGCGACGATTACGCCTTCATCCGCTCGCTGGTAACGGACAACACGGCGCTGATGCAGAGCGACCCGGAGTATATCTCCCAATTAAAGGCGCTGCCGCCCAAGCTCCGCAAGGCGTGGCTGGAGGGGGACTGGAACATCTTTGAAGGCCAGTTCTTTGAGGAGTTCAAGGATGACCCCGCGCATTATCTGGACCGCCGCTTTACGCACGTGATCGCGCCGTTCGAGGTGCCCGCCGGATGGCGCGTGGTGCGCAGCTTCGATTTCGGCTACGCGCGCCCCTTTTCCTGCGACTGGTGGGCGATCGATTACGACGGCCGCGCCTACCTGATACTGCAGCTCTATGGCTGTACTGCCACGCCCAACGAGGGCGTCAAATGGCACCCGGACCGGATCTTTGCCGAGATCGCCCGTTTGGAGCGCGAGCACCGCTGGCTGCGCGGCAGACAGATCACCGGCGTGGCGGACCCCAGCATCTGGGACCGCTCCCGCGGGGACGCCATCGTGGATTTCGCGGACCGGCACGGCGTGTATTTCGAAAAGGGCGATAACCAGCGCATTCCGGGCTGGATGCAGGTGCATTACCGGCTGGCGTTTGATGAAAACGGCGTGCCCATGGTCTACTTTTTCAACACCTGCCGCGCCGCCCTGCGCACGCTGCCCCTGCTGCAGTTCTCGCAGACGGATCCCGAGGATCTGGATACCGCGCAGGAGGATCATTTCGCCGATTCCTTCCGCTATTTCTGCATGAGCCGCCCCATCGCCCCCGCGCGCGAGGCCCTGCGCCCGGCCCCGGCGGACGATCCGCTGGAGCTGCACGGGCGGAAATACCAATATTATTCTTACTGAGGTAACGTTATGAAAAAACAACATTCACTTTCCCCCGGCAGGGAGGCTGCCAAAAAGGCCGCCCCGGGCGAGGGCAGAGCAGTCGGGCCCGAGGAAGTGCGGCAGGCGGCCGCCACGCTGCAGAAATACCGCGCAGCCAGACAAAAGCTGGAACGCCGCATGGAGGAAAACGAGCAGTGGTTCCGCATGCGCCACTGGGAGCAGCTCCGGCGCGAAACGGACGGCGAGCGCAAGGCAAGCGCGTGGCTCTTCCACTCCATCGTAAACAAGCACGCGGATTTTATGGACGCCATCCCCGCCTGCACGGTGCTCCCGCGCGAGGAATCGGACCGCAAAACCGCCGAGGCGCTCACAAGCGTTCTGCCCGTGATACTGGAGCGCAGCGAGTGGGGCCGCGTGTATTCGGACGCCGCCTTTCAGAAGCTGAAGCTGGGCACCGCGGTGTATTCCGTGCTCTGGGATCCCAAAGCCGCCGGCGGGCTCGGGGACGTGGCCGTGGGCAACGCGGATATCTTCAATCTGTACTGGGAGCCCGGCGTGCGCGATATCCAGAAAAGCCGCCACCTGTTCTGTTTAGAGCTGCAGGATAACGATCTCCTTCTGGAGCAGTACCCGTTTTTAGAGGGGAAGCTGGGCGGCAATACGCCCGAAACCGTTTCGTATCTTTTCGATGCCGGCATCGATACCACCGGCAAAAGCACCGTGGTGGACTGGTATTATAAAAAGAACGCGGGCGGCCGGCAGGTGCTGCACTACGTAAAGTTCGTCAACGATACGGTGCTGTTCGCCTCCGAAAACGACGAAACCTACCGTGAGCGCGGCTGGTACGACCACGGCCTTTACCCCTTCGTGTTCGATCCCCTGTATAAAGAGGAGGGCACGCCCGTGGGCTTCGGCTTTATCGATATTATGAAGGACGCGCAGGAGGAGATCGATATTCTGGGGACCGAGATCCTCAAAAACGCCCGCATGGGCGCGCGCCGCCGCTATTTTGTGCGCGGGGAGGGCGCGGTGAACGAGGCGGAATTCGCGGATTTCGGCAGGGATTTCGTGCACGTGAACGGCTCCTCCCTGGGCGAGGATTCCCTTCGGGAGATCACGGCCGCGCCGCTCTCCGGCGTATACGTCAACGTGCTCAACAATAAGATCGCGGAGCTCAAGGAGACCAGCGGCAACCGGGATTTTTCCTCCGGCGGCACGTCCGGCGGCGTCACCTCCGGCACGGCCATCGCGGCGCTGCAGGAGGCCGGCAGCAAGCTCTCGCGCGATATGATCGCGGCCACCTACCGCGCCTTTGCCAAGGTGTGCGAGCTTACGGTGGAGCTCATCCGCCAGTTCTATACGGTGCCGCGCAGTATGCGCATATTGGGCCCGAACGGCGAATGGCGGTTTCAGGCTTACGATAACGCCGGGCTGCAGCCCGTGCCCGAAAGCGATTTCGGCGTGGATTTCGGCGCAAGAACGCCCGTGTTCGATATGAGCATTCAGGCGCACAAGCAGAACGCCTTCTCCCGCGCGGCGCAGAACGAGGACGCCCTCAACTTTTACAAAATGGGCTTTTTCGATCCGGCCAGAAGCGTGCAGAGCCTCGCCTGCCTGCAGATGATCGATATCGATAACAAGGAAAAGCTGATGCACCTGATCGAGGAAAACGGCCGGCTGTACGGCGGGCTCGTTCCGCAGCCGGAGGGAGGGGCTCCCGCCGGGGACGCGGGCGTCAGACGCCTGACGGACGCCCTGCGCGAAAGGGCGAAGCGGACGGAGGTATCGCCGTGACGAAGGTGAACTGCAGCGAGCTGAACAACGGCTGGTATTTCTGCTGCGAGGGCCACGCGGGCTACGCCCCGAAGGGGAAGGATATCGTTTGCGCCGGGATCTCGGCGCTGTGCACGGCGCTGGTGCGGCGGCTGGAGGAGATGAGCCTTGCCGGTATGGTGCACCTCACCCGCTGCGATATTGCGGACGGGGAGCTCACGCTGGTGGCCGAGACCGAGGAGGGCGATAAGATGAGCGAGCTCAGGCTGCGCGATACCTTTGCCACCGTCCTGGCGGGGCTGGACGCGCTGGAGGAAGACTACGCGGATTATATAGAGATCGGCTGAGGAGGAAATATGAACAGGGAATTATGGTTGCAGCGGTTCGGCGGGGAGAATGCACAAACGGCCCCCGAAGCCGCGGAGGATACGGCAGCCGCGCCCGAAGCGGGCGCTGAAGATACAGAAACGCAAACCGGAGAGACGGCGCCCGCCGTCATACAGGACCCGCCCCCGGAGGGGAAGCCGGCGGCGGACGGTGAACAGCGGGCGCGGCTGCTCGGCAGCGTCTCGGCGGCGCTGGAGGAACGGAAAAACGGCGAAGAGATCCGTCGGATCACTCAGGCGTGGGAGAAGGAGGCCGAGGAAATGAAGGCGCTTTACCCGGGCTTCGATCTGCGGCGGGAGATACGGGAAAACAGCGGTTTCGCATCGCTCCTGCAGGCCGGCGTCGGCGTGCGGCGGGCCTGGGAGGCGGCCAATCTGGAGGCCATTCTGGGCGAGGCGATGCGCTACGCCGCCGTGACCGCGGGCAAAAAAACGGCGCAGGGCGTACTGCGGCAGGCCGGAAGGGTGCAGGAAAATTCCGTGCTGGACCGCGCTTCCTCGCTCTCGCACAGGGACGTGAACAGCCTGACGGGGCCGGACATTCTGAAGATCCTGGACGCCGTAAGCCGCGGCGCAACGATCAAATTTTAATGAAAAAGGAGAAACACATGGAGTACAGAAACATCAGACTGACGCATTTTTCCGCGGGGGACGTGATGAACGCCACCGCGGGCACCGTGGAGCAGGGCGTGATCACCGATGAAAACGCCCTTTCCCCGGAAATGAAGACCTTTTACGATAAAACGCTGATCACGCTGGCGGGCGCCAACCTGGTGCACGAGCAGTTCGGCCAGCGCCGCCCCATTCCGAAGCACGGCGGCAAGACCGTGGAATTCCGCAGGTTTTCCAAGCTCCCCAAGGCCCTCACGGCCATCACGGAGGGCGTGACCCCCGCCGGCAACAAGCTGAACGTGAGCGCCGTTTCCTGCACCGTGGACCAGTACGGCGATTACGTGGAGCAGACCGACATGCTGGAGCTCACCGCCGTGGACAACACCATCGTGGAAGCTACAAAGGAGCTGGCGAGCCAGGCGGGCCTGACGCTGGATACCGTGGTAAGAAACGAGCTCGTGGGCGGCACCAACGTGATGTACGCCCCCAAGGTGAGCGGCGGCACCGAAACCGAGATCACCCTGCGCGAGGATATTACGGCGGACTGCCGCCTGCGCGTGAAGGACGTGTTCAGAGCCGCGGCGGAGCTCAAGGCCGTCAACGCCCCCAAGATCGGCGGCAGCTACGTGGCCATCGTGCACCCCTACGTGGCCTACGACCTGATGCAGGACGCGGGCGAGCAGTGGATCGGCATCCAGAAATACGCGAACCCCGAAAACATCCTGAAGGGCGAGATCGGCACGCTTGCGGGCGTGCGCTTCGTGGAGAGCACCGAGGCCAAGATCTTTGGCCCCGCTGAGATCGCGGACGGCCTTTGCCGCCTCACCGCCGCCTCCGCGGTCTCCGCTTCCGCCTCCGTAACCGTCAACGAAACGCTCACGGCGCATTCCTTTACAACCCCGGTCCCCGTGTACGTCAACGGCGTCGCCAATACCGTAACGGCCATCTCCGTGGACAGCGGCACCGGCGCGGCCACGCTCACGCTGGGTTCCGCCGTTACCCTTTCCGAAGGGGATCTGATCTGCGGCAAGGGCGCGGGCAAGGACGGCAGCGCGGTATTCTGCACGCTGTTTCTGGGCGAAAACGCCTACGGCGTTACCGATATCGAGGGCGGCGGCCTGGAGCACATCGTGAAGCAGCGCGGCTACGGCAACGATCCGCTGAACCAGCGCTCCTCGGTGGGCTGGAAGGCCACGAAGGTGGCAAAGCGCCTGCTGGAGGAATACATGATCCGCTGTGAGAGCGGCTCGGAATTCTCCGCCACGGCGGAAGAAAACTAAAGGCAGGGTTAGCTTCATATTTCAGCTTATTGCTGAGGATTGAGTGTTGAGTATTGAGTGTTGAGAAAAAACTGTGACTGTAAGTTGTTTGCTGCAGCATAGGATTCTCAAAACGCAAAACCAAAAACGCAACACTTTGAAATTTATCGCTCTGAGCGGTAAATTTCAATCAAGAAAAAACGGCTGCGGGCAGGTTTGCCCTGCCCGCGGCCCGGGAGGAGAAAAAATGAAAAAGGAAATCGCAAAGAAAAAGGCCGAGGAGACCGAGACCGTGTTCATTCCCAAAGAATCGAAGCACGACGACGCGCTCTACATCGCGGTGAACGGCCGCAGGATGTTGGTGAAAAAGGGCGAAGCGGTCGCGCTGCCCAAAGCGTTCGCCGAAGTGGTAAAGGCCTCCTTCGCAGCAAAGGCGCAGGCTGAACGCTACATTGATTCCGTAAGCGCGGAGGGCTGAGCCCATGACGCTGAGAGAGGCCATCGAACGGTTTGACCGTTTGTATCCCAACGCGCTGGAGCCCGCCGCCAAGCGCGGCATCCTTTCGGAGTTTGACGGCCGCCTGTATTCCGAGGTGCTGGTGCATTACGAGGGCGCGCCGACCGTGTTTTCGGGCTATACGGAGCATACGGATCCCGATACCGTTCTGCTGGCGGCCTATCCTTACGACGACGTCTACCTCAGGCTCCTGTGCGCCGAAAACGATCTGATCTGCGGCGATATCGAGCGGTACAACAATGCCGCCGCGCTGTTCAACGCCGCCTTTGACCGGTATACGGACTATATCAACCGTACCCGCCGCCGCAAGCCGGGCGCGCGGATCCGGTACTGAACGGAGGGATACGATGCATTATCCGAAGTTATCCCGGCTGCCGCGCCGCAAAGGGCTGATCTCCGCGTTTTACGGTTACGAGCATCTGGAAAAGGTGCGCCCCGGCGCGTTCTACGACATGCAGAATCTCTCCGCGGACCGGTTCCCGCTGCTCTGTGTCCGCCCGGCGCGCAAACGCTGGTTCCGGGCTCTGAAAACGAACGGCGCGCCGGAACTGCTGCCCGTGGCGCCCGATACGCCCGTCACCGCGGCCGAAACCGTAAACGGCACGGTCACGCTGTGCAGCGAAACGGGTATCTTTTATTTCGGCCGTACGGTGCCGGACGCGCCCTTGGAGGCGGGCGTCACGAACCGCCGGATCATCCCCTTCGGCCGTAATTTTTTCGTTGCGCCGGACGGCAAATACGTGGTAACGGATGAAACCGGCGTAAAGGAGACCCGCCACGCGGCCTTTTCGCAGGCGCTGCTGGACGCGGAGATCGGCTACACGGACGACGCCGGAAACGCGATGCAGCTGAGCTTCGCGAACGCTGCCCCGCCCCCATCCCCTGCCGATGGGGAGATCTGGACCGATACTTCCGCCGGTACGATGCTGCAGAAGCGGTATACGGCGGGGGACTGGGAGACGCTCGGCGAGATCTATCTGCGTATTTCCCACGCCATGGCGGATCACTACGCCGTGCCCGGAGACCGGATCCGCATCAGCCTCGGTCAGATCACGGATGCCGCCGGTACGGTATACCGCACGGGCAGCGGCTGGATGCTCGTGCGCACCGCCGGGGTAGACGTTACGCCCACCTCGTACGTTGTTTCCGTGAAAAAAACCATGCCCGTGCTGGATCTGGCCGTGGAGCACGATAACCGCGTATGGGGCTGCCGCTTCGGCAAAAACGAAAACGGCGAATTCGTAAACGAGATCTACGCCAGCGCGCTGGGCGATCCCACCGTGTGGGACAGGTTCGAGGGGATCTCTACGGACAGCTACGCGGTGAGCCTCGGCTGCCCCGGCGCGTTCACCGGCGCCGCGGTGGTGGGCGGGGATCCGGTGTTTTTCAAAGAAAACTACGTGATCCGCGTCAGCGGCCTTACCCCGCAGGATTATACCCTCACCGTAACGCCCGCCCGGGGCGTAAAGGCCGGGCACGCCGCTTCCTGCGTTACGCTGAACGAAAAGATCTTTTACCTGAGCAGCGTGGGCGTGACCGTGTACGACGGCGCCCTGCCGTACGTGATCTCGCCGGAGTTCGATACCCACGGCTTTACGGATACCGCCGCCTTCGCGTGGAACGGCAAGTATTATCTGGCCGCCGCCGGAAACGGCACGCGCCGCATTTACGTTTACGATACGGCCACGGGACTGTGGCATGTGGAGGACGATCACGAAAACGTGCGGTTCTTCCTGCCGGTCGGCAGCACGATGTTCCTGCTGTGCCGGCCCGAGCCTTCCGCCCTGCGGTACGTCTTTATCGCGACGGATCCCGCCGCGCCCGCGCGCAATCTCCTCGGCCCGGAGGACGCCTCGCTGGTATGCGGCTACGAGGATCTGCCGCCCCGGGAATGGTTTGCCGAAACCGGCCGTCTGCTGACGGACGACGGCACCTCGATCCTGCGCGGGATCACCTTCCGCGTGTCGCTGGAAAAGGATGCGGAATTCCGTGCCGCGCTGCGGTGCGCGGGCGGCCGATGGATCCCGCTGTGCAGGGTCCGCACCCAAAAGGAGGAGGCGTTTCTGCTGCCGGTGAACACGCCGCGCTGCCACGGCTTTTCGCTGCGGCTTTCCGGCAAAGGCGGCTGCACGCTGCACAGCATCGCCCTGATCAGCGAAAAAACGGGGGAGGTGCAGGGCCTTGTCCGCTGAAAACAGTTCCCCGCGCGGCGGTCAGCCGACCGACGCGGCGCGGCTCTACGCGCTGCTGTATCAGCTTTCCGCGGACGTGGCGCGGCTGGAAAAGCTTGTAAGAGCCATGAAAAAAACCATAGAGGAGAAACGAAATGAGCAGTAAATATACGGCGCGGCAGCTGCTGGAAATGGCGATCAAAAAGATCGGCGTGGATCCGAACGCGGATCTGGACGGCGACAGCCGCATTACCCCGGCGGACGCCCGCATCGCCCTGCGGGAGGAGGAAAAAGAGCCGCAGTCCCCAGGGTATACCTACGCCCCGGACGGGAGGCTTGCCGGGATGCGCACGGAGATCCTGGACCGGCTGATGAACGAGCCCGCCGCGGCGGATTTCGATATCAATACGGACCGGCTCTATAACCAGTACCGGGAAATGTACGAAAAAAACGCCTCGCTGGCCGCGGAAAACGCCTTCGGGCTGGCAAGCGCATCCACGGGCGGCTACGGCAATTCCTACGCCGCCTCCGCCGCGGCCGCGGCCTACGGTAAATATATGGAGGGCCTCACGGACCGGGCGCTTCAGATCGGTGAGGCAAGCCGGAAGCAGCAGGAATCCGACCGGGCGGATCTCTACCGCCGCCTGAACGCGGTAAGCGATCTGGAAACCGAGGATTACAGCCGCTTTCAGGACCGTCTGCAGCTGGCCTTCAACGCGGCGAAGCAGGGCGATTATTCGCTGCTGGAGGCCATGGATATCGATACCTCCGCCCTTCGCCGCGGCGATATTACGGAGTTTGCGCAGTTCGCGGCAAAGTACGGCGACGTTTCCTACCTGCGCGCCATGGGCGTGGATCCCTCTGCGCTGACGGACGAGGCGGCGCTGGAGCGGGCCGTAACCGCCGCGAAATACGGCGATTACACCTACCTGAACGCGCTGGGCGTGGATACCTCCGCGGCGCAGTATAACGAGCTTCTGAAAACGGCCGCCGCCCTTGCGCAGTACGGCGATTATTCCGGGCTGGAGGCCCTCGGCGTGGACGTGAGCGCGTTAAAAGAAAAGGACCTGCTGGAGCGGGCCCTGTCGCTGGCAAAATACGGCGATTATTCGCTGCTGGGCAGCTTTTCGGAAAACCTCGGCAATCTCAAACAGAAGGTGAGCGTTACGGTGCAGAAGGGGGCCGAGGAGGCTTACGCCTACGGCGGCTACGCCTCGCTGATCCGCTATCTGAACAAACAGGTGGGCTACGGGCAGATCAACGAAGAGGCCAAAAAGCAGATCGTGCTTGTGCTCACGGGGAGGGAAGCATGAAAATTGAATGTCTGAACGGCCCGGTCCTTGCCGGGGAAAACGACGCCCGCGTGCTCACGCTGACGGTGGAAACGCCTTACCGCTCGCACTCGATCCGTCTGGGGCTGCGCACGCCCGCCGGGCGGCGGTACCTGACTCCGGAGATCACCCTCACGGACGGCCTTGGCACGTATCCGCTGCCCGCCGCCGTACTGGACGCCCCCGGGATGCTGCTGGCGCAGATCATTGCCGAAAACGCCGGGCTGCAGGTGGTCAAGAGCGAGATCTTCGCCTTCCCCGTGGAGCGCAGCATTCCCGCAGAGGCGGCGGAAACGGCGGAAACCGGGCTGATCACGCTGGGGTCGGTGAACAACGCGGTGCTTTCGCTCACCGCGGCGGTGGAGGCCCTTGCCCCGGTGGCGCAAAGCGGCAGCTATACGGACCTGACGGACCGCCCCGCCATTCCCGCGGTGCCGGAAAACGTTTCGGCCTTTACAAACGACGCGGGCTATCTCACCGCCCACCAGAGCCTTGCGGCGTATTCCACAACGGCGCAGATGAACGCGGCCATTGCCGCCGCCGTGCTGGACGCCGCCGGGATCGCCGTGGACGGCAGTCTGGTCCCGGGCAGTGAAAACCCGGTGCAGAGCAAGGTGCTGCAGGCGGCGCTGGAGAATAAGCAGGAGAAACTGACGGCGGCCACGGGCACGTTTACGCCGAATTATACGCCGGGGACGGGAAATAACCTGACCGTAAAGCAGGTGGGCAACGTGGTGTATCTGCAGGGGTATATCGTACCGACAAATAATCTGGCAGACGCGAGCGGGCACCATCTGGGCGATATCAGCGGCGTGGCAGCGCCGTCAAACCCCGTGTGGATGCTGCCGGTCACAACCACGGACGGCAACGATACGCATCCCGGATATATCGGTCTCGTAAGCGTGAACGATTCGATCTACGTCGGTATGACTGTAGACGAAACGGATACGGTCATGATCATTGACGCATTCTATTTAGTATAAAGGAGATAGATCAACATGGTAACAGTGAACAACAAAAACGGCGAAGGCGCCAGCGCCGTGTTTGAGTTTGTGGGCCTTTCCGGCGATACCAAGCCCACGGGCAAGATCGGCGGTACGGCGCGGAAGCAGGGCGAAACCACGGTGATCGTGGGCGCGCAGGAGATCGGCGTGAACAGTCTGTTTCTGGAGCTGGATACGCTGGACCTGTATTACTACACCGGCAGCGGCTGGACGAAGGCGGGAGGTTAAACGATGGATCTTTTGACGTTGGCATTGGCCAAAAAAGAAGGCGGCAGCGGCGGCAGCGGCGTGGAGATCTCCACGAACATCAACGACGACGCAACGAGCAACGTGAAGGCGGCGTCTCCCGCGGCGGTAAAGAGCTTTGTGGAAGGAAAAGAATACGTGACCGAGCAGAATCTGCAGAACAGCTATGCCACAAAATCGGCGCTCACCGAGGGGCTTGCGGTGAAGGCGGACGCAGCGTCGGTCAGCGCGGCGCTGGCGCTGAAGGCAAACGCGGCGGACGTAACGGCGCAGATCGCGGCGGCCATCGGCAGCGTATCTTCCTTTGAATATTATCTGTGCGGCGAGGGCGAATACGACGCGCAGACCGGGGTGCCGACGGTGCAGAATCCGGATACGGAGCACATCTATCTGGTGCCGACCAGCGGAACGAACCTGAACATGTACGGATATATCAACAGCACGTTCACGTTTCTGGGGACCACGGAAATGGATATGACCGGGTACGTGCAGGAGAACGATCTGGCGGAAGTGGCCTTCAGCGGCAGCTACGAGGATCTGGACGATACGCCGGATATTCCAACAAGAACCAGCGACCTGACGAATGACTCCGGTTTTATAACCGCGCCGGAAACGGTGATTTTCGAGAAAGCGCTGGCGTCCGGCGAAAGTTACGCTATGGGGAACGCGTTCATCGGCGGCGTAGAGCACGCGTATGCGTATGTGATTGAAATTACGCAGGAAATGTACCAAAAAACATTTGCGGAAACCGGAACCGTGTATATTAAACCGAACGGAACGGCTGCGAGCAAAACAACGTACGACGACGTTGCGGTATATATGATCAACGGGAAACCGACGGAAACGGGCGCGGAAACAGGTTTTGATGTTGTGGACAGCACAAAGCCGTGCTGTGGGATATCGGTTTATGAGGACGATGAATCCAGTACAGGATACGCCTCAATGATAGTGTCAAGCTCGCCGGTGGATAATATCACGTGGCAGCTGGTGACGAGAGGCTCGTACCTGACGGAGCACCAGAGCATTGCGTCCATTGCCGCGGCGCTGAATCTGGCGCAGGTGGCGTACACGGGGAGCTATAACAATCTGTCAAACACACCGACGATCCCGACGATCAGCAAGAATATCAACAGCGACGCAGGCAGCGACGCGAAGGCGGCAAGCCCCAAAGCCGTAAAAACGTTCGTGGAAGGCAAGGGATATCTGACGCAGCACCAGAGCCTTGCAGACGTGAACGCAACGCGGCTGAACGGGCTTAAAATCTCTGTGGATACGGAAGCGCCGGACGCCGGGACTCCGAACTCGACGATCACCATTGTGGTGCCGGAATAAGGTGAGCGTATGTCGGAGCAGATTACGGTCACATGCAAACCGAAACAGCTGGTATACAGGAACGGCAACTATAATCTTACGTCGAAATCGTGGGATAACAATACCGATACGTACGATAGCATAGACAACGGCGCGGGAGGCCGTCCCGCAACGCTGCTGCTGAATCTTTCCGCCGTGCCGGGTAACGCGGTGATCAAAAAGGTAAGATACCGGCTGCTGCTGTACAGAACGGGAAATGCATCTTACTGCGCGCTTCAGGCGGCGCTGGGGTATGCGGACAGTCTGACGAATAACATATCCGCACAGCACAGAGTGACGGACTATAAGGACATCGGCCTTTCCGCATATAAAGTAAAAGAGGAAACCAGCGCGGAGCAGAGCATCACGAGCGCGCAGAGCGCGCAGATCCTGAACGCGCAGTATCCGATCGTATGGATGAACGGTTACGGTACGATGCGGTATTTTGAGATCTACGTTGACGTGACGTACGAGATCCCCGTCGGTGAAATATACGTGGGCGATCAGCAGGCAACGGAAGTGTACGTGGGCACGAAAAAGGCGTCCGCTGTATACGTGGGAACCAAAAAGGTGTTGTAGGAGGCAGTATGGCAAAGTTTTTAACGCCGGACAAGATCCGGACGGAATACGGGCTGGAGATCAGAGAGAAGATCCTTCCGGACGGCAGCGCGTACAAGCCGAACAGACTGCTGCTGCACCGGAAGCCGGAATACGTAACGATCCACAATACGGCGGATATCAACGAGGCGCCGGGCACCAACGACGCGGAGCAGTACGCCAGAGCGACGCACAACGGCGCCATGGGCGGCGTCTCCGTTCATTACTATATTGACGAAACGGACTGCTGGCAGCTGCTGAGCGAGTACGAAATGGGGTATCACGCGGCGGACGGCAATACCGGACCGGGCAACGGCACCAGCATTGCCATAGAGATCATCATGGACGGTTCCGGCAGCAAAGAAGATACCGAAGCGGAGGACCGCGGGGCCTTACTCGCGGCCATTCTGCTGCACCGGCACGGGCTGACCATTGACCGGCTGAAAACGCACCGGGATTGGTATCCGAAAAAATACTGCCCGGCGTACATCCTGCCGCATTGGGACAAATTCCGGCTGAAGGTTATGGACTACAAGGACGCAATCGAGCATCCGGGCGACGTGGACCGCGACGGGAAGGTCACAACGAAGGACGCGCGGCTCACGCTGCGGGCGGCCATTGGGCTGGAAAACCTGAAACGGGTGCAGCGCGTGGCGGCGGACGTGAACAGGAATAACAAGGTGGACGTGGACGACGCGCATCTGATTTTACAGAAATGCATCGGGAGGAAGGACGGATGAAAAACGCACTGTGCATCGGCGTCGGAACGATCGGCGCGTGGATCGCGGGCCTGTTCGGCGGGTTCGACGCCGCGCTCATTACGCTGACGCTGTTTATGGCGGCGGATTATCTCACGGGGCTGACCGTGGCGGGGGTGTTCCACCGCTCCCCGAAGACCGAAACGGGCATGCTGGAAAGCCGCGCCGGGTTCAAGGGCCTGCTGCGCAAGGGCGGTATGCTGCTGGTGGTGCTGATCGCCTGCCGGCTGGATCTGTTGCTGGGCTCGGATTTCATCCGGGACGCCGCCGTGATCGCCTTTGCCGCCAACGAGACGATTTCCATTATTGAAAATCTTGCGCTCATGGGCGTGCCGGTGCCGAAGATCCTGACCGAAGCCATTGAGATCCTCAAGAAGAAATCTGAAGAATGATCGCGCCGTGGGCGCGATCGGGAGGGTGTGCCTTCAGCGCGGGAGAATGCGCCTGCGGCGGGGGAGGATGTGCCTTCGGCGGGGGAGAGATTTCAATATCTAAATACCCCGCGAGCGCAGCGAGCAACCTCCCGCGAGCGAATGCGAGCAAGCTCCCGCGCCGTAAGGCGCAAAAAAAGTCCCTGACCTTGCGCCAGGGACTTATTTATCATTCTTCAAAGCAGGCGTCTGTTTTTACCCGGATCGCGGGCCGTACGCCTTCCAGAACGGTTTCACCGAAAAAGACGGGATAACCTGCGGTGGAAATGCGGTTATCGCTGTAGCCGATGCATACCAGATCCGCGTCCTTCCCGCGGTTGCGCAGCCACCATCGCATACAGTAATCTGTACCGGTGGGCAGGCGGTAACCGCCCGGTGAGTAATCGCTTACGTGTTCAACGAGAAGCCCTTTCTGCAGCGCGTAAGGCGTGGGCAGCACGGGCAGGTTTCCCAGCGCGTGTACGGTTTTTTCCAGTTCGTGGGAGCTCAGCAGAAATACTTTATCCAGCGTATCCAGACTTTCGATTTTACCCGGTATGTCAACGGAGACAGAGTCGCTGCGATGTGTTGGATCCGGTACCCGTACGGGCAGTGTGAGCGGATGGGGATCGCGGTTATCGTTTTTTACCTGCAGGATATCGGCTTTTTCCTCTGCGGTAAACGCCATGTCGTAAAAGGTCCAGTTCAGCCAGCGGCGGAGCGAGCACCGTTCCCACGTGGTCTCTTCATAAACCTCGTGGTAGTGCATTGCTTCGATCGCGTATTTTGACAACAGCAGCAGGCTGTCGCCGTCTGCTTCCATTACGATCCATTCGATCGGGTCGAGGCTGTCCCCGTTTCTGATATGATATTTCCCGAACAGAACGGTTTCTCCCGGTTGTATGTTGCTCATAAAAAGCCTCCGTATGGTACCGGCGGTCCGCCGTTATTCCTCCAGAAACGCCTGGATCGTCTGCAGGTATTCCAGTACCGTTTCGTCCACGGCGGCGTAGATCTCGTGCTTGCATTTTTTAAACTGCACGAGGCGGCCGTTCGGGAGCTGGGAGATGAACTCGTTTTCCTTTTCGCTGATCACGCTGCTGTCCTCCTCCGGCTGGCAGAGCAGCACGGGGATGGTGATATTTGCGTTGCGCTTGGGGTCCAGATTCTTTTTCGCCACCTTCATGGCTTCCCGTACCCAGCTGTAAGAGGCGGAGGCGGTCTTCAGCTTGTCGTTCGCCAGCCGCTTGGCGTGGTAGTAGTCAAAGCGTGCCTTGCTGGTATCGTGGCTGTTTTCGTAGGTGCGGTCCGGCTGAAAACCGTGGTGGATGAACACCATCTGATCCCGCTTGCCGATGGCGCAGAAGAGCCCGGTGAGCAGCTTCGTGGCGGCGGGGGAGACGGGGCCGGAATTGGCCTGGATCATGGGCGCGCTGAGCACGGCTTTCCGGAATACGCCGGGGTAGGTCTGCAGGTACTGCACCGCAATGGCGCCGCCCATGGAATGCGCGTAAATATACAGCGGCGTATCGCCCGCGGCGGGCTTCACCACGTCCGTTACGAACTTGTTGAGGTCTTCCACGTATTCCTCAAAGCGGTCCACTGTGACCACCTCGAAAGCCTCGGGGTGCTTACGGTAAGAAAGGCCGTGGCCGCGGTTGTCGATGGCGAACACGCTGTAACCCATCGTGATGAAATTATAGCTCATCTCGCGGAATTTTTCGGCGCTCTCGGTAAAGCCGTGCACGATCACCACCGTGCCCGGGGCGCCGGGGGTCAGATACTGCTCGTAGTGGATCTGTTTGCCGTCAAAGCTCTCAAAATATCCGTCCTGCCGCCGCTCGGCCAGAAACGGCTCCACCACCGTTTTCATGGTTTCTTCGTAGCCGGTTTCGCTTACGGGGATGCTCGTGATCTTCATTGATAGTCTCCTTTTTTTGTTTTTTTACGAATAATGTGACGTTGCTTAACAAATTAAAAATTAATAATTAAAAATTAAAAATTATGGGACCTGCGGCCGGCATTATATATCTCTGTTCTTACAAAAAAACCGATAGTTACGGGGAATAAAATCGGGTAAGGGCGGAGCCCTTCCGTAATTATTAATTATTAATTTTTAATTTTTAATTGAATCGCCAAATTGTAATTTATAAATCCGTTTCCACGAAATCCATTGTAACATTCCAATTCAAAAAAAGCAATATTTAACAAAAACTTATTTACTTGTACGAAAAAAGATGGTAAACTGAAACGGTAAGGGCGGGCGCGTGCCCGCGATGGGAGAATCATATATGCTGCATTATTCCGAATACGTAAAAAACTTAACTTCGCAATACCCGGAAGAGGCCCGTACGCTGTTTGCCGAGGTGGAGCGGAAGCTCGATGACGAGCCGGTGTTCGGCGAGCGTTTCGACGCGCTGATCACCGCCTATATGATCAACGAGACCATGGATCTGGATACCGCGCTGGACGGGGCCAAGGCGCTGGCGGATGACATGGGCTACCACGAATATACGCTGCATTTCATCTTCATCATGAACTGCACCGAGATCCTGAAGGGCCGCTATGCCGCCGCCGGGATCCCCGATACGGTGTTCAACGAATCGGTGGACGACCTCCGGTGCAAGCTGCTGGAGTGCATGGAGTGCGAGCACGTGCCCGGCACCTTCGTTGCGGGCTGGAACAACGGCTACCTGAAAATGAAACGCTTCGCCTACGGGCGCTTCCAGTACGAGGAACGGATCTTCGGCTTCGATTTTGATTTCGTCACCTCTTCCGGGCGGCGCCTCGTGCACGGCGATCCCTATATCAATTTCCATATCCCGTCCTCCGGCATCCCGCTGACGGACGAGGTGCGTTTTGATTCCTACCGCAAGGCCTACCCGCACTATAAGCACCTGTTCAAGGACGGTATCGTGGTGTTCGGCTGCGGTTCGTGGCTGCTGTACCCGCGCCACCGCGAGTTTCTGCCGGAGTGGATGAACATCCGCCGCTTTATGGACGATTTCGAGATCGTCAGCTGGGAGGAAAAGGAGCATTTCGGCAACGACTGGCGCGTGTTCGGCCATTATACGGAGCTGCCGCTGGAGCAGTGGCCCAAGGATACCGCGCTGCGCAGGGCCTACGCGGAGTGGCTGCTCTCGGGGCACAAGGCCGGGGACGGCTTCGGCATCTTTTTATTCGACGGCGAAAAAATCATCAGATAAACGGAGGCAATACCATGAAAACGTTTGTATTCCAGGGCGATTCCATTACGGACGCCGGCAGAAGCAGAGATAACGATACGTACCGCGGCAACGGTTATCCCACCCTCGTGGCGGGGCATCTGGGCTATCAATATCCCGGGCAGTTCCGCTTTCTGAACCGCGGCGTCAGCGGCGACCGGGTGGTGGATATCAATTCCCGCATCCGGAGGGACCTGATCAATCTGGAGCCCGATTACGTCAGCATCCTCATCGGCATCAACGACGTCTGGCACGAGATTGGCGGCCGCAACGGCGTAAACAACACCAAATTCTATAAAACCTACTGCGATATCATAGAGGAGCTGCTCGGGATGTGCCCGGGCGTGACCGTGTTCATTTTAGAGCCCTTCGTGCTGGAGGCCGCCGCCACCAAGGACAATTGGGATATCTTCCGCCGCGAGACCGCCATGCGCGCCGAAAGCGCAAAGCGCGTGGCCGAAAAATACGGGCTCGTGTTCGTGCCGCTGCAGGCAAAGTTCGATGCGCTTCTGGCCCAAGCACCCGCGGATTACTGGCTGCACGACGGCGTCCATCCCACCGCCATGGGCCACGCCGTGATCGCCGAGGCGCTGGAAGCGGCCTTTGAGGCAGAGCTGAAGAAGTAAAGTTCAGTTTGCCGGGATGTTTAGAATTAAAAATTAAAAATGGAAAATTAAAAATTAAGGTGGCGGCTAAAGCCGCATTTTATCAAAGATACTTACGATTTCGCCATATATTATCGGGTAAGGGCGGAGCCCTTCCGTAATTTTTAATTTTTAATTATTCATTTTTCATTACCGCGGTAAAAATCAAATAAACAACGAATCAACATAAACAGGAGTGAATCATATGAAACACACGTTAAAACGTATTCTGGCAGTGCTTCTCTGCCTTGTCCTCATCGGTTCGGTTTCTTCCGTGGCCTTTGCTGACAGCAGTCTGGAGCATGCCGAAGAGGACTATGATTACTGGAACGCCCTTTGGGAGAGTTCCACCATGCCGGACGAGACCAAGGACGCCTACGCCGTCTTTATGAACTACCTGATGGGCATTTTCAATAACATCGGCAAGATCGGCCCGGTGAACACGGATACCTCCGGCGCGGGAACGCAGGCCTTTATCACGCTGCTGCGGCAGATCGTGGCGCGGGCGCTGAACGCCCTTTCCAACCTCGTCATCAACAACGGTCTCGCGGGCGGCCTTGCCACCTTCGTGCCCGGCAGCGGGGAAGTGGAAAGCTACGAGGACTTCGATCTGGACGCCTACGCGGGCTTCTATGCCGGTATGGATAAATTCATTGCCGAGGTGGGCGCGGGCAACGTATGGAGCCTCGGCTACAGCGAAAAGAGCATCCTGCCCGCGGATCTGGCCGAAAAGGGCTACGCCAAGGGCGCGTACCTGCCCAACATCTTCTGCAAAGAGACGTATCGGGACGACGACGGCGTAAGCGAGGACCTGCGTGTGCGCACCATCGTGCTCAACGACGGCTCGGGCTCCGGCAACGTCTCCTTCAGCGTCATCGACGCCATCGGCATCGCCAACGCGGACGTGCGCGCGATCAGGGAAGCGCTGAAGGATTTCGCGGACGAAAACAACTTCATCTCCATCAACGTCTCCTGCTCCCATACCCACACGGGCATCGACCTGCAGGGCATCTGGACCAACCCGGTGAACAACCTGTTTACGAACATCTTTACAAGCAGGGTCTCCTACGGCGTGGACCGCACCTTCCTGCAGACCGTGACGGACGCCACCGTTGCCAGCGTAAAGGAGGCCACCGCCGACCTGAAGACAGGTAAGCTCTATTCCGCCGTGATGGATATCTCCGATTACGTGTGGGACCGCACCGCGCCCTACGCGCTGGATACCAACCTCTATAAGCTGGAGTTCGTGCCGGATGACGCCGGCGCAAAGCCCACCGTGATCGCTTCCTTCGGCTGCCATCCCGAATCCGCCAGCTACGACTGGAACGCCCCCGCGGACGGTTCCCGGTACGATACCAAGCTGAGCCCCGATTTTATCTGGTATATGGAAAAGGTGATGAACGCCGCGGGCTATAACTTCATCTTCATTCAGGGCGACGTGGGCACAGTCACCTCCCGGAGAACGCCTTCCAACGACGGTCTGGATACGGACGCCCATTCCACCGCCATGCGCTACGGCTACGAGATGGGCTATATCACCCTTACCATGAGCATGACCGAGGCCGAACGCATCCGCGTCAATGAAGCCACCGGCGACCGCCTCGGCGTGGCCGAAAACGCGGGCAAGGAGGGCTATACCGTATGGTACGAGGGGCTTGCCACCGTACCGGCCGAGGAAGTAAAGCCGCTGCTGAATATCGCGCACACCGCCTTTACGATCCGGATCGAGAACAACCTGATCGCCGCCGCGGGCAAGACCGCGCTGGCCGATAACAAGGTGCTCAAAGATAAATCCGGCAATTTCTACACCGTGACCGAGCTGGGCTATATGGAGCTGGGCGATACCTTTAAGGTATACCTGAGCCCGGGCGAGACCTTCGGCGAGCTGCTTGTGGGCGGCGAGGGGCTGATCGGCTTCCCGTACGAGTGCATCCGCGACAGGCTGGGCGAGAACGTGATCGTATTCGACCTGATGAACGACGCCGCCGGCTACGTGGAAAACGACGCCACCTTCGTTTACGTGGGCATCCAGTACGCCGACGAGGCCAATTACGACGGCGACAGCTGGGGCATCGTATCCTACGGCGAGCATACCGGCTCCACCATGATCGGCAAGCTCTACGACCTTGTTGCGAGCGTAAAATAAAAATTAATACGGGGGGCGGTTCCATGAAACATCAACAAAAGACAAGGAACCGTCCCCTGTCTTTATGTCTTTATGGCGAAATTGGAATAACAAAATCAGTTGCGTGTTTTACAGTTTTAATATGTGTGAGGATACGTATGCAAAAATCATGGCGCGGTAAATTATATATTATTGTTTTTATTTGCTCCGGTATTGCAATACTGACCGGTTGTTGTATATTCCCCTTTTTTCCATCCTTTTTTCAAACGTTTTTTCCGGCCTTGTGTAAAACAGAAACAAATACGGATTATATACTGCAAAAAAACAAATGCATGCAATGGGTCTTTTATGGAATAGATTCCGACAGTAACGATAATTGTTACCTTGCTTTTGATACATCTGTTTTTGTGTACGATCCGCAGGGAAACTATTTATATCGATACCAACGACCTGTTTTAGGAAGCTCTTATGATTTTTCCATTGAGAACGATACGCTCTGTTTTTGGTTTGCCCGTTCTGATACTGTGTATCATTTTTCATTGAACGGGTATTTGATCGGAAATCGGTCTTTTGAATTCGGGGAAGAGCCTCAATATAATAGTTTTATTGAACAGAGGAAGTGTTATAAAAACAGTATTCTGAAATATCAATATCATTCTCTTTTCGGGTTTTGGTGGGTAACAAACAGCAACAATCAAATCATTACTCACATCCCTTTTTTCATGTATTTCATTAAAGTCTCCATTGTCCTTTTCCTTTGCTGCTTGATTATTATCATCCACAAAGGTTTTATGGTTTTTGTGAAGTCAGAACGAAAGACAGAGGACGGTTCTCTGTCTTGACCTGAAATATCAATAAAAGACAAGGAACAGTTTCTGCCTTCTTTTGATTGACAAAAGGCAAAAATGACGGTATAATATAACTGCACTTCGGATCGCCGTAAATATTGGAGCGTATATGCAGTATATTCATAGAGAGCTTGAGCGGAAATTTCTGGAAGCGGACAGGTTTTTCAAAGCTGTTCTTGTAATAGGGGCAAGGCAGGTGGGAAAATCCACGATGCTGAAGGAGCTTGCAAAAGAACAGAACAGAACGGTCGTTACGATGGATAACGACTATGTGCGGGAGCTTGCGTTGAGCGATCCCCGTCTGTTTTTTCAAACGTATAAACCCCCGATCCTGATCGACGAGATCCAGAAAGCGCCCAATCTTCTGGAGTATATCAAGGTCATGTGCGATGAAAGCGAGGCGCGGGGCAGATTCTGGCTTACCGGCTCCCAAAGAAAGAAAATTATGGAAAGATCCCGCGAAACGCTTGCGGGGCGCCTTGGCATTCTTCGTCTTTACGGCCTTTCCTACCGGGAGAAGCTGGGCGTTCTCGATCCTGTTCCGCTTGATTTTTCAATGGACTGCCTGATGAAGCGAAAAGCGCTTTTGCCCGACAACGATATTATCGATATCTTCGAACACGTCTGGAAAGGCGGTTTCGCGGACGTGCAGAACGCCTCCGGAGAAATGGCGCAGACGTACTATCAGTCGTATATCGATAATTATCTGATCGCGGACGCTGTAAATGACGAAGGGATCGCGGATATTGACGGTTTCAAGCGGTTTATCCGCGCGTGCGCCGCTCTGGTAGGGAATCTGGTAAACTACAGAACGCTCGGCGAAGCGGCAGGCGTTTCCGATCAGACCGCGAAAAAGTGGCTCGGCGTCCTGCAGGATATGGACGTCGTCTATCTTCTGGAACCGTATTCCAACAACGAGCTGCAGCGCCTGATCAAAACGCCGAAGCTGTATTTCTGCGATACCGGCCTTTGCGCGTACCTGACAAGGTGGCTGACGCCGGATTCGCTCAGGGAAGGCGCATTCAGCGGACATATTTATGAAAACTACGTTGTTATGGAATTGGTAAAAAACTACGCTTACGCAAGGGACGGTGCGCTTCTGAGCTTCTACAGGGACGACAACGCCAAGGAGATCGACGTTTTTGTGGAAGAGAACGGTATGATCCACCCGCTTGAGATCAAAAAAAGCGCGAATCCCGAAAAGAAGGAGATCCGCAAGTTCAACGTGATTGAAAAGACGTCCCTGAAACGCGGCTGCGGCGGGATCGTTTGTATGTTCCCGTCGCCCTTTCCCATCGATCAGACGAACAGTTTTATACCGGGCAATCTGATCTGACCGTGATTAAGATTATGATTGTGTTTGGAAGGAGTTGCTGAAATGAAAAATCCCATCGGGTTTCTGTTTTCCACCGAAGAGACCGAAACCCACGTTTCCAACAGGGAAGTGCTTTCCTACGCCACGGGCCTTGCGGGGCAGAACATCTCTTACGGCTTTACCAGCAGCCGCCTGACCTATTTCTACGAGAACCACGCGGTCAGCCAGGCGCATGCCAGCATCGTGGGCAAGCTGATGACCTATACGTATATCTGGGACGCGGTAAACGATATGCTGGTGGGCGCGTGGGTGGACAGGGCGCGGCATAAGCCGTTTCAGAAGATGCGCCCGTATCTGCTCTACTTTCCGCCGCTCATCGGCCTGCTGTGCGCCTTTATGTTTATGCGCATGGGCTCCAACGACGCGTTCAAGCTCGTGTATCTGGGCTTGCTGTATTTCGTGTGGGATCTGCTTTATTCGTTTCAGGACGTGGGCCTGTGGGGTCTGCTGGCGCTCTCCAGCCCCCATTCGCACGAGCGCAGCCGCATCGCCCAGTGGGTATCCATCGGCGCGGGCGCGGGCGGCACGGTGGCCGGCGCGTTCCCCATCTTATGGGACGTGCTCAAGGGCACGCTGCCGGAAAGCCGCATCTTTACGATCTTCGCCTTTGTGTTCGGCCTCGGCGGCGAGATCCTGAGCCTGCGCGCCGCCAAATTCCGCGAGCGCGTGGATTCCCCCGTGCAGCAGGAGGAGAGCATCTGGCAGTCGCTTTCCATCGTCCGGCACAACCCCACGCTGATTTTCATATCGCTGGCGCGGTTCTCGCAGGGGCTCTCCCCCAAAATCAACCAGACCTATTTCTTCCAGAGCGAATACCGCAATTCCACGTCCGCGCTGCTCAAGGGCGGTTCGGCGGAAGTGATCTACGGCATCCTCTCCGGCGCGCCCGGCGCGGTCGCGCTGCTGTTTGCCAACAAATTCATTGATGCGGTGGGCGGCATGAAGAAAACGCTCATCCTCTCGCAGGTCACGGCCATCGTGATGCGTCTCGCCGCCTTCGGGCTCTGCCGCATCCCGGCGCTGCACTACGCAAAGCCGCTGGGCTTTGTTGTGATGTGCCTGCTTACGGCGGTGTATAACGTCCCCGGCGGGCTGATGGATATCTGCCACCGCTCCCTCACCAGCGATTCCATAGACGAGGTGGAACTGAAAACCGGCGTGCGCAGCGAGGGCGTCTCCTTCAGCATGCAGAACTTCACCACCAAGCTCACCTCGGGCGTGAGCACCCGCATCCAGAACTTTTTCCTGTACAACGTGCTGCGGTACGTGGCCTACGACGACGAGAACTACATCTCCATGCAGGGCGAAAAATTCTATAAATGGCAATACCCGCTGTTTATGCTGGGGCCCATCGTGGGAGCCGTGCTCTATATCCTGTTCATCAGCTTCGTAAAGGACGATAAGCAGCACCGCGCCGAAGTGGAGGAGGCCTTAAAGGCCCGCCGCGCCGCCGCGGCGGAAGCGGAAGCCGCCCAGGCGGAAATCAATTAATAAAATTTAATAAAAATTTTAAAAAGATTACAGATTTTAATATTGACAATTGTCTTTCATTGTGGTTTAATGATTGCACGAAAGACGAAGACGGAATTAATGTGTGCGAAACAGGTCTCAGAGAACCGGCGGTGGGTGCGAGCCGGCGGCCATGCCGCAGACAGTCTCCTTCCCGAGTCGGCTTTGTGAAAGCGCAAGCGAGTAATAAAGCCCGGCCGCCCCGTTACAGGCTCAGGATTTGCATGAATCCGAAAAGTGCCCGCGCTTTGCGCGGGAAGCAGGGTGGTACCGCGGAGAAATTCGTCCCTGAGGCAGAAAATGCCTCAGGGCTTTTTTGAAGTAAGAAGTAAGAGTGAAGAGTGAAGAAGAAAGGATGGGCTCCGCCCATACCCGATAATATTGGAGGAACAAAAATGGACAGAGAAGTACGCGTGAGCGACGTTACCATGAAACGCCTGGAAGGGCAGGCCGGGGACGCGCTCTCTTTTAAGGAGAAGCTGGAGCTTGCAAAGCTGCTGGACCGCCTCGGCGCGGCCGTGATCGAGATCGAGGGCGTCTCCCGCCCCAAGGTGGATGCGCTGCGCATCAAATCCATTGCGGCGGCGGTCAAAAACAGCGTCGTGGCGGCTCCCGTCACGCTGGACGAAGAGAACGTGGACGTCGTGTGGAACGCGCTCTGCGGGGCCAAATGGCCGCGGCTGCAGGTGGTGGCCGCCGTCAGCCCCATGCAGATGGAATATATCTACCATAAAAAGCCCGCCGTCATGCTGGAGGCCATCAGAGCGACGGTGGCTTACTGCGCCGCTAAGACGCCCAACGTGGAGTTCATTGCGGACGACGCCGCCCGCAGCGACGAGGCGTTTCTGGCAAGCGCCGTGGAGGCCGCCATCGAAGCCGGGGCAAAGACCGTCACGCTGTGCGACGCGGCGGGGAACCTGCTGCCGGAGGAATTCCGCGCGTTTCTGGAGCGGGTAAAAGAGGCCGTCCCCGCGCTGCAGACGGTCACGCTGGGCGCGGCCGTGGATAACGGTCTTTCCATGGCGGACGCCTGCCTTGTGGCCGCCGTGGGCGCGGGCGCGCGGGAGCTGAAGGCCGCCGCCTACCCGATGAAAACGGCCTCCCTGCAGAACGTCTCCAAGGTGTTGGCGGACCGGGGCGAGACCTTCGGCGTGTACACCTCGGTGCGTACGGTGGAAATGAAGCGCATCACCCAGCAGATCGAAAGCATCTTCCGCGGTGAAAAGGGCAAGGCCGCCCCGGCGGAGGAGACCGGCAAGGCCGGCGCGGATACGCTGGTGCTCTCGCAGCACGACGATAAAGAGGCGGTGCTGAAGGCCGCCGCGGCCATCGGCTACGAGCTGAGCGAAGAGGACGGCGAAGCCGTATGGCGCGCCTTTTCCGAGATCGCCCGGCGGCGCGAGCAGATCGACGCCCGCGAGCTGGACGCCATCGTGGCGGCGGCCGCCATGCAGGTGCCGCCCACCTATATATTGAAATCCTACGTGATCACCAGCGGCAATCTGACCCGCGCCATGGCCACCGTGGTGCTGGTGCGGGACGAAATGGAATTTGAGGGTACCGGCGTGGGCGACGGCCCGGTGGACGCCTCCTTCAAAGCGCTGGAAACGGCCGTAAACGCCCATTACGAGCTGGATGAGTTCCAGATCCGCGCCGTCACGGAGGGCCGCGAGGCCATGGGCGAGACCGTGGTCCGCCTGACGCACAACGGCAAGCTTTACGGCGGGCGCGGCATTTCCACCGATATCGTGGGCGCCAGCATCGGCGCGTACGTCAGCGCCCTGAACAAGATCGCCTACGAGGAGGAGCAGACGGTATGAGGCTTTCCTTTTCCACCCGCGGCTGGACCCAGCCCTGGGACGAGCTCGTTTCCACGGCCGAGGATATGCGTTTTTCCGGCATCGAGCTGTATAACGTCCACAAGCGGGAAGACCTTCTGGGGCGCGGCGGCGCGTTCCATAAATATAACGTGGCGGCCACGGTGCGCGGTTTGAAAGAGAACCGCTTGGCCGTGCCTTGCTTCGATACCTCCGTAGACCTTGCGGATCCCGCGGCGGATCTCAGCGCCGTCAAAGGGCTGATCGTTCTGGCCAAAAGCGCCGAAACGCCCTACGTGGCGCTGTTCGCTTCCCAAAACAGCGAAACCGTTGCCGAAAATCTGCGCACGCTTTTGCCCGCGGCGGAAAAAAGCGGCGTCACGCTGCTCGTCAAAACCACCGGCGCATATGCCGATACCTCCCTTCTGCGCGAGCTGCTGGAAAGCTTTGCCAGCGACGCGCTCGCGGCCCTGTGGGATCTGCACCATCCGTACCGCGACTGCGGCGAAACGGCGGATACCACCATCAAGAACCTCGGCGCGTACGTAAAGCACGTGCACCTGCGCGATTCCAACGACGCCGGGGAATACGAGCTGATCGGCGAGGGCACGCTGCCGCTGGAGAGCATGATGCGCGCGCTGTATTCCATCGATTACGACGGCTATATCTCGCTGGAATGGAAAACGGACTGGATGGAGGATCTTACGGATATCGAGATCATCTTCCCCTATTTCGTGAACTACATGAGCCGCTTCGAGGATACGCGCGGCAGCAAAAAAAGCCTGTACCCGAACCACGACGGCACGGGCCAGTACGTGTGGAAGCACGACGAGCTGATCAATCTCACCTTCCCGCAGGTGCTGGACCGTATGGTGGAGGAATTCCCGGACCAGTACTGTTTCAAATACACCACGCTGGATTACACCCGTACCTACGAGGAGTTCCGCGAGGACGTGGATACCTTTGCCCGCGCGCTGGTATCTCTGGGCGTGCGCGCCGGCAGCAAGGTGGCCATCTGGGCCACCAACGTGCCCGCGTGGTATCTCACCTTCTGGGCTGCCACCAAGCTGGGCGCGGTGCTGGTCACCGTGAACACGGCGTACAAGATCCACGAGGCGGAATACCTCCTGAAACAGTCCGATACCCACACGCTGGTGATGATCGAATCCGCGTTGGATTCCGATTACCGCGGCATTATCAACCGCCTGTGCCCGGAGCTGGCCGAAACCGAGCCCGGGAGGCCTTTGCACTGCAAAAAACTGCCGTTCTTAAGAAACGTGATCACGGTGGGCTTCCGCCAGCCCGGCAGCCTGACGCTGGAGGAGGCGATGGCCCGGGCGCACATGGTGCCCAAGGAGGAAGTTTACGCCATGGCCGCGCGCGTGCGGCCCAACGACGTATGCAATATGCAGTACACCAGCGGCACTACCGGCTTCCCCAAGGGCGTAATGCTCACGCACTACAACGTGGTGAACAACGGCAAGTGCATCGGGGACCGCATGGGCCTTTCCACGGCGGACCGCATGATGATCCAGGTGCCCATGTTCCATTGCTTCGGCATGGTGCTGAGCATGACGGCCAGCATGACCCACGGCGCCACCATGTGCCCGCTGCCCTATTTTTCCGCCAAAAGCGCGCTGGCCTGCGTGGATAAGGAGCGCATCACCTGCTTCAACGGCGTGCCCACCATGTTCA
>JAEEGL013278154.1_pt1 | contig 31063 bp, 24 predicted proteins | sample 9134231 | NCBI WGS metagenome assembly JAEEGL01 (sample SAMN16246548, study PRJNA631951) | gut metagenome | biome: gut microbiome; feature: rumen; material: fiber-attached | host: Bos | place: Iran: Karaj | collected 2018-10
ACGAGGTACAGGTTGGAACAACAGATTCAGCTAACTCAGTTCAGAATCAGATGATAAAGACTGAAGAGATCCAGACACAGATCGATAAGGTAACAGGAGTTTCAAGCGATATCGGCGCAAGTGTTGACGGAGCACTTGAAGCCATCAATGAAGGCCGTGCCAATATCAATAAGCTTATCGAACAGTCAAAGATCTCCGAGAATGCAGGAAATGAAGTTATCAAAGAGGCTGAAGGTCTTAAGTCATCCACAGACCAGATGGAGACCATCGTTTCACTTATCCAGAGCGTTGCTTCGCAAACCAGTCTTCTTGCACTTAATGCTTCCATCGAGGCAGCAAGAGCGGGCGAAGCCGGAAAGGGCTTTGCGGTAGTTGCAAGCGAGATCAGTAACCTTGCAAATCAGACACAGTCAGCTACAGGAAATATCAGCGAGCTTATCGCAGGTATCTCCGGTGAGATAGAAAGATTCGTTACAGCTATCAATTCTCTTGTAGAAAGCAACAAGATCCAGAACGAATCGGCAAACGTTACATCAGGAAGCTTTGAGAAGATCGTTGAAAATGCCGGAACCATCAGAGCAAAGTCAGAAGACCTTTCAGATATTGTAGGAAGACTTGCTTCCGCTAACCGTGAGATCGTAGAGAGCATCCAGACAATCTCTGCTATCACAGAAGAGGTTTCCGCACACTCAACAACAACCTTTGAAGCTTCACAGCAGAACAAAGATATCGTTGAGTCTGTACAGGCTATTGTTCACAAGATGGATGATAACGCGGGCAAATTAAAGGCCATTAAGGCAAATTAAATCTCTCCTGCATAATTTTATATGTAATATTTTATAGATGGACCCAAAAATTTTCTATGTAAAGTTTTTGGGTCCTTTTTTATAATAGCTTTGTGCAAAACAAAGAGCGAATGCTCAGATTACAATTTTTTTAGGAGGAATAAGTAATGAAAAAACTTGTTGCACTTATGACAGTACTTGCACTGTCTGTTTCACTCGTAGCATGTGGCGCTGCAAAAGAAGATCAGCCTGCTGCTAACAATAATTCAGAAGCTCCTGCAAAGACAGAGAGCAAGAGCGAGAATGCTAAGAAGCCTCTCGTTTGGTTCAACCGTCAGCCATCTAACTCATCTACAGGTGAGCTTGATATGACAGCCCTTACATTCAACGATGATACATATTATGTTGGATTCGATGCAAATCAGGGTGCTGAACTTCAGGGTACCATGGTTGTTGATTACCTTAATGCTCATGCAGACGGAATCGATCGTAACGGTGACGGAATCATCGGTTATGTTCTTGCTATCGGTGATGTAGGACACAACGACTCAGTTGCTCGTACACGTGGTGTTCGTAAAGCACTTGGTACAGGTATCGAGGTTGATGGTGCTATCGATGCAACTCCTGCAGGAACAAACACAGACGGTTCTGCTTCAGTTGTTAAGGATGCAGAGATCACTCTTGGCGGAAAGACTTACACAGTACGTGAGCTTGCTTCTCAGGAGATGAAGAACTCAGCAGGTGCTACTTGGGACGCTGCTACAGCAGGTAACGCTATCGGAACATGGACAGCTACATTCGGTGATCAGATCGATATCGTAGTTTCAAACAACGATGGTATGGGTATGTCAATGTTCAATGCATGGGCAAAAGACGCTAAGGTTCCTACATTCGGATACGATGCAAACAGCGACGCTGTTGCAGCTATCGCAGAAGGCTACGGCGGAACAATCTCACAGCATGCAGACGTTCAGGCTTACCTTACACTTCGTGTTCTTCGTAACGCTCTTGACGGTGTAGATATCGATACAGGTATCGGTACTGCAGATGCTGCAGGCAACCAGCTTACAGAAGGTGAAGATTTCGTTTACAATGCAGATCAGAGATCTTATTATGCATTAAACATCGCAGTAACAGCTGACAACTATACAAACTTCCTTGATTCAACAATGGTTTACTCAAAGGTTTCAAACAAGGTTGACAGCGCTACAAAGAAGGTATGGCTCAATATCTACAACTCATCCGATAACTTCCTCGGATCAACATATCAGCCACTTCTTCAGAACTACGATGATCTTCTTAATCTTGATGTAGAGTACATCGCAGGTGATGGCCAGACAGAGTCTAACATTACAAACCGTCTTGCTAACCCTGGTGAGTATGATGCATTCGCAATCAACATGGTTAAGACAGATAACGCAGCTTCATACATGAACATTCTTAATCAGTAATTTTTTGGTTTAGTAGTATTTTTTGCAGAGGGGTTCCGGAAAGTCCCGGTCCCCTCTGTTAATGTGTTAAATAGGAGGCTTAAAAAATGCCAGCAGGACAAGATAAATACATCTTATCAATTCAGGGCATGAGTAAGTCATTTGGCCGAAACAGAGTTCTTGATAAGATAAATCTTAATCTCAAGCCGGGAACAATTATGGGCCTTATGGGTGAAAACGGTGCCGGTAAGTCTACTATGATGAAGTGCCTTTTCGGTACATATCAGAAAGACGAAGGAACCATTATTCTTGATGGAAAAGAAGTAAACTTCTCAGGGCCAAAGGATGCTCTTGAAAACGGAGTAGCCATGGTTCATCAGGAACTTAATCAGTGTCTTGAAAGAAGCGTTACAGACAATCTTTTCCTTGGAAGATATCCGAAGGGGACAGCGGGTATCATTGATGAGGGAAGAATGAGAAAGGAAGCATCTGATCTTTTCCGTAAGCTTGGAATTACGGTTAACCTTGATCAGCCGATGAAATACATGTCGGTATCAAAGAGACAGATGTGTGAGATTGCAAAGGCAATTTCTTATAATTCGAAAATAATCGTTCTCGATGAGCCTACATCATCACTTACAGCTCCTGAAGTAGCAAAACTGTTTAAAATGATGAGACAGCTTAAGGCTCAGGGAATATCGCTTATATATATTTCACATAAAATGGACGAGATCTTCGATATATGCGATGAAGTATCAGTACTTCGTGACGGTAACCTTGTTATGACAAAAGAATGCAAGGATACCGACATGAACGAACTTATCTCAGCGATGGTTGGTAGATCTCTTGATAACAGATTCCCGCCTGTAGACAACACTCCGGGTGAGACCATACTTACAGTTGAACATCTTTCTACAAAGTATGAGCCACATCTTCAGGATATTTCATTTGATGTCAAAAAGGGTGAGATCTTCGGTCTTTACGGACTCGTTGGTGCAGGAAGAACAGAACTTCTTGAGACTATATTCGGTGTTCGTACAAGAGCGGCAGGAAGAATTTACTACAACGGCAAGCTTATGAACTTTAGCTCATCAAGAGAAGCTATGGATCACGGATTTGCCATGATCACCGAGGAGCGTAAGGCTAACGGCCTTTTCCTTAAGGGCGATCTTGTTTTTAATACAACAATAGCAAACCTTAATCAGTACAAGACAGGACCATTCCTTTCAGATGATAAGATGACAAGAGCTACCTCTCACGAGATAGAAGTCATGCATACAAAGTGTATGGGACCTGAAGATATGATAAGCAGTCTTTCAGGTGGTAACCAGCAGAAGGTTATTATCGGAAAGTGGCTTGAGAGAGCACCAAAGATCTTTATGATGGATGATCCTACAAGAGGTATCGACGTAGGCGCCAAGTACGAGATCTATGAGCTTATCATCAAGATGGCAAAAGAGGGAACCACAGTTATCGTTGTTTCTTCAGAGATGCCTGAGATACTTGGTATCACAAACAGAATCGGAGTTATGAGTAACGGAAGACTTGCAGGAATCGTCAATACAAAAGAGACCGACCAGGAAGAGCTGCTTAGACTTTCCGCAAAATATTTATAGGATAGGAGATTAGGAAAGATGGATAAATCGGTTATTCTTTCTGCTGAAAAAGAGGCAGAGCTTTTAAGACCAATCGACGAATACATTGGTGAGATCCAGAGCAGCATCGATGAACTTAGAAAAGACGGCTCTGAGAAGATCCAGACTTTACTTTCACACATTTCTCTCGTAAAGGAAGACAAGAACTACAACAAAGAAGAGAGAGAAAACATTATCGCAGCAGACAAGGCTGAGCTTGCAAAGGCTAAAGAGGTTGAGGCTGCAAACAAAGCAAAAGTAAACGAGCTTATAAAGAAAGCAGAAGACTATATCAAAGCTCATTACAACAGCGAATACTACAATAAAGTCGCAGACAGCTGCGTGGCAATGAAAGAGCAGGCTAAGGAAGATTATAGCAAAAAGCTTGAATCTCTTAAGGCTGAGCATCAGACAACCATTGCAAAGCTTCGCGATGCAAAAGAGATCAAAGACGAGAAATACGTATACAAGAACAAGATCTTTGATGCCAAGATGGCATACAAGAACAAACTCCAGGAGATAAAGGATATCAAGCATGAGGCATTTACACATAAGTATCACCTCATCGATCTTCTCCGTATGAGTAAGTTCACTTTTATGCAGAAACGTGCACAGAAGATGGAGAACTACAGATATACATTCAACACAGCACAGTTCTTCTATAAGAATGGTCTTTACATTGTAATCCTTCTTATATTTGCTGCACTTTGTGTTATTACTCCTGCAGTTAAGGGTACACAGCTTCTTACTACAGCAAACATCCTTAACATCCTTCAGCAGGCTTCACCTCGTATGTTCCTTGCACTTGGCGTTGCAGGTCTTATCCTTCTTACAGGTACCGATCTTTCTGTCGGACGTATGGTAGGTATGGGTATGGTTGCTTCAACCATCATTATGCACCAGGGCGTTAACACAGGTACTGTATTTGGTATCAAGTTTGATTTTACAGATCTTGATCCTGCGGTAAGAGCAATCATCGCTCTTGGCGTAAACGTTATACTTACAACTTCATTTGCAACAATAGCAGGTTTCTTCATGGCTAAGTTTAAGATGCATCCTTTCATCTCAACCATGGCAAACATGCTTATCATATTTGGTCTTGTAACATATGCAACAAAGGGTGTTTCCTTTGGTGCTATCGAGCCAAGTATTCCAAAGACATTCATACCTCGTATCGGAAACTTCCCAACCATCATTCTTTGGGCAGTTGCAGCTATTGCGGTAGTTTGGTTTATCTGGAACAAAACAACACTTGGTAAGAATATGTACGCTGTCGGCGGTAACCCTGAGGCAGCAGCAGTATCAGGTATTTCAGTATTTAAAGTAACTATGAGTGCATTCATTATGGCCGGTATCCTTTACGGATTCGGTTCATGGCTTGAGTGTAACCGTATGGTTGGTTCAGGTTCAGCAGCTTACGGACAGGGCTGGGATATGGATGCCATTGCAGCCTGCGTTGTAGGTGGTGTTTCATTTACCGGTGGTATCGGTAAGATAAGCGGCGTTGTAACAGGTGTACTTATTTTCACATCTCTTACATATGCGCTTACAATCCTTGGTATTGATACAAACCTTCAGTTCATCTTCGAAGGTATCATCATCCTCGCAGCCGTAACACTCGACTCACTTAAGTATGTAAAGAAAAAGTAAAATCTTAAAGTGGAGCATCTCAGAAAATGAGGTGCTTCACTTATATAGATTACTTTCTTACTGATAGCAGAATTTCCTTTTAGGATTACTTTGTTCCGGATTTGCAAGAAAGCAACTTAGAAATTATTAAAATGCTTTCTTACAAAGAACGGGACTCACTATTCGGAGTGTCCATTTATGGGCACTCTTTTTTGATCTTGTTTGGATTTAGACCTATTAAAAATATTTATATTTCATTTTAGCTCTAATAAAATGTTAGTAACAGCATATACAAAAAGCTGAGCTTATGTTAATATATTACTGATTTGGATTAAAAAGTGAATGAATATTGGAGGTAGCATTGATTGACACATATAGGGAGAACTTCAGGTATCTGATCAAATCCAGGAGGATAGCACTTGATGCAAGTAAAAAAGCTTTAAGCAATGGGATTTGCGGACCAAAATTCTACGAGCATTATGAGAATGGCAAGAAGAACATCAATAAGAATACGCAAGATATTCTTATGGGAAGGCTTGGAATTGGTTCTGACTCTTTTAACTATCTACTTGGGATAGAGGATTATACTAACTGGCAGAAACGTATGCAGATACTGTACATGATCATTAAGGGAGATACGAAGTCTGGAATGGAGGCCATTGAGGATTTTTCTAAAATCTATGATGAAGAGCCACTTGATAGACAGTTTTACTACAGAATGCAGGCTATGATTCTTCAATTGGATGGTGGAAAAAGAGATGATATCTTTAATTTGCTTCAAAAAGCCAAGAATATAACAATGAGACATGTGACAACAGACAATCTTGAAGAGAATTTGCTTTCAGTACAGGAGGTGGATACTCTTCTTGATTATTTCTATTACTGTGAGAATACAGAAGCAGATATTTTTAAACGTATAATATGTTATATAAGTCAGGATAGATATGATAATTGTGCGAAGAGCAAGACTCTACCTAAGGCTGTACTTTATTATTATCATGCTGAAAAAAAAACAGACTATGAAACGTTGAATTATATACTTGATGCTAGCACAAAAGCCCTTAGTGCACTTAGAGAAAATAGTTACTCGCTCTACCTTTGGGATATACTTGAACTTAGGAATATATTGTTTAGTAAGCTGATGATTAGTGGGCCGGAAGTTGATGAGAATAAGCAATGGTTTGATTCACTTACTTGGGTTTACGGTGAATTTCACAAAGACCCGGTGACAAAATGCTCAGCAGTAGTATATTGCGTAAGGAAAGTTGAGTGCGTTAATGACATTATCAAAAACAGAAGAGAGATGCTCTCAATGTCACAGGCAGAATTGGCCCAAAAAACATGTATTGATATTCGAACAATACGCAATATTGAGCTTAGGAGGAGTACGCCTCAAAGAGCTACTGCATGTGAACTAATGTCTGCGCTGAATATGCCGTTAGTATATACGGAATATCTTCTGGATATTAATAGTATAGAGGATAAGAATGATATTAATCGTCTGACCAGGATTATTAATAATGAGAGATATAAAGAAGCAGAAGAGATTTTTGAACGCTTACAGAGTAAGTTGACAGGATCCGGTAAGTACAATGAACTGGAACTAATTAGAACAAGACTGCTTATAGAAAAAAAAGAAGGTAGCATTAGTGAAAACCTGTATTTAAAAAAGCTAAAAGAAATTCTTGAGAGATCGTTTCCTATGAATGCATTTTTTTTCAAAAAATGCATTCATATAACAGAAAATGAACTTGTGGGGATATGTAATTATTTAACCACATTAGCTGATGACAGTGAAGAAAAACGCCTAGGTATGATTGCAATTAAGAACAAATATGATAGTCTGATAAACACATATCAGGAAATAAATCTCTCAACACAACTAAGGTTCGTACTGACTAAAATACAGTCTTACAGCGGTAATATAGGTGATTACGATACATCTGAACTATATTGCAGATGGCTTGCTCACATATGTTTTAATGGTTGCACGATCCGACAGCTTGACGCTTTAATATATGGTTTATGGTGGAATCAAATGGATAAAACGGGAATAGCAAGCAATAACTATATTTTGTATCACTGTAAAAATCTTGCATCTCTTTTACATAATGAAAGAGATTTTAAGTTTTATTCAAATGCTATAAAAAAACTCGTAAAATAATTTTCAATTGTTTTCTGGCATATCATCGTCAGGTTTATCGCTTAATGGAGCTATTGTTACTTCGGAAGTATCCTCCGTGTTAGTAGCCTTCGGAGAAGAAATTGGAGTAAAAGGCTCCAAAGACAGGGCAAGAATTATAAGTGCGACTCCTATTTTAAAATAATGCAACTTGTTTTTCATAACTAAATAATCCTTTCTTTTTTATGACCAAATTATACAATGATGTAGATCTGCGAGATAGATACAAAAGTGGGTACCACTCCTTAAAGTTGTGGTACCCACTTTTGTATCTATGATAGTACAGAAATACATGATATTTTATTGGTGATAGCTTTCAAAAAAGGAGAGACTAAGATGCAATTCGTATTTACCAATTTTAATGAAGATAAATATACGTTTGATGGTGAATCGTTAGGGATATATAAAGGATATATTACAGAATATCCTGATATAAATAGTGTTTCAAAAGTTGATTTATATCGAACTCAATATTTTTCGCATCTTGCACTCATTATGAATAATGAGTGTAATATGGCTTGCACATAATGCTATGCTGAACAGGGACATTTTGATAAGGCGGGTCTAAAAATAAATATTTCACATGCAAAAAAGATGTTGGACTTGATGGTGAAAAATGTGATTGAACATCGTGGATACTCTATGGGGATAACTTTTTTCGGCGGTGAACCATTGATATCGTTTGATAAGATAAAGGAAATTGTTGAATATACAGAGATGATCTCTGAAACTATTACAAAAAGATATACAATAGTAACGAATGGAACTTTAATGAATGACGAGATTGCAGATTTTATGGAAAAGTACCATTTTCGTGTGACTGTTAGTTTGGATGGAGATAAAACCATTCATGACGCATATCGATTCTTTGCTAGCGGTTGTGGCTCTTACGATATGGTTAAAGAGAACTATCAAAAGTACAATAGTAAAATACAAGCTATATGCAGGATTACGATTCATAATGGAAACACAGATGTGTTTTCTGATGTGAAAAATGCAGTTGATATAGGCTTTCGTAATATAGCAATTGGCTTTGACAGTAAAATGTCTGACGATAAATTTAGGGATTTTTATTCTGCTTATAATAGAATGCTGATGGCTTATTATGAAGATATTCAAAAAGGTAATTTTTACGTTATAGAGAGTATTAAAAGAAATATTAATAATTTGTTATTTCAAAGAAGAATCAGTAGTAGATGCAATGCTGGAAGAGCGTATTTTACGTTAGCGGCTGATGGTTCAATATATGATTGTCATCGTGTGGTTGGCATAAAAGAATTAAAGGTTGCACAAGACGAGGATAATTTAAAGACTTTGATTGATGATCACATACAATTTATTAACAAAAAGGTTACTGAAAAGAAATCAGATAGGCATAGCAAATGCAATTTCTGTCCATTTGTATATTTATGTGGAGGAACTTGTTATCAGCATTCTTATGAGAAAACAGGTAGCTATTTTTCTCGGATTGAAAGAGATTGCAGCATTTCAAAACTTGAGATTGAATTCACTTTAAAAATGGTCACATCTTTAGATAAGACTACATTAAAAGAATTTATTACTTATTGTAATAAAAAAGATTAAAACAATAGAATACAGAGAAAGGAGATGAGATTATGGAAAAATTTGACTTCGGATTTGACGAGGAAGAAAAGGAAAAACTTCTGCCGCAGGTATTGTTTGTAGTGTCATGTGAAGGCGGAGAAGAAGGAGATGCGGGTTGATTCTCCAGTAAGTATTAAAGAACTATTATTTTCAAAATAAGCAGTACTGTTTCAGTATTGCTTATTTTGAGTTGATATGGATAGGGGTGAAAAGATTGATAAAATGAAAAAAAAATCTAAAAAAAACAAATTTGGATTCTGTGATTGCATTAGATATATGAATAAAGAGGCTTCTAAAAATGTGCCTGAAGTATTGATATATATGTATGCTTTGATTATTTCATCAATAGGTTTAGATTGTTTGCAAATGATTATTTTGCCATTAACAATTGATATGGCAACAGGAATGGCAAACATATTCATATATCTATCTGTTATTATAGGGTATATAATATGTTCGGGCGGGAAAGCTTATTTTTTAGAAAATATAGAATGTGGTCGAAATACGCTTAGAGACTATTTTTATTCAAAGTTTATTGAGAAAATGTGTATGACATCCTATATCAATATGCTGAATCCTGAGTTTCAGATAAATGCAGATGCAGTGAAGGAAAACTGTACAAATAAAAATTATTCTTTGCAACGATTTTGGTATTGTTTTGAAAATATAATAATTAGTTTATTTGGAATGGTGATCTATTTATTTATCATGAATCGTCTTAATATAGGTATCATATTAGTAATAATTTTTATTAGTGTTATGAAATATATGATCAATAAAAAAGCTAGATATGCATATTTCGAGTATCGCGATGATATGGAGGCAAGCAGGAGGCAAATCCGAATTGTCAATGACATTATGATGAATATTCGTGTACATAAAGAAAACCTGATTTTTGACATTCAAAACTTGTTGAGGAAGAAACTTAACGAGGGGACAGAAAGATTACATGTATTATGTAGCAAATTTGAAAAAGGACTGTATGTCTCAGACAGCATTAGTATTGTTCTTGAATTAATTGGAAAGGGTATATCATATATTTATTTGATAAAGTTAATTGCTGAGAGACAGATCTCGGTTTCACAAGGAATTTTGGCATTTTCGGCAGTTAACGGGCTTTCGTCAAAGATAGACGGAGTCTTACGATGGGGAGAACGACTATCGCGTCATTGTATTAATGTGTCTTATTACAGAGAATTTCTTGATTATCCGGAGCAATTTCAGATTGGAAAAGGGAAAGATATACCAGATTTGACACAAGGCTGTTGTATTGAATTAGTAAATGTGAGTTTTGCGTATGAGGGCAGTACTCAGAAAATAATTCATAATATCAATCTTCGCATTTCGGCTGGGGAGAAGATAGCTTTGGTGGGTTTAAATGGAGCAGGAAAAACTACATTGGTTAAACTTGTATGTGGACTTCTTGATCCGACTGAAGGAGCAATTTATTTAAATGGACAGGATATCAGATATTTTAATCGTGAAAAGTATTATCATGTTATTTCTGCTGTCTTTCAGGAGCATTTTATTTTTGACTCGAAGAGGTTGTCTGGCGGACAGATTCAGAAAAAAATGATAGAAAGAGCACAAAAGAAAGCTGGAAAGATACTGATTCTTGACGAACCGACGGCATCTCTTGACCCTCTTGCTGAAAAAAAAATATATGAGGATTACAATCAGATATCAGAAGGTAAAATCACCATATTTGTATCCCACAGATTAGCATCGACCTTGTTTTGTGACAGAATTCTGTATTTGGAAAATGGTTGTCTACAAGAAGATGGAACACATGAAGAATTGATGAATGCAGGGAATGAGTATGCTAAACTTTACCAGATTCAATGTCAATACTATACATAGGAAGAAGATACTAAATGAAAAAAAATAAATTATTATCTCTTGGGAAAGCAATAAGGTTATTCTTTTTTGTTTTATCTATTCAGGAAAGATATAAAAAGGGGAAAGTAATAGTGCTTGTTCTGTTCTCGGAATTATTTGGAATAGCTGTTCCGATGATTGTTGCGGCTCAGATTTCCAGCATTATTTTTTTTGCTGAACAACATGGTTTGAATAATGAAACGTTATTTGAGGTATTTCGACTTTTATTGATACAGTTTGTAATTGAAATATTAAGAGCCTTATTTATGCGTCTATCAGAGAGAGAAGAAAAAGTAGTAAAGGAGGTTGCTGAAAATGCGCTAGGACAGGCATTTATGGCTATTGATTATGAGATAGCAGAATCGAGAGAGTTTGAACGTCTTATTGCGTCAGTTTGTTACAATGAAAAAAGCGGCGAATACAATATGACACGCGCACGTGAGATGATGAAGGAACTGATTGGCGTTATATTTAATATTTTGTTTGGATTTATATTTGCTTCACATTTTTTTGCTTCTTTTGGAGTCAAAAGTATAATTGTTTTTATTATTTTTGCGGTAGGTTTTTCTTTAATTGAAAATCTGCTTCTTAGCAAAAAAGAGGATATAAAAAAACAGTATTTTAATATAGTTCAGGAGGAAAGTGTTTCTTTTAAAAATCTCAAAGAGTCAATAACAGATAAAACAAATGGCTGTGATATAAGAATATATAACATGAAAAATCAATTACTTGAATATGTAAAACATGAAAAAAGTTTTCGTATAAATTCTGTTATGGACCAAAATGCAAAAAAGGTAATCGGACCAATCGCTGCCATAATCAATGTTATGAAAAGTATCAGACTTTTGATTATTTGTTTGTGCGTTGTTTATTTAGTGAGGAAAGGATATTTTGAATTAAGCTATGCGATAAAGTATACAGTTGCACTTGAGGGAATAATGAATGGCATATTAAATATTGGGAAATTATCAAAAGATCTTGTCATGAGTTCACCATACTATGAACAAATCTGGATAATACTGCATAAAGTATCTGAAAAGGATAAAATAAAGAATAAAACGAAAAAAAAGGAACCTGAGGATAAGCAAAAATTTGTTCTTGAGATGAAAAACGTATCGTTTCGTTATTCTAATGAAGAAAGATGGGTTTTAAAGGATATTTGCATTAAGCTGAAAGAAAACGAGAAGATAGCGATTGTTGGAGAAAATGGTGCTGGTAAAACAACATTTATTAAGTTATTGTGTGGCCTTCTACAGCCGACCGAAGGTAAAATCTTACTAAATGGTCGAGACATATCATTTTATCCACCAAAAGAGTACCTGAAATTTATAACGGTTGTTTTTCAAGACTTTTATGTATTCCCTTTTAGACTTGGCGAAAATATAACTATGAAGTCAGAATACAACTGGAAATCAGTTGTTGAACAACTTGAAGAAACAGGAACAAAGTTTTGCTTTCGCAATAAAATAGAAGATATTACAGTATTCTCGGTGTTTAATAAAGATGGCATAGAACTTTCGGAAGGAGAGAGACAAAAAATCGCAATTTTAAGAGCACTCTTTAAGAAAAACACAAAGCTTTTGATTATGGATGAGCCAACATCATCGCTTGACCCAGTCGCAGAGCAGGAAGTTTATCAGAGTCTTAATAATTCAATTGGAAACAGAAGTGCTGTTTTTATTAGTCATCGAATGTCTTCTTGTAGATTTTGTGATCAAATCTTCGTTTTCGATAAGGGAAAGATTATTCAGTCTGGTGATCATGACGAATTGTTAAAAGAAAAAGAAGGGAAATACTATTCTCTTTGGAAGGCACAAGCTGATTATTATAAATAGTGAAAGGATGGAAGCGCAGATTTGGGAGCATGCCGATGAAAGTGGCAGTCACTAATTGAGAGTATATAAAGTGCAAGACACATTTCGTATTGTGTCTTGCGCTTGTTTTTCATTGTTCACTTGGTGATTATTTGATATAATAAGCCTTAGATCAAGCCTATAAAGAGAGGATTAAAGGGTAAAAACATTATGGATAAATACAGCATTCTCCTCGTAGATGACGAGGAAGAGGTGCTTGATGTAATAAAAGCCAAAATAGACTGGGAAGGCCTTGGGTTTACGGTTATGGGGAGCGCAAGCAACGGCGTTAAGGCTCTTGAGCTTGCGGAAATAAACCAGCCTGACGTTGTTATAACCGACATCCGTATGCCTTATATGGACGGGCTTGAACTTAGCCGCCGTCTGCGCTCGGAGTTCCCTTCTGTAAGGATAATGATATTTACAGGTTATGACGAGTTTGAATACGCCAAGGAAGCAGTGCACCTTGAGATAGGTGAATATCTTTTAAAGCCTGTTAATGCTACTGAGCTTACTGAGGCTCTTTCCCGCCTTAAGGCGTCTTTAGATCAGGAAAGAGAAGAAAAACTTAACGTTAAAAACCTTGAGGACTATTATATGCAGTCTCTTCCCCTCCTTCAGATGAACTTTTTTATGTCACTTATTGAAGGAAGAGTAAGGGAAGAAGATCTTAATAAATACCTTAATGACTATAAGATAGATTTTAAGGGACCTGTGTATGTGGTGGGGGTTATACATACTTCAGAGCACCACGTGCCTGCAGGCATGAGTCCTCTTCTTTTTTCCATGTCTGTTCAGCAGTCTGCCATGGAGCGCCTTGATAAAGCGTGGAACGGAAAGTTTTTTACATATCTTGGCAATACAGTTGTGATCTGCGAGATGAAAAGCCCTGAAGACATGACAAAACTGACAGATGAAAGCGACAGATTCTGTAAATGGGCAGACCGTATACTTGGGGCAAAGGTAACTATAGGTATCGGCAGAACCTGCAGCAGCCTTCTTGAAATTGCCGGGTCTTATGACGGTGCAAGAGAGGCGGTTTCTTACAGAGTATTATACGGCTCAGGCAGAGCTATAAGCATCAGCGAGATCGCCCCCGGGGAAGAAAAATACGACGGAGCGGGAGATGACGCGGCTCTCCACGATATTTTCAAGGCTGTCCATATGGGTACAGATATTTCTATCCGCGAAGCTGTTGAAAAATATGTTTTAAGGATCCATGAAAATGCGGTCTCTGTTAACCAGTACGACCTCATTATAAAAGAGATGGTAAATGCCTGGTACAGGTTCTGTGTCAGCAATTTTCTCAACTTTGACGAATTTACGGATTATGTAAAGAACCCATATAAAGAAGTGCCACTTATGGATGCGGGGATACTTAAAAACTGGCTGGGAGATGCGGCTATTTCCATAGCAAGAAAGCTCTCTGCCACCAGAAATTCCTCCTCAAGACAGATAATAAACAGAGCTGAAGAAATAGTAAAGCAGGACTATGCCAATCCTGACCTTACTCTTGATTCTGTATGCAGCGACCTTGGGGTTTCTGTTTCCTATTTTTCTTCGCTTTTTAAGAAGGAATCGGGAAAATCGTTTATTACATATCTTACGGATTACCGTATGGAACAGGCAGCAAGACTGCTTATAGAAACAAACGAGAAAAATTATGAGATAGCAGAGCATGTGGGCTATGTTGATGCGAACTATTTTAGCTACGTGTTTAAGAAAACCTACGGCATGCCACCTTCAAAATATAAAACGGAGCATACCTCATAAATGAAAAAGCATGCAAAGCTTTTAAAAAGCAAGATAAAAGTTTTCGGGATCCAGACAACTCTTATGGCGGCTCTTACCATCATAACCGTTCTTATTTCCCTTAGTCTGGGTCTGCTTCTTTATGCCCGTTTTTCAAGCTCTATAAGAAATAATATGCTTGATGCGGGCAGCGATCTTACAAAGACAGTCTGCCGCAACATAGAAGAATATCTTTATGAGATGCGTCAGGTCTCTGATACTACCTATTACAACATTATTCAGGATATTGACATAGGTGATGCGGCTTTTCCGCAGGAGATTGGTATACTTTATGAGGCAAACAGAGACAAGATAGTTACCATAGCGCTTTACGATGAATACGGAAGCCTTATCCTTGCAGAGCCTGTGGCTTCCCAGAAGGAAGACCCTAATGTTACAAGGCAGGGCTGGTTTATGGAGGCTATGGGACGTATCGAAAACATGCATTTTTCAACGCCTCATGTGCAAAATCTCTTTGATGATACCAGCTACAGATACCACAAGGTTATATCCTTAAGCCGCTTTGTGGACCTTAGTTTTGGGGGAAAGCCGGGTACGGGCGTGCTTCTTGTAGATATGGATTACGGCACACTTTCTGCAATTCTTGAAGATATCAACGAGACGGAAGACGGAAGATATTATTACCTTTGCGACAAAGAGGGTAATATCATTTACCACCCTCATAACGTAGAGATCACAAGAGGACTTTATCACGAAAATACCGGCATGACAGCAGGGCTTTCAGACGGAATATATGAAGATAAAGTTGACGGACAGAAAAGAACGTTTATTGTAAATACCGTTTCTTATACGGGCTGGAAGCTTGTGGGGGTTATCCCTGAAAAGTCTTTTAGCATCGGAACCGCAAAGGTTCGTTATTTTATCTTTGCCATCGGTACTTTTCTTATAATGATGCTGCTTATCGTAAACAGGGTAACGGCAATAAGGATAAGTAAACCGATCCTTTCTCTTAACGATTCTGTTATGGAATATGAGGCAGGAGAAAAACCGGAGATCTACGTTGGGGGGTCAACTGAGATCAGACACCTTGGACTCTCCATACAAAAGTCTTACGAGCAGATAGATGAGCTTATGAAAGAGATCGTGACTCAGCAAAACAGAAGACGAAAGGCTGAGATCGCGGTTCTTCAAAGCCAGATAAATCCACACTTTTTATATAATACTCTTGAGTCTATAACCTGGATGGTAGAGGGCGGAAAAAATGCGGAAGCTTCAAATATGATATCAGAACTCAGCAAGCTTCTTCGCATTTCCCTCAGTAAGGGCAGGACCATTATCAGCATGGCAGATGAGCTTCAGCACAGTAAAAGCTACATGGCCATCCAAAAAGTGCGTTACAAAAACAGGTTCTCTGTGGAATACGACATTGACCCTGAGATCATGGATTATTGCACTGTTAAGCTTATATTACAGCCAATTCTTGAAAATGCCATATATTACGGTGTTGGCGATATGGAAGAGGATGAGGAAAACCCGGGAGTAATAAAGATAACCGGCAAAAAAGAAGAAGACGAGATCGTTATTACCATAGAGGATAACGGCTGCGGTATGCCTAAGGAAGTGCTTGATAACCTTTTTAACGAGGAAGAAAGGATCGATACCGGAAAACACGGAAACGGTGTGGGTATTATCAATGTAGACAGCAGGATAAGGCTTCTTCTTGGCAGCGAGTACGGTCTTAGCGTTTGGAGCGAGCCTGATGAGGGCACTATAGTTACGGTTAAACTTCCTGCCATCCCTTACAATGAGGAAAACAGAAAACGCCTTGAGCAGGACAGCAAAGGCACGGCTGAAGGGAGGAACCTGTAATGAGAATGAGTAAAGATACCAGGTTTTTCCTTGCCTTAGAAGCAGTGCTTGCGATACTTGTGGTTGTTTTTATAGGTCTGCTGTTTTCAGACAGAGGCAAAGAAGATAAGATAGCGGTAATTGTTAATAACCCCGGCGAAGGCAAGTGGGAAGCTGTTATAGAAGGCATAAAAAGATGCGCCAAAAATAACGGTGTAGGCGTTGTTATATGCAATACAGACAGCATCAAAGACGGTGAAGAACTTAAAGTACTTATAGAAGACCAGCTAAAAAGCGGGGCAACAGGGCTTATAGTGGGCAGCGTATCTGACAGCTACGGTACTGATGTATTAAACAGTTATGCCACAAGTATTCCTGTAGCTATGCTTGAAGAATACGGCGAGCCCGGCCAGACCCTTATAAGCCGTGTGGGTCCTGATAACTACGAGATAGGAAGAGCCCTTGCCAAAACCGTTATAGACGACTATGCAGGCAATATGGACGGAAAGACTGTAGGCGTAATACTTAGAAGCAATGACCTTCCTTGCGATGCGGAAAGGGCAAGGGGCTTTGAAGAAGTAATAAAAGAAAGCGGAGCTGTTATCGCCTGGAAATTTGAGGAAGAGACTCAAAAAGACGGCATGAATGGCATAAAGCAATATATTTCATCTCATAACAAGGTAAATATAATAGCTGCCATGGACACGTCCATCCTTGAGAGTATAACCGATGCGGCAGTTGCAAAGAAAGTGCACGGAGCCCTCATTTACGGCGTCGGAAACAGCATGAAAACCGTGTATTACCTTGACCATGAGGCAATTGAGCATCTTGCTGTAATTGACGGATACTCTATGGGGTATGATGCCTGCAGGGAAGTAACTGAAAAACTTGCAGGTAAAAGTTATGAGATGCAAAACAGAGACGTTGAATATAGGATATTAAGGCAACAGGACCTCTTTTATGCGGAAAATGCTGAATTTGTATTTACCCATGACTAAATTTGTTTTGGAGGAAAGATGAAAAAGGTATTAAAAAGGACGGGGATAATGTTTATATTAGCGGTGCTTACACTGACATCCCTTGGGGGCTGTGCTAAGAAGGATGAGGACAGCGGAAAGCAGCTTCGGGTTGGAGTGGTGCTTTATAAAAACGACGATCCCTTTATAAACAGCCTTACAGAACATTTAAAGTCCGATCTTGAAAGCTTTGAAAACGAGGAACTTCGCATAGTTACAACTGTGCGAAACGGGGAGAGCAGCCAGCGAACAGAAGATGCCGTAGTTGAAGAGATAATAGATGCGGGCTGCGACATCCTTTGTGTTAACCTTGTAGATAGGACTGTGCCGGGAAATATTATCGATGCGGCGAAAAGCGCTGATATCCCTGTTATTTTCTTTAACAGAGAGCCTGTAAGAGAAGATCTTATGAGCTGGGATAAGCTTTATTATGTGGGCTGCAAAGCAAGCGAAAGCGGGCAGATACAAGGAAAGCTGGCTTATGAAGCTATAAAAAAGAACAGAAAAAGCGATAAGAACAAGGACGGCAAGATCCAGTACATAGTGCTTGAAGGCGAGACAGGGCATCAGGACGCCATAATAAGGACTGACAGCGTAGTGGATACCCTTAAGGCAAGCGGTATAGAGCTTGAAAAACTCAGCTACCAGACAGCGGACTGGAGCAGGGCTCAGGCTGAAAACAAGATGACTCAGATGATAAACCGTTACGGAAATCAGATAGAGCTTGTGCTTGCAAATAACGACGAGATGGCTCTTGGAGCAATCGAAGCCTATAATAAAAAGAATATAGAAGCAAAGAAACGTCCTCTCATTTTCGGTACCGACGGCCTTCCCGATGCTCTTAACGCTGTGGCGGAAGGGACTTTAGCCGGAACCGTATATAACGACAAGGAAGGCCAGGCAGAGGCTATAGCAAAGCTTGCACTTGCGCTTTACAAGGGAGACGACCTTTCAGATTTTGCCTTTATCGACGAGCGTTACCTGATGCTTGACTATGCGGGGATCACTGCCGAAAATGTAAACGATTATATGGAATAGACGGCAAATAGGTTACAGCTATTTACAAATAAAGAAGAATTGTCTTATAATGTAACGGTATAATACGTAAAAGAGGAGTGACATCTTATGAAGAGACTGCTTACATTTATCATTACTATAGCTCTCGTGGTATCCCTGATCCCTGTAAAAACTGTATCTGCAGAAAATGAGCGCAGGGTAGTGGGGGATTTCCTTTACACCGCAGGAGACTGGTACTATAAGGGGAAAGACGGAGACGTTACGTTGCCTGATTGTATAGAAGTGATCAACAACCGCCTTTTTAATGAATTTCGCGGTAATGTTGAAACTTTATATATCCCGGGCACAGTAAAAAGGATCGATATGCTTACCGGGTTAAGGTCCCTTAAGACCATAGTGTTTGAAACCGGTGATGTTGAAATTGGCGAATATGCTATGCCTATAGTACCTGAAAACGGTATCGTGGCTCCGCAAGGCTCAAAGGCCTGGGAATATGCAAAGAAAAAGGGTATTTACGTTACCTCCGGCATGGATCCTTGTTTTGAAAAAGACACTTTATATGTTCTTAAAGGGGACTGGATCCACAGCACTTTCTTTAATCAGAAGGTCATGAGTTATACGGGTGACGTAAAGTGGAGCGTGGGTGACAGTTCCATTATAAAAAAGAAAAAGATGATCGCTCTTAACGGCGAATATACAGGCAAAAAGAGATATAAGGCCATGAAAACGGGAAAGACTACTATGATCGCCACTCTTGACGATGGAAGTACTCTTTCTTATAACGTGGTTGTGTTAAAAAGAACTGAGAAAAACAGACTTAAATGCTTTAAAAAGCTTTGTGAGGGCATGACAGAAAAAGAAAAGGCAAAATACCTTGCAAAATGGTTCTTTTTAAATATCGATTATGATGAGGCTGCCGCTCATCCTTACAAAGTAGGAGAGGATGTGCTTGGCTTTTACGGTTATAAGTCACGAAATGACAGCAAGATGAGAGAGGCTGCATCAACATACGGTTCTCTTATAAAACTTCAGGCGTACTGTGCAGGTATCAGCGCAGGCTACAAGGCAGCAGCAAATGCAGTAGGCCTTGACTGTATAACCATAACAGGTACCCTGGTAGATGATGGACACGCATGGAATATGGTGTGCATTGACGGATACTGGTATTACGTTGATGCTACAAATACTTCAACGGTATCACCGTTTATTTCAGATGAATACGGCTTTAACAAAGATGGTATAGAGAAAAATCATCCAACTATATATAGCTAATAAAAAAGGCAGCCAAGCTTGGCTGCCTTTATACTTAATCGTATTTTGATATTAATGAGATAAGATTATTATCGAAACGATATTCTATTCCGAGAAAGTCAAATGTTTTTTCGTTGGAATAGTAATCAAGCAAAACCAAACCGGAAGTGGTATGCAATGTTATGGTTTTCCTTGCCTCTCCTTTATGATCACATAAACTGTTATTATAAGAGTAGTGGGTGGCGTTTTTTGACTTTTTAATAGCGCCAATCAAATCATTAATATCTTTTGAATTTGTTATTATATGATTGTTTATGATAATATAATTAACAGCGTTTTCTTCAATCCCTAATACACTTACGGCAACGTTTATGGGAACGTTGTCAGTTTCATTGTGAAAACTGCATAAATGAGCTATATAATAGCTGTTATCATCTTGAACAAGATATGCTGCTTCTTGTAACATATTATTTTGATAAACAGTATAATTTTTCGATAAGGACAAACCATTAACAGTACCATAATAAATCGAATTACTAATAAGATCTGTTATGTTTACGCTGGCGTCTAAAAATGTGTTATAGTCTTCAACTTTTAATATTTCATAATTACCAAGATAACCTGAAACTATAAGTTGAATAAAATCTGAATTATGGTTTTCGTCAGAATAATGAGTGTAGTTGTTTGAGCTATTTCTATAAACGATACCATTTATTTTCTTGTTATCTTCCAATAGGTGCGTTTGAAGTAATTCTATGTAATTATTGAGTGAGCGCCCACTAAGAGAATTCATTTCGTTGCTGTTTTCTTTTGAAAGAGGGGTTAAATTGTTTTCGTTATCTATAATATAACCCCAGTCTGCAACGGTTCTATATTTTCCGGTATTAGGAACAGAGTTTAAAAATATAATTAAGCGCTCACTTGTATATGCGTGGACCCTATCATTGTTTGATAATTTATAATCTGGTTGAATGGTTAACAGCTCTTTGTAAGTGGCAGTTCGATCAAATATGTATTCATCTACTGAAACTTCTATTTCTGAATAGGATGAATTCCATATTGAAGAAGGTGAAACTAGTACATTGCACAGGTTTTCTTCCATTCCTTTAGTAACGGTCACAACAGCACACATATCGAAAGACCATAGCATTGAATTGAGATCTTTTTTTGAGGTTTCCCAATAAGGATGAACAATCTTGGAATTAATTGCCTTATCACCTAAGAATTTTAGCTCATTTTTCCTTATAATTGCATTTGATGTATTTCCTATACGTTTTATGGCATTTTCGTATGCTTCAGAATAAGGAGTATCAGATTCTAGAAATATCTGCTTGATTTTTTGGGTAAGTGAATCGAGTTTTTTTAACTTCCAATTATTCATTTCTTCGCTAGAATACAAGGAAGTTGGGATTAAATGATTGTTAGGAGTAATAATGAATGAACAATCATTATCAATAAAAGGATTGTCTAAATCGTCGATGAAAACAATCATTTTTTCACCAGAGTACGCATATACTCGTTTGAACATATCCATTTCATAATTTGCGTTTATAGTCAATTGTTTTTTGCCCCTGTTAGATTTGTCAAATATGTATTCAATAACTTCGACTTCTATATTTGAATAGTCGGCATACCAGATATCTGAAGGCATATTATGCCATTCATTCAATGATTTTTCCATGCCTTGTTTGACTTCTATAATAGCGCAAGCTTGACTGAATTGTATATTGTAGGCGAGTCTGTTGTTGTCATTTAAATAGTAAGGCTGCACATAATAAGGCCGATTTTGTGTAAAGCCTAAATATTTGTTTATTATATGAGATTGGTATATTTTTGAAATGCTGGCAACAGAAATGGTTGCCAGCATTATTACAATAAAGGATATAGTTAGCTTCTTTTTCATGCCTAATGCCCTTAGTTCAAATAATTATTTAGAAGAATATTAAAATCCTTCAGGGATAATTCTTTTGAATTCTCAGTTTTGATGGTAGGAATAAGTTTATCATCTTCCACATAATATGACCACTCTGTTGACTTGCTTATTGTACATTAATCTGAAAGTATTGTCAATACTTTCAGATAATATTCATAAAAATCGACATTTTTTATTATGAAATTTGATACATAATCATTTATTTGGGGAAGTATATAAGGGTAGATAATATGATCGATAGCGTTTTTGGATTCTTTTATTGATTAAAAGGCAGCCAAGCTTGGCTGCCTTTTTAATGTTATTTATGAAGTGGATGTCTGTCTGTAAGTTCTTTTACGATTGCCATAGCCTTAGGTGTATCGGACTCGTTATTTACTACAAGAGCGATAGCCTGCGCTACCTTATCCATATCTGCTGTATCAAAACCTCTTGTGGTAACTGCAGGAGTTCCAAGTCTGATACCGCTTGTTACGAAAGGAGAAGCAGGATCGTTTGGAACGGTGTTCTTGTTGCAGGTGATGTTTGCTGCATCAAGAAGCTTTTCTACAGCCTTTCCTGTAAGACCTTTATTCTGTAAGTCTACAAGCATAAGGTGGTTGTCTGTGCCGTCAGATACGATCTTAAAGCCGCGGCTCTGAAGACCTTTGCAAAGAGCCTGTGCATTATCGATAATGTTCTTTGCATATACTTTAAAGCTAGGATCAAGTGCTTCTTTAAAGCAAACAGCTTTTGCTGCGATAACATGCTCAAGTGGGCCGCCCTGGGTACCCGGGAAAATAGCTTTGTTGAGCTTGTGCTCTTCTGCGAACTCGGCAGATGAAAGTATCATACCGCCTCTTGGTCCTCTTAAGGTCTTGTGGGTGGTAGTTGTAACCACATGAGCGTAAGGAATAGGGCTTTCATGGTAGCCTGTACATACAAGGCCCGCGATGTGGGCGATATCTACCATAAGGTAAGCGCCTACCATATCAGCGATCTCTCTGAAACGCTTAAAATCTATCTTTCTTGCGTAAGCTGAAGCTCCTGCTACAATAAGCTTTGGCTTGCACTCCTTAGCAAGTTTTTCTACGTTGTCATAATCAATGAATCCCTCATCATTAACTCCGTATGGAACAATCTTGAAATATGTACCTGAGAAGTTTGCAGGTGAACCGTGTGAAAGGTGTCCGCCGTGGTCAAGGCTCATACCCATAACGGTGTCGCCGGGCTGAAGTAAAGCATAAAAAACAGCCATATTAGCCTGCGCACCGGAGTGGGGCTGAACGTTTGCATAGGTGCAGTTAAAGAGTTTTTTTGCTCTCTCTATTGCAAGAGTCTCCACTACATCAACGTACTGGCAGCCTCCGTAATACCTCTTTCCCGGATAACCTTCAGCGTACTTGTTTGTAAGAGGACTTCCCATAGCGGCCATAACTGCGCGACTTACGAAGTTCTCTGAAGCGATAAGCTCGATATGATCTTCCTGTCTGTCCATCTCTGCTCTTATGGCAGATGCAAGCTCAGGATCGAAATTTGATATTTCATCAAAACTGTACATGATAACCCTCCAATTTATTTATACTCATTCGAGTATATCATAAGGAAAAGTCAAAGTAAATTAAGTTAATCTAATAACAATTATAAATAGGAACGCGAAAAAAAGGAAGATTATGGCAAAGTGGATTTGTTGACTTTTATCTTTGCATTTTGTAATATTTTTCTTGAAATGTTATTTGGATAATGAAAAAGAAAAAGTCTATATGTGTTTGGAGGAGAAAAAAACATGTTATCATTCTATATTTCTATACTGAGTTCGGATGAAGAAAAAAAGAAATTTTCTGAAATTTATGAAAGAGAATACATGTTTTTGCTGAATTATGCAAAAACAAAGCTAAAGGGCAAAGAACAAGAAGCTGAGGATGTGGTATCAGAAGGATTTTTAAAATTAGCAGATAAATTCCAAAACTATTCAACACTTTCATGCAGTAGTTTTCGCAAATTACTCGTCGTTATTATTAGAAACATAATAATCGACCATTATAGATATGATAAACATAATGTTTCGTTAACAACATGGATGGAAGATGATTCCTTTATGACTGAATGTTTTCGTTCGTATGAAGAACATGGAGAACTCGAAAAAAAAGCTATTAGAAAAGAAATGCTTAATGAAATGATAAAAAAATTAGATAGCCTTTCTCCTATACTAAAAGAAACTTTTTTGCTAAGACATTATATAGGCTTGGATGAAAGGTCAATAGCAAAAAAATATGGAGTTTCTGTAAGAACAATTGAATCGAGGCTTTATAGAGCCGTGAAAATTATAAAAGAAAGGATTGAAAACGATGAACAGAACTGATTTCCCGGATATGGATCTTTTGGCAGATATATATGTTAGCGCAGATCTTAAAACTTCTGGAATAGAGGATATAGAGGAAACGAATAGTATTAAGGAGATTTCTGTTTCTGATTCATTTAAAAAGAAAATACAAAGAATTATCTTTTATGAAAGAAGTCTTGCATATTTAAAAAGAATAGCAATTTATTTTCTTGTTGTGTTTACTGGGGTAGGAACGTTAATCTTAATTAATGAAGATATACGAGCAGCTACTATTAGATTTTTTAAGGAAACTTTTGATACCCACAAAATATTTTTTGATGGAGATGAAATGTCTAATATTGATTATAAAAATCTTTTATATGTCCCGACTTGGATACCGGAGGGATACGAACTAAATTATAGTATGGTTGATGCAAAATTAGGCATTTCAAATAATTATATTAATAAGACAACTCATAAAGAATTGTTTTACTCGTGTGATTTGATTATAAATGCTTCTGTTGGGTTAAATACAGAAGGTACAGTTGCAAGAAATGTGGTAATAGGTGGTAAAAATGTTGAATATAATGAATCTGTCAAAGAAGGGTTTAATTCTTCTATTATTTGGACTGATCAGGAAGGAAGGGTTGTTTATATTGCTGCAGATGAAGATTTTGATACTCTTAAAAACATATATGAAAGTCTTGAATTAGACAATACTTTGATTAAAAAAGCTGATGACTTATATTTGAATAAACAATATACGTTTGATTCTAAAGAGTTTTTCTATGATGAAAATAGAGTTCGATATATATATACTGATGAAAATTCTCGTGACGTTCTCTATATAGAAAAAAATCTTACAAATTAATGATAATCATGCAGTAGTTTTTTCTCCGCAAACGTTATTATTTATAGATACAGTTTATTAGTATCTTATTTTTAAAGCAAGGGAGGTGAAATACATGCGAAGAAGGGTAACTTTTTTACTTGTTTTGCTGATATTCATAATGATTTTCTTGGATGATCATGACATTTTTGCTGAAAATACGTGTAGGCAAAAATTATCCTTGTTAGGAATTCCTGAAAGTATGATCGCATCAGTTGATGAAGATATAGTAAATTACATATACAATCAGCTAAATATAAGAACCAAGTTTGAATCATTGTGTTATGATGATATCGATTTATATACTGATGATAATTCATATGAAGAAGCTTTTGATTATAATGTCATATCCGTAAAAGATTCGGAATCATTTTATCTTTTCATCTGCTTTAGTAGTAAAAATGATAAATTTAAGGAAATGGATTCATGTACCATTAGCTATGGCGATGACTTATTTCCTAATATTTATTCGGGAAAAATATGGTGGAAAAATATAAATGACAAATGGAGTGATTCAAATAGTAAGAATATAAAGGCAGATATTCAAACAACATGGAATGCTACATACATTAGAAGCAATTTTGATGATGCGTCAGGCGCCGATCAATTAAAGGGGTGTTTTTTTTGCACAGGCTTATTAAACGAAAGTAAGAATGAGTCGAAAACTGTTAAAGGAATAAGTTTAAGCTATTCATTTAAGAAAAGAAATGCTTTTAAAATTATTAATATTATAATTGTTTCTGTGATTGTAGGAACTTGTATCACTATCATTTATGTATTATTTAAAAACCGAAAGTATAAAAACTTCAGTAATTAATAATCTGATATGATGAAATATCACTTAAAAGTTATAAAGTATATTTGACTTTTGATAAGTACAAAAAGGGTTATTGCGGCAAGTATGCGGCGATAGCCCTTTTTCTTGACACTATGGAAAGTATCATGTAAGATAAAGGATGGTTTGAACCCTAATAACAAATGGGGTGATGCTAAATAATAAAAAAGTGGGGAATAGATATGACAGATTTAAAAGAAAGATATGATCTTTGCATGGAAAGACTTGCGCAGATCCCAAACGAAAGAGGCGAGGGATGCTTTTTTACAAAGGCAGCAAAACTTGCCCTTTATATGGATGAAATAGCTAAGATGGTAGATGACGGAAGCTACTTTGATCTTTCTATAGAGAAGCTTCAGGAGATCAACGACAGACTTTTTGTATTTGAAGATGATGCAACTTATGCGGAAAGCTTTGCAAATCCTGCTTATGCGGTAAGTAAGGCAGGAGAAGTTAAAGGCCAGGTTGTGGCTTATGTTGCCCACAGACTTACTTCTTCAATCTACCACATTTTTACAAAGCAGCTTTTCAGAAGACTTATAGTACTCGAACTTTTACTTGAACTTTACGGTCTTGAAGAGAGCGGCGCTGATGTTTCTGAGTGGAAGAACGCTGTTTATTATTTTGAGCATGATTATTTTGAGGAAAACAGAAGATACGCGGTCTATAATCAGTTCGTTCCGGCAAAGAGCCCTTCTGTAGAGGTTTATAACAGGATCGATCCTAATGATATCCGCAGCATCTACTACTACGGCTATAAGGTAGGACAGTCGGAAAAAGATATGTTTAACTTTATCGCTTCTCTTCCTGAAAAAGATATCGATGCTATGGCTTATACCTATACAAACGGTTACTATAAGGGCTTTGTGGCTCAGAGAATAGACTTTAGCAAGAAAAAGAGCGTACAGGTATATTACAATATCGGTATGGAAAGAATGATAGCTGCAGCCGTAAAGAAGTTTAAGGACATGGGGCTTGACAGCACATTTGTATTTGCTTCAAGTACAGAATCAAAGCAGGCTGATTTTGATCATAAGTATGATATTGCTCTTTTCCTTGATAAGAAATATATGGATAACTTCGCACCTATCTCAAGAAAAGTATTTGAAGAGGTAAAGGACGAGGTAAGAGCTCACGGCGGTCCTGCTGTTATTGAAGTATTCGGCGAGAAAGATTTTGAGCCTGAGAGCAAAAAAGAGGCTGCTTCGCTTGATGAAAAGCAGCGCGCTTTATACGCCGAGCTTCTTAATACATCACTTCTTGTACGTTGCGAATTTTTACCGGGAGAAGAGAGAAGCTTTACCATCATCAGTTATCCTTCTACAGATATCGGAGATAATTTCAAGGAAGTATTTGCAGATACAGTTAAGGTAAATACACTTGATTCCGAAACCTACAAGAGGATACACCAGCATCTTATCGATGCTCTTGATACCGCAGAATATGTACATATCAAGGGTATGAACGGTAACGAGACAGATCTTCGCGTGGCTCTTCATGAGCTTAAAGACCCTTCGAAGGAAACTAATTTTGAAAACTGTCTTGATGACGTTAATATTCCTGTGGGCGAGGTATTTACATCTCCAAAACTTACGGGAACAAACGGCGTACTTAATGTAAAGGCAGACCTTTTCCTTCGCGGTCTTAAGTTTAAGAACCTTAAGGTAACACTTAAAGACGGTATGGTAGAGAGCTACTCCTGCGATAACTTTGATAATGAGGCTGATAATCTTAAATATATGAAGGAAGAGCTTCTTTACAACCACGAGACACTTCCTATCGGTGAGTTTGCCATCGGTACAAACACCACAGCATATGTAATGGGAATCAAGAGAAATATTCAGCAAAAGCTTGATATCCTTATTGCCGAAAAGACAGGTCCTCATTTTGCACTTGGTGATACATGTTACTCACATTCAGAAGATCACCCGACCTATAATCCTGACGGAAAAGAGATCGTGGCAAGAGATAACGAGATCACCGCAAAATACAGAAAGACAGAGCCAAGCAAGGCATATTTCAGCTGCCATACAGATATCACCATTCCTTACAACGAGCTTGGCGAGATTACAGCTTACGCTAAAGATGGCAGTGCCATAACTATCATCAAAGAGGGAAGATTCGTGCTTCCGGGTACAGAAGAACTTAATGTTCCACTTGATGAGTTTTTTGGCAAATAAAAAGTATAAATGATTCGGAGGGTTATTTAAATGAGCAGGGTTGGTATAGTAATGGGAAGCGATTCGGATCTTCCTATAATGAAAAAAGCGGCAGATATGCTTGAAAAGTTTGGTATCGAATATGATGTTACCATTATTTCCGCACACCGCATGCCTGATGTATTTTATGAGTATGCTAAAAATGCTGAGAGCAAGTATGATGTTATAATAGCAGGAGCAGGCGGAGCTGCGCATTTACCGGGTATGTGCGCTGCCATAACTCCTATTCCTGTTATAGGCGTTCCTATTAAGAGCGCGGCTCTTAGCGGAGTTGATTCGCTTTACTCTATAGTACAGATGCCAAGCGGTATCCCTGTAGCTACCGTTGCTATCGACGGCGCCGCAAATGCAGGCATTCTTGCGGCAAAGATCATTTCTGTACGCGAAAGCGCTTTAAGAGAGAAGATCAAAGCATACGCAGATGAACTTAAAAACGGCGTTATGGCAAAAAAAGAAAAGATCGAAAAGCTTGGAATAGAAGGATATTTAAATGCTTAAAAACATTGTGTTTGATATGGACGGAGTGCTCCTTGATACAGAGAGAGTATACATAAAGTCATGGGAAAAGGCGGCTACAGAATTTGTGGCACCTTCCGATATGGATAAACTTCGCGTTGCCATGAAGGAGTGCATCGGAAGAAACGATACCGATACGAGAGCATATTTTTACGAAACTTTCGGAAATGATTTTCCTTATGATGCTTATATGGGAAGAACAAGGGAATTCTTTAACGAGATAGAATTTAACGAAGGCCTTCCTCTTCTTCCGGGGGTAAGAGAGTGTCTTACTTTTTTGAACGAAGAAGGCTATAACGTAGCTCTTGCAACTTCCACAAAAGAATCCACAGCTACCCGCCAGCTTAAAGCTCTTGACCTGTACAAATATTTCAAATATTTTGTATTTGGCGACCAGGTAGAGCACAGCAAGCCGGAGCCTGATATCTATCTTCTTGCGGCAAAAAAACTTGGGGCAGACCCTGCGGAGTGCTATGCAGTAGAGGATTCCTATAACGGTATAAGGTCTGCATATGCTGCAGGCATGAAGGCTGTTATGATCCCGGATCTTCTTCCAGCAACGGAAGAGATAAGAAAGCTTCTTTATATGGAATGTGATTCACTTTTTGATCTGATGGAAAGATTGAAAAGTGGGGATTCCTTATAAAAGCAACAATATCTATTAAAGAGCCTTATAGATTACATTAAAAAAAACACAGATGCGAATGGTGGAAAACACCCCGCATCTGTGTTATTATTTGTGGGTAAAATAATCAAGATTTACCTTGAAGGGAGAAAAAAGATGGATTACAAAAAAGCCGGTGTCGATATTGAGGCAGGTTACAGAGCTGTAGAGCTTATGAAAAAGTTTGTTAAGGAGACCGAAAGACCTGAGGTTCTTGGCGGCCTTGGCGGTTTTTCCGGAGCTTTCAGCCTTAAGAACTTTATGAATATGGAGGAGCCTACACTTTTATCAGGTACAGACGGCGTCGGAACCAAGATCAAGATCGCTTTTGAGCTTGATAAACATGATACTATCGGTATCGACTGCGTTGCCATGTGTGTTAACGATGTTGCATGTGCAGGCGGCGAGCCGCTTTTCTTCCTTGATTATATAGCATGTGGAAAAAATGAGCCTGAAAAGATCGCTTCTATCGTTAAGGGCGTTGCAGAAGGCTGCAAGATGTCAGACTGTGCCCTTATTGGCGGCGAGACTGCAGAGCACCCGGGCCTTATGCCGGAAGATGAATACGACCTTGCAGGTTTTACCGTAGGTATTGTTGATAAAAAGAACATCATAGACGGAAGCACTCTTAAAGAGGGAGATACTCTTATCGGTATCGCTTCATCAGGTATCCACAGCAACGGTTATTCACTCGTAAGAAAAGTATTTGATATAAAGAGATCGGCTCTTGACGTATACTATGAGAGTCTTGGAGCTACTCTTGGCGAGACACTTCTTACTCCTACCAGGATCTACGTTAAGCCACTTCGCGCAGTAAAGGAAGCAGGTATTAAGATCAAGGCCTGCAGCCATGTTACAGGCGGCGGTTTTTACGAGAATATCCCAAGAATGCTTAAAGAAGGCACAAGAGCAGTGGTAAGAAAGGGAAGCTACGCTGTTCCTCCTATTTTTGATATGCTTGCAAAAGACGGTAATATCGAAGAAAAAATGATGTATAATACATATAACATGGGTCTTGGTATGGTTATCGCAGTAGATAGCAGCGAGGCAGACAGGGCCGTGGCAGTTCTTAAAGAAGCAGGAGAAAACGCTTATATTGTAGGCGAGATCAAAAACGGAGAGAAAGGTATCGATCTTATATGATAAAGGTTGCGGTTCTTGTCAGCGGCGGAGGTACAAACCTTCAGGCCATAATCGACAGAGTTAAAGATAAGACCATTACAAATGCAGAGATCTCAGTGGTAATAAGCAACAACCCGGGGGCCTTTGCCCTTAAGAGAGCGGAAGATGCCGGTATAAAGAATATCTGCATTTCTCCGAAAGATTTCGATTCAAGAGATCTTTTTAATAAGGCGCTTATTGCGGTACTTGATAAAGAAAAGGTAGACCTTGTGGTGCTTGCGGGATTCCTTGTTATAATTCCTTCTGAGATGGTTAAAAAATATAAAGGAAGGATCATCAATATCCATCCTTCCCTTATCCCTTCCTTTTGCGGTACCGGCTATTACGGCCTTAAGGTACACGAAGCAGCGCTTGACCGCGGCGTAAAGGTTACGGGAGCTACGGTACATTTTGTAGATGAAGGAACAGATACCGGTCCTATTATCCTTCAAAAGGCTGTTGAAGTTAAAGAAGGAGATACTCCGGAAGTTTTACAAAGAAGAGTTATGGAAGAAGCTGAGTGGAAGATACTCCCTGAGGCTATAAATCTTATAGCAAACGGAAAAGTTAAGCTTGGCTGTTAATAAAATATACAAGGGGGAGAATGAAAGATGAAGATACTTGTTGTTGGCGGCGGCGGAAGAGAGCATGCTATATGCTGGAAGGC